>UEXV01000057.1_pt1 | contig 58654 bp, 48 predicted proteins | sample 4301181 | NCBI WGS metagenome assembly UEXV01 (sample SAMEA4773175, study PRJEB27434) | metagenome | biome: 2259; feature: agricultural soil; material: soil | place: USA | collected 2014-09 | depth 0.25 m | reverse complement strand
AACTGTCAAGGATGTCATGATAGTCTTTTGTCAACCATGTCTTGATAATTAACACAAAGCCTCGCCTTGGGCTTAACTCCGATCGCTGCTCCGCAGCTGCTCTCCGCGCTACGCCAGGGAAATTTCAACCGATCAGCCTTTGGGTTTTTCGAAACCCTTGTCCGCCAGTTCTCTCGCCTTCACATTGGCGTTCGGGGTCTTCGCGTCAACAGTTTGGTCGATATGCTCGTAACCTTTAAGACCTTTGATGATGAGCGACTCGCCGGTGATTCTGCCACTGGTCGCGCAAAGATCACTGCCGGCATATTCGTAGCTTCGCATGATTACCGCGAAGGGTCTGCCGTTCGCCAGCCGCCACTCGATGGTCTTCTGTTTCCAATCGATGGCCTGCATGCCGAGGCCAATGCTGTCATCGCCTTTAATGATTGAGAAGTTTGAAGAGCACGCCGAGTATGAGATATCGACGGCGTAACCGTCAGGGCCCTTGCAAACCGAAGGAATGTCCTGGCCATTTTTTTCGGCTTCGCGTTCTTCTTTTTTGGTCATCCCGCTCCCGCATTTCGTAAGTGCGGTGTAGCTGCTCGAGAAGATAGGTGTTTGGGGCGTGACGACCAGTGCGTTTGTGGAAACTCCCCAGCCCGGTATGAGCACCACGGCAAGTAAAGCGGACAAAAGAATCAAGCGTCTCATCAAATCATCTCCTTAGGGGTCAAATTAGAATAGTCGTACAGTTTGAGATCAGAAACAATCAAGCTATTTAGTCGGAGCGCCGCGTTGACTGGAGCGCAACCGTCCCGGTTGCTTCTCATTCCACGAATTGCAAGCGAGGACGCTTGCGCTCCAGTCATCCATACACCATTAGTCTGCATCGTTAACTTATTCCCGCGCGCTCTTTCGCCTTGCCAATGATCGCCGTCATCACTTCACGATGCTTAACAAACGTGTCATCCACGACCTTAAGCGTCGGAATAGCATTCGGACTAAGCGAAAACGTGTCGGGATTAAACCGACCGAATCCCGCTTCGTGCATGTCGGCGCTCGTGGCGTTTACATGCCCGCCGATGATATCCAAAAAGTAAGCATCGACGAACCGTGTGATGACGGTCATTGGGTTCAAAGACGAACGTTTCGCTCCTACGGAGCTGGAGATTTTTTTGCACTGCGCAACGATAAACATTTCGCTCCTGGCGGAGCTGACTTCTCACCGTTCCGCATCCGCGCGCACGATTCGTATCCCATAAACCGCGCCGACTTCGTTGCCGCCGGCGGCGTTGAATCGCACCGTGATTTTCTGCTTGCCCGTCAGAAGCTCCGCCGGGATTTTGTATTCAACGTCAAAAAACCGGCCTGCGGCGCTGCCCGGCGGAAAGCGCTCGATCGTTTGCTGGCCAACCATCTGACCATCAATCAAAACGTCGAAGGTTCGTTTCGCGCGTTCCTCGGTGTGATAAGTCAACATCAAAATCAGCGGATAAGCCGCGTTAACCGGCAGCTCGAACGAAAACCACTTCTTCGCGCGCCGCGACGTGCGCCCATACATGCGGTCCGCCGTCGTCTCTTCTCCCTGCTGATTAAACTCTTTCTCCTTTTGGACATCGCCGGTCCGAAGAAAACTGATCGTGGCTGCGGTGAGTTTCTCTTCACGAACCGCAGCGGCCGCATTTTCGAGCAGCTTCTTGTTCCAGCCATCAACTGAATACAAGTCCCAGTACGCCGCGTACTCGCGCCGGTGCAGTCGATAGAACGGAACCAGGTAGACCTCCATCACGCCGCCGTCGGCAATGCGCCCGCCGTTGCTGCGAAAGCTGCCCGGCTTTTCTGAAACCGGTTGCAACCAGTCGGTCAAAGGTTTCTCTGCGGTGATGAAAGATGGAATCGGATCGGTCCAGGCGCCGCGACGCTCAGGCCCCAGGTCGCCGGCGAGAACCAGAGGTCCCCACATCACCGCCACGCGGGTGGGATTGTCCGGCGTCGCTTCTTTGTGCAGCACCTTGGGCAAGACGAGGGCGACCGAATCGCCGCTCTTCCACGTTCTGGTGATCTCGATGTACGAGCCGGGCTTGGAAAAAATCCTGATGGCCTTACCGTTAAGCTTAATTGCAAAACCTTCGCCCGCCCATGATGGTCGCCGAAATGCGAGCGTTAGTTTCTTTGCTTTAGCAGCCGTCACCTTCAAAGATGCCGCCTCGCCCTCCGGAAAATCTGTTTCCATCGCGAGCTGAACGCCGGCAGATTTCCAATCCACCGTCGATGGCACATATAGGTTTACCCAGAGTCGATCGCCGGCCTCGTAGTAAATTCCATCTCCATGCAGGCCGTGACTCTCCATGCCGCTGCCGACGCAACACGTGAAGTCGCGCGACATGTCCTGGTATTCACGCCGCACGCCGCGGCCTACCGGCACCATGTAACAGGTGCGGCCATCTTCGGGATCGATCGAGGCCAGCACATGATTGAACAGCGCGCGCTCTTCAAACTCGGCATACTTGATGTCAGGCCGCAGTGCGAAAAGCAGACGCGTCATCTTCATCATGTTATAGACGTTGCAACTTTCGTTTGTGCGTCCGTCCACGCGCTCGCTCAATTCATCGGGTGGCCCAAAGTATTCGTCGCGGCCGTGGCCGCCGGTCGCGTAGCTGTGGTGCAGAGCGACCGCATCCCAAAAGAATTCCGCGGCGTCGCCGTCAGATTTGTTGCCCGCGTAAATGTAACGCATGAGCACGCCGAGCAACTTCGGCACCTGCGTATTGCCGTGCAACCCACTCAAATTGTCCTGGCGACGAGCAAGCGGATCGATCACCGCATGATGATCAAAGTGACGGGAAAGATTCAGCCATCGTTGATCGCCCGTATCGGCGTATAGATCGACGAGCACTTCATTCATCCCGCCAAACTCAGTGTTGAGCATCTTCTGAGTTTGAGCTTGATCCATTTTCAGTAGGAAGCCTTCCGCCCAGGCCGCAAACTTGATTTCAATGTCGAGCGCGGTCGGGTTTCCGGTGAAGCGGTAAGCGTCGCGCAGGCCCGCATATGTTTTGTGCAGCGTGTACCAGGGCGACCACAGACCGTTCAAATCAAAAAACGTCGAACGAATATTTCCGGCGGCAACCTCCTTGAACTTTTCGCGGACACCTTCCAACGCGCCGGCGAAACCGTCGCCATTCTTGTCCTGCACCTCTTTCAATTCCTTGACGATGTAATCGGCGCGCGCTTTGAACCGCGCGTCGCCGGTGGCGGCATACATCAGCGACACGGCCGACAGGTAATGCCCGGCGATGTGTCCCGTAAGATTGCGGCCGTCACCATCCCAACCTGTAAGCCCCTGAGCTTTTGGCTTCAACCCGGCTTGCTTACGGTAATAAGCCAGCATGCGATCAGGTTCGAGCTTCAATAAATATTCAGCATTGAGGTCCTGCGCGCGCTTGAGTGGCCCACCGGTCAAGCGCACGGCTGAGAGCGGCAACGGGCGCGCGACGTAGGGAACGGCGTTCTTGATTTGCTGTGAATGCGCAACGCTGAACAAAAGCAGCACGCTCACAACAATATTGATTCGCAGAATCAGATTACGGATTCGCATCATCTTCAACCTCGATATTGAGGTCATTAGGTGGCACAGACTTCAGTCTGTGAACTCGCTGCCAAACCTACATCACAGACTGAAGTCTGTGCCACTCATCTACAACCCGGCATTCTAAACGCGCCAATCCTGCTTGAGTAATTCGTTTCGCCTTTTTTTAGATAATCGCCGACGTACCAGATGGTGCAGTCATCGCTCGGGTCGACGGCGGTCTGAGTATAGTCTTCCCAGCGCATGGCGCGTTGCGGAGCTTCGCCTTCGACGAGCACGGTTTCTCTCAACGTTAATTGTCCTTTCGGATCATCTGCCAGCCGGCCGGCGAAGCGCTGGCCCGCAAAGTTCGGCGTCCCGCCAAATGAATAGCCGATGCCGATGTTGCCGAAACGATCCGTGGCCGGACTCGCCATCCAACGATAAAACTCGTCCGGCGCGTAGGTTCCCTGCTGATACAACGTGACGTCGCGTTTTTTGTCGAGACGAAACTCATACCAGCGCACGCCGCCGCCTCCGGCCGAAGTGTTGATTGAGTGAACCGCGACGATCGATTCGCGATTTCCGATGCGGCGATAAACCAGCCGCGCCATGATCTTATCGCCCTGCGCATCAAGTCTCGTCGCCGAATCAGGCTGCGGCACACAGTTGGTAAGTTGCCCGCCGCACAAGTAATGATAAGGCGCGACATTGATGTAGTGCGGCCCATCAACTTTCGTCCTGGCGGGATTTCGCCAATCAACATGAAACTTCCAAACCAGGATCTTGTCATCGGACAAAACGTTCTTCAGTTGCGTTCCGCCCGCGGCCATCATGATGTTGGGAGCGCCGCGCGGCGGAAGATTTCGTCCATCGATGTCAGCGTTGTTCAGAAAGTTCACGCCATCGATGATGACGCATTGTTCCGCAGCCGGTTGACCCTTCAACATTTTTTCGCGTTCGACGACGCATGCATGCTTCTGAATTACTTCGTCGCCTGTACTCGTCGGAATGTAATAACCGTCGGGCCAAATCGCCGGCCGCGGATAATCGGGAAAGAGCGCGCGCAAAAATTCATAGCGATAATACGAGCCCAGCGGATCCGGACTCGTGCTCACCGCATAACACATCGAGTAAGGTCCCTGCGGACCTTGCGGCCCACCTTGAGGAATTGGCGCACGCGGTTGCGGCGGCGCGGGCGTGGCACTCGGAGTCGGCACAAAGAGTGGCGCCGCACTCCCCGGCTGATCCTTCCGACCGCGCACACTGACTTGCGCCGGCTCGCCGTCTTTGCCCGGCTTCGGCTGATCCGCGCGCACGGCGCCGCGACGAAACGTCGGCATTACGATCAACCAACGGTTCGCGAATTGATCGTAACGGACTACCGCATCGCCATTGTTGATTGACTCACATGCGCCACCAAATCCTTTAAAGACCGTGTTGGTCGCGACCGGGCCGTAAAGAACTTTGCCAGTTTCAGTGAACTTCTTTCCCTGCTTCGTGAAAATCGCCATCCTCGTATTCACGATTTGAAAAATGTGATCGGGCCCGACTGCGATCGTGTTATCGGAAGGATTGCGCAGGGTGGCAGTGCCCTGTGGGCCCTTGAAACCAACGCCTAATCCATCAAAGCTGGCGGCAGTCATTGCGGAAGGGCGGTTTCCCGGCGACGTCTGCTCGACAGCCGCGGCGCCCGGAGGACTGATCATGATTGGCGGCGTGGGTGTCTGAGTGGGAGAAGGGTTCTGAGGCGCATCTTTGTTTTCATTGTCGATTGCAGACGCCAGGGCGTGGAGCGGCAACGAAACGTCGTGCGCCACATTCGCGCGAACTTCGACTTGATTTGCAGTGACGGTGTTATTGACGGCCCGCGCGTCTGTGGTCAATTGAATGACCACGGCAATCGCTGCGAAAGCGATCGCAACGACAACAGTCTTGAATGTTTTTGAGTTCAATTGCGTTGATGAAAAGCTGCGCCAGCTTTTATCACGGTTTGTTTGAGCGTGTCGAGAGATTGGGATTAATTGGTTGCGCCCTAATGTCATCGCAAGATTTTTCTCTAGCCCAGGCGTTTACGCCTGGGTGAGAAAACAGGGGGCGTAATTAAACTACGGCCTTTCGTTCCCCAGGCGTAAACGCCTGGGCTACTCAAAAAAGTCATTCAAATTTGGGGGGACAACCGGTTGGTTAACCCAGTCGCCGGTGATCCACCATCAGGCAGCGATCCTGAACGACCTTGATTCCCGCCTGTGCGAGTTCCTGCGCTACGGCATCGTGACTGATGCCTAACTGTATCCAGACCGATTTCGGTTTCTTCGCGAGGATGTCTTCAAGATGCGGCGGGATGTCCTGCGAGCGGCGAAAGACGTTCACCATGTCCACGTCTTCCGGAATGTCGCTCAACTTTCGGTAGACTTTTTCACCGAGGATTTCAGTTACGTCGGGGTAATAGACCGGTACTGGAATGATTTTGAATCCGGCGCTCTGCATGTAATTCGGAACATAGAAGGCGGGCTGGCCAGGTTGACCTTCAGTCTTGATGCCGAGCACCGCGATCGTCTTTGTCTGCGATAACAGCTCGCGGATTTGCGTCGGTTGGTCGATCAGATTGTTGCGCCAGTTGGAAGACATCAACGGCAGATTAACGCGGATGACGGCAGATGACAAAGAAGCTTGTGTCAGAAGACCGACCGTAAGGGAGGGCAAGTCTGAACATTGTGTTGCGAGATTAAGGAACTTGCCCTCCCTCACGGTCGGGCTTCTGACACTAAAAATTCACGCCGATGGCAGCAAGGATCGCGAACACGACTGCCAGGATCGCCTCGCCCGCGATCAGACCGGAGGCCAGCGGAATGCGGAAGTTCTCCTCGGTCTGCGGTGAAACGCGAGACCAAATCAGTTGCGCGACGCCACCCAGCACGAAAGTGATGATCACGGAAGGCGTAATCAGCATGCCTATGCCGATGGCCGAAGGCGACGGAACGAAATCATGCCATCTCTCTGCCAGCAGCGTGAGCAGGATTCCGACCGCAATTCCAATCGCCAGTCCGACCAGACACCCGGGTGGCAACGCCTTCAATCCTTTGGTGAGTAATTCCGCGAAGCCCGCCCACTTCACACTGATCGGCGCAGACAACCCGTTGTCGCCAATCCCAAACTTATCGCGCAGGATGGGATAGACGACCGCGGTCGCGATCGAACCTACCGGCGCGGCGATCAATTGTGCGATCGTCAGACTGCGCGGGTTCGACTTCAGAAGCTGGCCGGCTTTGAAGTCCTGCATCAAGGCTTCCGACGTCACCGCGATGGTTCCGGTCAGGCCGCTCGAAGACATGTTCACCGGCACGTTGCCCGGCGAGATGAAAGCAAAGATCGCCTGCATCATGTTCGACATGGCGCTGATGGGTCCCCAGTTCGTTTCTCCCAGAACGCGCAGGCCCACCAACATCAGCGGCAGAGACAAAACAATCGCGATGAAGGAAAGATAAACGGGAATGCCCATGCTGAAATACTGAACCAGGCAGATAATTACGGTTAAGACGATGGACCCGATTACCACGTACTGAATCGGGAAATCCGTCTGCTCCATCTTGCTGCCCCTGAGACCGCGAAACGTCTTGACGATCAGATTCCACTTCAAAGCGAGAGACACGAGCCCGCCCGCCACCATCAAACCGGTTGCCGGCCACATGACCCAGCGCAGAGTCGAGGCAAAATCCAACGCGGTGATCATTCCGTGTGACAACAGAAACCGCGGAAGGATGATCCAACTGATCAACGTGCCGATTCCCATCGCCAGGCAAATTCGAAATCCCACCAGCAGTCCCGATCCAAATCCCAGCAAGCTCACATTCAAGCCGACGCGCATCGGCTCCATCCCGGGAATGAAGAAATTCTCTCTGACCCATTTCAAAGTCGTGACGGTCATGACCGCGGCCGACGCGAAGGTGCCGAGCGCCAACGCCTTGACTGGTCCGGCCGAGACTCCTTTTTCGCGGCCTTCATGCAGGACCTTGATCGTCTCGCCCGCTGCCAATCCATCGGCGTAGGTCAGATTCTCTTCATCGATGTAATGGCGACGCATCGGCACGGCGAGCAGGATGCCGAGCAAACTGGCGCTGCACAGCCAGAAAAAAATCTGCCAGGTGCCGAGGTGAATCGGCGGATTAAACGTGCCGCGCGTGTTCAGCATGTCGAAGGCGGCGAGCAACACGGCCATGAATGCCGTCTGGCCGGCGCTGGTCCCCATCGTCTGCACGATGTTGTTCTCGCGCGAGTTGGTGCCCGCAGCGCGCAGTATCAGCACCAGCGCAATAAAGCCGAGGAAAGCCGAAACCACCGAAAGGTTCGGGCCAAAGCCAAGTTTCAAAACACAGTAAGGGTAGGCGCTCCCGATGATCGCCGCGGTGATGAGACCGACGATGATCGATCGAGCCGTTAACTCGGGAGTGGTCGAAGCTTTTTTCGCTGCGGGCATCTCCGTTACTGATCAGCTCGACTCGAGCTTCGCGGCCGTCGGATGTTTCGGTTGATAGAGTCCAAGTTTCCCACCACCCGGAAGCGTGATTTGAGTAAGCAAGCCCCAGGGCGGCTCTTGCACGTCTGAACAATGAATGCCCTTGGCGTCGAGGGCCGACATGGTGGTTTTCAGATCCTCACACATCAAATAAAGTTCGTGCTGATCGTTACTGTCGCCCGGGTGACAGGCTACTTCAGCGGGCGGCAGCGCGAAGATCAGCCACCCGTGGCCCGCATCGACCGAGTGAAAGCCGAGGACGTCCTTGAAGAAAGATCGGTCCGCCTCGGCGTCCTTGCTGTAGATAATTACGTGTGCGCCATTAATCATAAGTTGATCTCCAAACGCTCACTCGAGCGCGAGGTCCTTCGACTCGACTTTGCGCAACTTGGCGCCTTTGCGTGAGACTACCCTCGTGCCGAACTCTTCACGCAAAGGCACTAAGCACAAAGAATACAAGTCCTCACCAGGCTACTGCATATCGTCCGCGTCGCGGATCGGCGCCGCCGGAAATTACTCCGCTCTTTTGATCGTAAGTTATCACGGTGGGTGACGAACCCGTGCCCCAATCAGTTTGCGTTTTTATTTTGTGGCCACGCGACTTGAGTTGCTGAATCGTGTCCGCCGAAATTCGCGCCTCGACGTTAAGCACGCCGGCAAGGAATTCGTGGTTGTCGAACGAGCTGACGTAGTGCTGCGTATCAAAACGCGGGGCTTCAACAGCTTCCTGCGGATTCATGCCGAACTCGATCACATTCAGCAGAACTTGCAGCAGCGCCTGATCCTGATTATCGCCGCCCGGCGTACTCAGAACCATGAAGGGCAATCCGTCTCTGAGAATTAGTGTCGGCGTCAGCGTAATGCGCGGTCGCTTGCCCGGCGCGATCACATTGGGACTGTCTGCGTCCGTCAGAGCAGATTGCAGACGCTGACCCATCAGCACGCCCGTGTCACCGGCGACCATGGCGGGCAACCACGCGCCGCTGGGCGTGGCGCTGAACATGTTGCCGTCTTTGTCGATTACGTTGACGCAAGTTGTGTCGTTGGCCTTCAGGATTTCCGGAAGCGGCTCGGCGTTGTAGGCTATTGGCGACACGCTGGCCAAAAGCGCTTTCATGTTCGCCGGATCGCCGGGCCGTTGATCCAAAGAAGCGCGCTTTTCATCGATTAGGTTACGCCGCATTGCCGCATAATTCTTTGATAGCAATTGTTCGGCGGGAATCTTGACGAAATTTGGATCGCCATAAAATCGATCACGATCGGCGAAGCCAAGCTTCAGGGCTTCAGTCACCGTGTGAATGTACTCAGGCGAGTTCTGACCCATCTTCTTCAAGTCGTAACCCTCGAGTACGTTGAGCACTTCAATCATCATCGGGCCCTGCGCCCAGAACCCCGTTTTGTAGATTTCGTAACCGCGGTAGTTCGTCCTGGTCGGTGAACCAACAGCTGCGCGCCAGCTCGCGATGTCGGACGCCGTCATCAGGCCGCCGTGCTTTTGCATGTAGTCCCCGATACTTCCGCCCACCGGGCCGCGATAGAAATAGTCTCGCGCGGCCATTAAGCCGGCGTGTCGCCCGCGGCGCACGGTGCGTTTTTCGGCAGCGACGATGGCGCGCAAAGTGCGCGCGAGATCAGCTTGTAAGAAGACGTCGCCGACCTTCGGCACCTCGCCGTTGGGCAGGAAGATGCGCTTTGCGTCCGGCCACTGCGAAAAAATCGGGGCACGCGTAGTTATGTAATTGACGCGTAACTCATCGATGGGAAATCCGTCGGCGAGATCGATTGCCGGTTGCATAACTTCAGCCAACGACTTCGTTCCAAATCGATCGAGCGCGACGATGCAAGCGTCGAGAACCGCCGGCACGGTCGCCGATAGTGGGCCCGTCGATGGAATCAAACCAGGTTTCGCGCCCGGCATTGATGCCATGTCCTTGTAGTCGTTGCCTCGTTGAGTAGCTGACGAATCCGGAGCAGTCGCGGTCGTGCCGCTTCCCTTTTCCCTGGCCCGATTCACAAAAAACTCGCGCGTGGCTTTCGCCGGCGCCGTGCCCATGCCTTCAATTACGGAAACGTCTTTGCCCTTCAGCTTAATGAGAATCGGGACTTCGCCGCCGAAGGAAAAGTGCGAAAACTCGATCACTGAGGCCGCGAGAATTGTAGCCACGCCCGCATCGACAGCATTTCCTCCGCGCTGCAAGATGCGCATGCCGGCTTCAACCGAGAGTGGTTGACCACCCGCAACCACGCCTCGCCGCCCGCGGACAACCGGTCGAAAAGTGTCGGCGGTAGAAATCCTGACGCTCGCGCACACCACCGCGAGCAAAACCAGCGTCGAGATACACGTGCAAAGTTTTCTGCGCATAGAAGTGCGAATGCTCCGTTATTTTTTTGGGAGAAACCGAGTGATCATTAGTCTTCTTTCGCTGATCAGTCAACCTGAAATCCGACTGCTCCTCCGTAAAATTACGGACCCGTAACGCGTTCTTAAACATAAGTTTACAATTTCATCGCAATAATTCTGCAACCCTTCGTCTCCATACTGCCTTTACTATCAGTTCATTCATTGATTCTCCTTGTGAGAACTGAGACTGAAGGGTAAGGCGCCGAATTTGGGGGAGTTCGGCGCCTTTGCTTCATGCTCAATAACCGGATCGCGGTCCCGCGATCAATCCCATCCGCAAATCTATTTCGAATTCGAGCCTCTGCTTGCACTTTCGCTTTTTCTGGCGATAATCGCGCTTCTATGTCGCGTGAAAGAAAAGAGACTCGATGACAGATGTCTTAACCGCACCCTACGGTTCCTGGAAATCGCCGATTACTTCGGACCTGATTGTCAAAGAAACCATTGGTCTGAGTCAGCCACGACTCGATGGCGACGACACCTTTTGGATCGAGATGCGCCCGTCAGAGCGCGGCCGTCAGGTGATCGTTCGGCGAACGAATGACGGCGCGACCGCCGAGGTGAATCCTGAGAAATTCAATGCCCGTACCCGCGTCCACGAATATGGCGGCGGTGATTACGTAGTTCATGAAGGCGCTGTCTATTTTTCGAACTTCTCTGACCAGCAGCTTTATCGCCAGAGCGGGACTTCCGAGCCCCAACTAATCAGTTCTGAATGCAGCAACGATCGCGTGCGATACGCGGACGCGGTGATCGACGCCAAGCACGGTCGTTTGATTTGTGTTTGCGAAGATCATCGGGAGGTCGATCGCGAGGCCCGAAATTATTTGGTCGGTGTCAGCTTGACCGGTGGCCGCAATGCAATCCTCATTTCCGGAAATGATTTCTATTCATCGCCGCGAGTGAGTCCGGACGGATCGCGTCTGGCCTGGCTGACCTGGCACCATCCGAACATGCCCTGGGATGGATGCGAACTCTGGACGGGTGAAATTTCCGCGGACGGAACCGTCGTTAATCAGAAGTTTGTTGCCGGCGGAATTCGCGAGTCGATCTTCCAGCCTGAGTGGTCGCCGGACGGTTCCTTGTATTTTGTTTCGGACGCTTCGGGTTGGTGGACTATCTACCGGGTCGCGAATGATTCAGTCGAACCGCTGGTTGAAATGGAAGCCGAGTTTGGGGCGCCGCAATGGATCTTCGGCATGTCCACCTACGCACTTGAGTCGGCTGACAGAATTATTTGCGCCGTTGTTGAGAAAGGGCTCTGGAGCCTCGCGACGATCGACACCCGCACCAGGCGATTTGAAAGAATTCAGACTCCGTTCACTGAGATTTCTTTCGTGCGAGCCGCTGCGGGACGCGCCGTTTTTCGCGCCGGCTCTCCGCGCGCCCCATCGGCGATTGTGGAAGTGAACCTCGAAACGCACGAAACGAAAGTTCTGCGACAGGCGAGCAAGATAGCCATCGACCCGGGTTACATTTCTGAAGCCCGGCCAATCGAATTTCCAACGGAGAATGGTCTAACTGCGCACGGATTTTACTATCCGCCAAAGAACCGCGACTTTACCGCTCCCGCAACGGAAAAACCTTTGCTTCTGGTTAAGAGTCACGGCGGGCCAACGTCGGCCGCGATCGCCGTTTTGAGTCTGGGCATTCAATACTGGACCAGCCGCGGCATCGCTGTGCTGGACGTGAACTATGGCGGCAGCACTGGCTATGGCCGCGCCTTTCGCGAACGACTGAACGGCACCTGGGGGGTTACCGATGTTGACGATTGCATCAACGGCGCGAAATATCTGGCCGCGCGTTCTGAGGCTGATGCAAATCGATCAGTGATCGATGGCGGCAGCGCCGGCGGCTACACGACGCTGTGCGCGCTCACCTTCCGCGATTACTTCAAAGCGGGGGCGAGCCACTACGGTGTCAGTGATCTTGAAGCGCTGGAAGTCGATACGCACAAGTTTGAATCGCGCTATTCACGCAGTCTGATTGGGCCATATCCCGAGCGCCGCGATCTCTACGCGGCGCGCTCGCCTATTCATTTCACCGATCAATTATCGTGTCCGGTAATTTTCTTTCAGGGCCTGGAAGACAAAGTGGTGCCGCCGAACCAGGCTGAGATGATGGTCGAGGCTTTGCGCAAGAAGAATCTACCGGTCGCGTACGTGACGTTCGCCGGCGAGCAACACGGATTTCGTCAGGCAGAAAACATCAAGCGCTCGCTGGACGGAGAGCTTTATTTCTATTCCAAAATATTTGGTTTTGACCTGGCGGACCCGGTCGAACCGGTTGAAATTGAGAATTTGTGAGACCGTGTGTCGGAAGCCCGCGCGTCGGCAAGGGCTCGACTGGCATGAGATGCCCTCCCTGACGGTCGGGCTTCTGACACTTTCGATAAAGATGATCCCGCGTTTTCGCACACCTTCAACTTGAATGGCCAAGATTGACCGCCTGGGCTGGGCGGAAGGCATGTCATTCAACTCGTACGGCGTCCGGATCGGTCTGCGCGTTAACGACGCAGCGATCCTGGACCAGCTGATCGCGCGGCTGCCGCCGGGCGCAACGCCTTCACCTGCGCGCGTGGTTGACCATCTATATTCGTTGACCGGATTCTCGAATAGCTCGAACGGAAAAGTACGCCGTTTCAATCTGGGCTATTGGAACCTGACCAGGTTCGCGCGTTCGCGAAGCTTCGAAGATCTGCTCGACGAGTTCGAATCGCACGTCCAGTTGACGGTAGCCGAATACGCTCCGCGCCGAGTCTTTGTGCATGCGGGCGTTGTCGGCTGGAACGGAAAAGCGATTCTGATCCCCGGTACAAGTTTCAGCGGCAAGACCACGATGGTGACGGAATTGATTAAGGCCGGCGCCACCTATTACTCAGACGAATATGCGGTGCTGGATGAACGCGGGCGTGTGCACGCTTATCCGCGCGCATTGGGAATCCGCAAAGAGCGGGACGCGCGAGCGACAAAAGTAAAAGCCAAAGAAATTGGCGCTGAGACCGGATCCAAACCGCTGCGTGTCGGACTGGTCGTCTCGACGAGGTTCAAGGAAGGTGCGCGTTGGCGACCAAGAGAAATCTCGCGCGGTAAAGGCGTGTTGGAACTGATGTCAAATACGGTGTCCGCCCGATCGCAACCGGCAATGGTTCTGAGTGTTTTGCCGCGAGCGTTGGAGTCGGCCCGAATCGTAAAGAGTACTCGCGGCGAAGCGAAGGACCTGGTGAGTTCGATTTTCGATCAAGTGCTGTAAGCACTTCCCTATGTTGCTAAAATCTTTCACTTGATCTAACCCGCATAATACTTCCAGTGGCCCGAAGGGCCGTCATGAAATAGCCCCGACCGTGAGGTCGGGGACAGCAAACAATTCAATTGAAATAAGGCCCGAAGGGCCGACAGGAGGACCATGGCCGGAAAGCATCTAAGCTTGCTCGTTCATTTCGTCTGGAGCACGGCAAACCGGGAACCCTGGATTGATTTGGAGTGCCAGGACGATCTCTATGGATACATCGGCGGGATCATGAAGAAGAAGAATGGGCGGTTAATCTGCGCCGGTGGAACCTATGACCACATTCACCTTTATGCCTCATTACCTTCGACCATAACGATTGCGGATTTTGTCAGCGTCACTAAATCCAATTCCTCGCGCTGGATCCACGAATCTTTTCCTAAACGGAAGGCGTTTGCCTGGCAAGAGGGATATGGCGTGTTAGTAAATCTGAAGAGCAGACGGTCATCAGGTATATTCAGAATCAGAAGCGACACCATGCGAAGCGAAATTTTAAGGATGAGTTTCGTGAGTTTCTGAAAAAGTGTGGAATTGAATACGACGAGCGATATTTGTGGACCTGACTCGTCGTGTCGGCCCTTCGGGCCTGGATCTGAAATTCCGAATCGATCCACGACCTTACGGTCGTGGCTATTTCATAACGGCCCTTCGGGCCTTAACATCACACTGACTACTGCCGCACGGGCTTATCCGCGACCGTGGCCGGTCCGCCGCCGTGGTCGTCGCCGCGGACCACACCGCTCTTGTCCACAAAGAACGAACGCTTGCCCGTCTTTCCGTATTCCTTCGGCATGGCCACCGCCTCGAATGAATCGCCTATCACCGTAATTTCGAACTTGTATCCATATTTATCCACATCCTGGAGCGGAAACAATTTCGCATCCACCAACTCCTGCAACGTGCCGTAGGGTCCATTCTTGGAGCCCTGCTTGTACTGAGCCTCCGCGCCAACGATCATTTGCAGCAAGCCCGCGGCAATTATCTCATTCGTTTCCGGCGGCGGATTCTTCGTCGCATTAGAAATCGACGCAACCATTGTGAGAATCAGATTCTTGGGCAAGTGCAACTCATGCTGCGTGCCCATGCCGTCATTCGAAAGCGCATAGCTAACCGCTTCGGATTTGGGATTCAGACTTAGAAGAAAATCGCGCATGTCGGCTTCCATCGAACCGGCTTCTTTACGAATCTGTTCGTGATAAGCCTCCATCAGCGCTGCCGAAACATAGAACTGACCCAGCGTCCGGCTCGACTGCCAACGCCGCGCGTTCCGATAGACGCTGTTGCTCGAGAGCGTCTGATTATTCACATGGGCGTCGACGACGCGACGCACACTGGCCGAATCTGAAAGCACAATAAAGTCGCCAACAAATCCATACGCGAACAGGCCGGCGTAATTAACAATCTCGGCATCGCCATGTTTTTCGTTGCGCGCGAGCAAATTCGCTTCGCCCATTCCCAGACCTTCCAGCACCTTGGGCATCAATTTCCGAACCGCATCACGATTTTTCACCGCGATCAAAACGATCGGAAAGGTAGCCGCATCTTTCTGATTTTGGTCCTTGGCGTCGGGCGAAGGCGTGGCCGCGGGGATCGCTCCGAAGCCCAGCCCGCCTACGCTTTGCAGTATCTTCAACGGTCCGGCGACCGCCAACTCAGTGCCCAGCGCCGACAGGAGATCATCTTTGATTTTGAAGCCGGCCTTTTTTTCAAATTCAGTAAAAGCGTCGGCCTCGACCTTGTCGGACTCCCGTGGTTGCAGCACTCCGTTGACGTAGTACTCAGATTTTGCCTGAGCTTGTGCTTTTACCTCCGTCGCCTTGCGCATCCCTTCGTAACTCTGCGTCAGATCGATCGAGGCACTCAGGAAAAACTCCGTGTCGTCGGGCAGCACTGTAGCCGCCTCCACGTTGTAGGCCGGTCCCGAGATCAATTGCGGCACGAAGGGGATCGGCAGAACTTTCGCGCCCGGCTTATCAATCAGCAAAGCACGAACTACGTATTCGTTGCCGTCGAGCGCCAGCGCCAGACCCAAAGATTCCGGCAATTGCGGTTCGCCAAATCCCAACGAGTCGAACATCTGTGAAATCTGCGAAGACGCGATCTGCTGGGCTTGCTGTTCCTTGGTTGGCGTTGGCGTCGGTGAGGGGTCCGGCCCGGCGACCAATATTGCCGTACGTTCCTCAGGTTTTTCCTCTTCCGGTTGAGTTGGGATCGCAGCCGGGTCCTTTTTCCGCCGGGTCTCGTTTTCGTTCTCTACTCGCGCAGTTTCTTCTTCTGTCACAACCGGAGTGGGCGAAGGCTGCGGTCTGGATTTGTCTTCCAGGGCGACGTTGAAAAAAAGGAATACGGGTTCAGTCGAAAACTTATCTCTGATGGTGCGAAAGTTTTGATCCTGCGAGAGGGCTTTGGTCGACGGCGGGTGAAGCTTTTCAAACTTAAATGATTTTTCGGTAATGCAAACCAGATTGTTCGCGCGCGTGATGACAAAAGGCAGAGCCTCGGCCGGCTGCGCGGTGGCGTTATTTGCCGGCGTCGCAGGCTTGGGCGGCGTTTGTGCCCCCGGCTCGTTTGGTTTCGCGGTCGTCGATGACGTTGGTTCAGGCGTTGCTGGAGCCGGCAGCACCGTAGGTAAAAATGTTTCGAGTTTCGGCGCGAACTTCGCGGCATCTTCACTGGTTTGAAACTCGATGGCGACAAACAACGTCGGCAAGTCGGTACGCGCTGGCCACGTCGCGAACTGCAAGCGAGACATCAACAAGGCTTCAGAGTTCTTTTTCAAAAAGCTGACGATCGATTTGAATTCCTTGCCCGGGTCGGCAAGTTTGATTATCGGTTCGACAATCTCGCCGGCGCCGCCCGTGCTGAGCAACTGCCCGACGTTTCGGATCTCGCCATAGAGCTTGTACGCATCAGTGGCAAGCAACGTGTCAAAGGCTGGTTCAGGGGCCTTTGGCGTTTGCCGTGCCGGTGGAGCTGCAAGTCTGGCCGGGCGCTGAGCGACTATTGGAGAGGTAAATAGTAGGAGAGCCAGCAGAATCGAAATCCATCGATATCCGCGGATAACCTTGCAGAACGTGAATGTCATGGGTTATTACCTCGTGGGACTCTGAGCTGGGCTGAGCATAACAGAATCCGAAATCAACCAGAAAGAATTTCGGGTAGCCGTACAGTTTGATCCCCTCTCCCTTTGGGAGAGGGTTAGGGTGAGGGCTTAGTACGGCAACCTCGGAATAATTCACCGGGCTTTAGCCCGTTTTTGAGACGAGCCACCAGTCAGTTCTTCAACGCCGTTGACGTTGCGAAGAATTCCGTCACGGATTGCGGCTGAAGCCCGCAGGAACTCTGTGTTTGCAGTTTGCGCTCAGGCCCTCACTCCAACCTTCTCCCAAAGGGAGAGGGAGTCAAAACTGTCATATGAACCAACCACAACCGCGACTAATAGTCTGAATACGAACCGTAGCGAATCCCGGTTCACTTGCATTGCCTCAGCAGGTTGTTGACCAAGTTGTTCCCCGAAACTTCCCGGAAAAAAGGAAGGAACGAGAGATGCGAACGATCAAGCTTTCGGTAATAGGCGTGCTTTTCGTGGCGGCAGTGCTGGTTTTCGCCCACAGTCTTTTTCCCGGCTCCAGAACCAGCGGTCAGGGTCCGTCGCTGACGGCGCCCAACAATGTGGCCGCCTCAGACAATTCTTATGTGACCAAAGTAGGGATTAATTGGGACACGGTTCGCGGCGCAAACCTGTATCGGGTCTTTCGCAACGCCACCAACAATTCGGCGACCGCTACTGTCGTTGGCACGACTGCCGAGGGAGTTTTCTTTGACGCGACAGCAGCCGCGGGGCAGACTTTTTTCTATTGGGTACGGGCTGAGAACGGAACCGTTTTGAGCCCCTTAAGCGCGGCCGATCAGGGCACGCGCGCGGTCGGCAACATCGCCGGCGCGGTCCAGCCTTTGAATCCGCCGGCGGCGCCGGGCGGCAATCCGATCACCGCCACGAAAGCTTATCTCGGCAAGGCCCTCTTCTGGGATGAACAGTTGTCATCGACGCGCACGGTTTCGTGCGGCACCTGTCATTTTGCCGCCAACGGCGGATCCGACGCGAGGGCGATCGTCGGCAACACGCGATCGAGAAATCCCGGCGCCGATGGCGTCTTCAACACGGCCGACGACGTGTTCGCCTCGCCCGGCGTGATCAGCAATAACGCCGACGGCACATACAGCTTGTCAGCAACTTACGGTTTTGGTGAGCAGGTAACCGGACGTAAGTCGCGTTCATACATTGACGCCGGATTTTCGAATTCATTGTTTTGGGATGGACGCGCGACACAAACCTTCACCGATCCAATTGGCGGCGCGGTCGTATTGCCAAACGGAGCCGCGCTCGAAAGTCAGGTGCTTGGGCCGCCCGTCAGCTCGACTGAGATGGCCCATTCCGGTCGCAACTGGGTCGACGTAGCTTCACGCATGGCTAACGCACGGCCTTTGGCATTGTCGCCTTCCGTGCCTGCGGCTTTGCGCGATTGGATTGCCGGTCGCACTTATCCTGAATTGTTTCAGGAAGCATTCGGCACGACTGATGTGACGCCGGTGCGAATTGCCGAGGCCATCGCCACGTTTGAGCGCACGCTTTATTCAGATCGAACACCGTTCGATTTGGCCGTGCAGCAAATTGCTCCGCTGGGAGCGGCTGAAAATCGCGGCCAGGGAATTTTTAATACGAGGGGCTGCAACATTTGTCACGCCGGAAGTCTGTTCAGCGATAACGCATTTCATAACATTGGCGTGCGTCCCCAGACAGAAGATACGGGCCGTTTTCAGGTCACCGGTAATGCGAACAACATGGGCGAGTTTCGCACTCCAAGCCTGCGCAATGTTGGTTTGCGCGGCCCGTATTTTCATAACGGACGCTTCGCAACGCTCGAGGACGTGGTCGCTTTTTACAATCGCGGCGGCGACTTTGACGCACCAAACATCAATCACAATTTGATTCGGCCACTCGGGCTTACGCAACCACAGCAAGCTGATCTCGTCGCTTTTCTAAGAAACGCATTGACCGATCCGCGAGTGTTGGCAGGCACGTCACCTTTCGATCGCCCGACGCTCTACAGCGAGTCGAATCGCGTCCCTACGATCACCGGCGCCGGCACACAAGGCTCTGGCGGTCACATTCCCCAGGCCGTCGCCATCGAGCCGCCGCTGGTTGGCAATCCCAATTTCACCGTCGGCGTTTACAATGCGCTGGGCGGCGCGTCAGCGGTGCTGGTTATTGACAGCAGCGATCCGGGAACCGGACCAAACATTCCGGCGACGGCATCGTTCGCGCGCATCAGCCTGCAACTTTCCGGCAGCGGCGCCGGCCAGGGATTCGGCTCAGCAAGTTTATTGGTGCCGGCAAATTCATCTCTGGTGGGCCAGACATTCTTTGGCCGCTGGTACGTGCGCGACGCAAACGCCGCGGGTGGCGTCGCCGTGACGCCCGCATTTCGGTTCACAGTCTTTGGCGATACGAGTGGAATCACTACGAACGAGATCGACCAGACGGATACTTTTGTGGTCCAGCATTACCGCGACTTTCTCAATCGCGAGCCGGACACCTCCGGACTCAATTTCTGGATGAGCCAAATCTCGCAGTGTGGGACGAGCACCGGCTGCATTGAGGCGATGCGCGTGAACACCTCGGCGTCGTTCTTCCTTTCAATTGAATTTCAGGAAAGTGGCTACCTGGTCTATCGGTTCCACAAGTCCGCCTTCGGAAACCTGGCCGGAACGCCCGTGCCCGTGAGGTTTGCCGATTTTCTGACCGACGACCAGCAACTCGGACAAGGTTTGATCGTGAATCAAACCGGCTGGCAGACTGTCCTGGAAAATAACAAGCAGGCTTACGCCAATGGATTTGTGCAGCGTTCGCAATTCACCTCGGCGTTTCCCACGTCGATGTCGCCCGCAACATTCGTCGACGCGCTGTTCTCAAACGCAGCCGTAACGCCAACGAGCGCAGATCGAACAGCCGCGATTAATGAATTCGGCGGCGCATCAACCACGACCGACGTGGCAGCACGCGCTCGCGCTTTGCGTCGCGTGGCCGAGAACACGACGTTCGCGTCGCAGGAATTCAACCGCGCGTTCGTGTTGATGCAGTACTTTGGCTACCTGCGAAGGAATCCGAACGATGCGCCGGATGGCAACTTTGACGGCTACAACTTCTGGCTGACCAAGCTGAACCAGTTCAACGGCAATTACATCCAGGCCGAGATGGTGAAAGCATTCCTGTCATCGTTCGAATACCGCCACAGGTTTGGACCATGAGTCAGAACCGCTGCGAGGGTAGTGCTACATTTCTTCCTCCCTCTCCCTTTGGGAGAGGGTCGGGGGTGAGGGCCTAGTACGGCAGACTCCGAATAATTCACGGGGCTTTAGCCCACTATCGAGACCAATCAATCCTTCAACGTCGTCGATGCGGCGAAAATCCTGAACAGAGGGCGGAGCCCACACTTTGTGATTGCAGTTTGCGCTAAGCCCTCACCCCAACCCTCTCCCAAAGGGAGAGGGAGTCAAAACGGCACCACTACTAGAAGTTAAGCTTGATCGCTATTTGAATGATTCGTTGATTGTTACTGGTCGATATGATTCGACCGAAATCCGCTGGATTGATGATACGGCCGGTCCTCACTTGATTGACTGGAAGAAATTCAATGCAGGCACTAGCTCACATAAACTCCAGATCTCTTTTCAATCGGCAATCAGGCAGAACGCTTGACGTTGCGCAATCGAGCCGAAACCTCTACAGCATTTTAGAGGACGAAGTTGATCTCGGCGTCCAGGCGCTCAAGCGCGAAGACGCGGACATGGCGGTAACATTTTTTCAAAGCGCGCTTCAGAAATTGACGCTTGAGGCGCCGCTTTACGATCATCTGGTTCACAAGCTGCTCTTCAGCTATAAGCTTCTGATCGAAAAACTATTGAAGCAGGGCGAAACCGCCAGGGCGCTGGATTTTCTGCGGGCGGCGCTAAGGCTCGAGATCCGCGGCCAAATGGTTGAGGACCCCGCGTTCCTGCGTCGATTCGCCCGTGGCTTGCAGAACCTTGGGATCGTTTTCTTCCAAAACAACCTGAACGAAGCAAGCGTCGCGTGCTGTCGTAAAGCGATCTCGGTCTATCCCGGGCCTGGCTCTTACGTCAATCTCACAAACTCGCTCGCGGCAACCGGCCAGCGCGCCGTACTTTCAGACTTTACGACCGAGATAACGCCAGAGGCGTCGAAGTGCGGAATGTAGCCTCGGTCATACCAACCCAGACCTGAGCGAAGACCCTTCGGCTGAAATCTAAAATCCGTCATGAGCTACGGACTGGAGCGCAAGCGTCTCCCTTGCAGTCTTAGTTCGCGCTTCGCGCTCAATGCAAGCGAGGACGCTTGCGCTCCAGTCGGCACTCCACTCCTAATCGCTTCCGTATCTTACTTCCATCCGGTGAATGCGCGAGCCGGCGGCAATCAAAACCAGCGCCGTAACAATCAGCAAGCCGGGAATGGAAATCCATGCGGGAGTTGGTTCAGCGATGACCGCGAAGGGCCCTTCTGAAACCGGTACTGGAACTAATGAATTGAGATAGTGGATGACGCTGATTTTTTTCAACAGCGGCGGTAGCAGAAAGTTGATCCACTCCCAGCCATACAGAAGCAGCGCGGGAATGATCGGGTTACGAAAGAACAGTCCGACGACCAGGAAGAACGCGCCATAACCGACGCACGCCAGAATGGTGATCGTCACGTACCAAAACATCTGGCTGAAGCCCTGGCCATCCAGAAAGAAACGGGAACTCGATGAGTAGAAATGCGAAAAGAAGACCAGCAGCATGCAGACTACCGTGACCGTCGAGAACAGAATGACCGAGGTCAGCAGGCCGGACAGGTATTTCCCGGTCACCAGAACTTCGCGCCGCACTGACGACAAGAAATAGTAATGCAGGCTGCGATCGACAATCTCGCCACGGAAAAGATTCATGAAGATCCAGGCGCAGCCAAAGAATACGACCGTCCTCAGGATCATCGAGTTGTAGAAGATTGAATAGATGCTGGGAAGTTGATTGGTGTCTTGCCCCAGCGGATTGACGAGTTCGACCAGCACCAGCAGCGCCACCGGCATCAACGCCAACAAATACACCAGCAGCGATCGCTTACCAAAGAAATTTTTCTTCAACTCGAGCTTCAGGATGGCGCCAATCTGACGCAGCCAGAGCGAGAACGAAGAATCATGCGCTATCGCCGCCTTGGATTGAATTGTTTCCGTCGTTGAACTCATAAATTCAAAGCCATCCGTTTAGCGGCGGGCTACTGCCCACCGATCCTTCATCATCCAGGGCGGGCAGTAGCCCGCCTCTAAACAATCATGCGCTCGTGCCACTACTGCGCGCCGATCAAATATTCATAAACGGCGCTCAAGTCATCATCGACCGGCGTAATTGACTCGACTTCGATCTTTCCCTGCGCCACGACTTCATTTAACGAAAGATAGAACTGGTCCGGATTGCGAGTCTTTATGAACAGGCCGTGACGGTCGTCGTGCACGCGGGCCTCGACCACCTCGGTATGTTCAAACATTCTCGCGGCCAGCAAGGACGGATGATTACAGCGAATCAGGACCTGCATCGGATGTTCGACGTCCATCTCGTCGCGCACGCCTTGAATTCCGCCTTCGGCCACCACGTAACCGTTGTTCAGCAACACCACGCGATCGGACATCATATCCACTTCGTGCAGGATGTGGCTTGAGATAATTAAGTGCAGTCCGTCGGCTGCAAGTTGTTTGAAGAGCGCGATGGTTTCCGCGCGGACCATCGGATCGAGCCCGTTGAGCGGCTCATCCAAAATCAGGACCGACGGCTGGTGCGCGATCGATTGCGCCAGGCGCACGCGCTGCCGCATGCCTTTGCTGTAAGCGCCAATCTTTCGATTGGCCGCCGGCAAAAGCTCCACCCGGTTCAAAGCACTCTCAGTCAATTCGCCGGCCTGCCTCCGGGTAAATCCCGAGACCATCAGAAATGAACTGATGAACTCCCGGCCCGTAAGGCCGCGCGGAAATGAATCAAACTGCGAGCAATAACCGACCTTGCGAAATAATTGTTCAGGCTGGTCCGTGGGGATACCAAGCACCGTGAGACTGCCGCGTGTCGGACGCAACAACCCGCACATCAAATTCATCAGCGTCGTCTTCCCTGCCCCGTTGGGACCGACCAGGCTCGTGATGCCCGAAGGGATCTCGAGACTGACGCGATTCACGCCGAGGATCTCGCCGTAAAACTTCGAGACATTGTCGAAGATGATTAATTGTTCCGACGCGACTGTCATCTGTATTCAATTCGAGGGCCGATTACCATGACTGGAGCGCAAGCGTCCCGCTTGCAATGAGCGCGAAGCGCGAACTAAGACCGCAACCGGGACGGTTGCGCTCCAGTCAAAATCTCCATTCACTTGACCACCTCGTACGCTTTCACTTTTCGCGACAAAAGCAAAAGGCACAACGCGCAAACCACAAACAGCACGAACCATGATGCCCACAGCGGCGGCTCGGTCATCGAGACCGCTCGAATCACCCGGCCGTTGCGTATTGCCTGGACTACGGTCGGTTGTCGCACAAACGTGCCGAACAATCCTGACCAGATATTTTGAATCAACGCCGACAAGCTAATGATGTTGCCCCAATGCGTCGCCAGCAATTCATTTACGATCGTCGCAAACACTGACGGAATAAAAAACAAGCCAATCATTCCGGCACTGGCGGCGATACGCCACTTGACCCAGGCTGAAATCGTTTGCGTCAAAAGAGCGAGCAGTAAGATCCAAACGAGGCTGCCGAGAAAAATCGCGCTGGCAATTGAAATATTGTCCTTGAACCACGTCCAGCCTTCGAGGTAACTCTGCAAAAAGAAGAGAATCAAGCCCGGCACCCAGGTAATCGTCGAAAGCAACAGGATCACGATCGACATTTTGCCGACAACGTATTCGGTGCGGCTGAATGGCCGGCAGAGATAAAGCGGCAGCGCATTGTTGGTCAGATCGCGCGACACCTGGTGCGGCCCCACCAGGACCGCGAGCAGGAAGCCCACCCAGCCCTGCACCATGACGAATGCTTTGAAGAAGGTCGCATCGATCGGCAGCACGTTCACGATGTTGAGGTTCATGATGGCCAGCGCCTCGGCGTTGTGACGCAGGTAAATCAGAATGGCAAAGACGAGCGGCGCCACGAATGACAACACATAAAAGCCCGTGAAGAGCTTCGATCGAAACACATGCCGGAACGCGTGCCGCGGAATGATCAGAAAACGGCTCCACTCCGGCGACAGCACGCCTTCGTATCGTTTGTAACTGCGCTCAAGTACAGCCATGTTGAGGAGTGACAGAAGCCCGACCGTCATTGTTTGCGGCACTTGTGCCGCGGTCGGGACAAGTCCCGACTCTAAACGTTTACGGTCGGGCTTCTGACACTGCACCTCCGTTCTCCATTGCCTTCAGGAAAATGTCTTCGAGCGAATCGCGCTTGTAAGTCAGCTTGCGAATCTGCACCTGCGAATCGGCGGCCAGCCGGTAAAGATCACGAATCTCAGTTCCATCCTGCAAAATGATCTTCAGGCGATGATCGCTGGTCATGGCGCACTCGCAGCCCATCGCGCCGACACCGGCGACAAATTGCTTGAGATCGCCGCGCGTTTCCAACATCAGAAACTTCTTGTTGGCCTTACGCTCTTCCTCGAGATTGCAATAAACCGCCAGCCGGCCGTCTTTCAAAATCAGGATCTCTTCACAGCATTCTTCGACGTCGCGCAAAAGGTGCGATGACAAAACAATATTGGCCTGTCCACTATCGCGAATCTCGCGAATCATTTTGATCATGCGCTGCCGCGCCGGCGGATCCAATCCGTTGGTCGGTTCGTCGAGAAAAATTAGTTTCGGTCCGTGCACAATTGCCTGGGCTAGTTTCGCGAGCTGCTTCATGCCCAGTGAAAACGTATCGACGTTGCGATAACGCGCCTCGCCCAATCCAACGAAAAAGAGGGCTTCGTGCGCACGCTCGAGCGCCACGCCTGCGGGCAAACCCGACAGCTCGGCCATGAAACGCACAAAATGAATGCAGGACATCTTGGAGACGAAAGAATCGCGCTCGGGCATGTAGCCGATCAGCCGCTTGATTTCATTAGCGTCGCCGCGAATGTCGCTGCCAAAAATTCGCGCCGTGCCTGACGAAGGGGCGTGAAACCCGAGCAGGGTATGAATCAGCGTGGTCTTGCCGGCGCCGTTTGGCCCAAGCAGGCCAATCGACCGTCCGCGCAATTCACCGCGCAACTCTTTCAGAATCGGACGGCGGCCGAAAGTAACGGATAAATTGTCGAGAGTGATGACGCCGGGCCTGTCGATATCAGGTTGAGGTTGGATAGCTGCCGCGGCGTTGGATGTCATTCTTTTGTTTGAGTTGTCGGAACGTTCGCAGGGCTTCGGGCCCATGTACGATTACAAAAAACGTTCCCCAGAATAATGCGACCGATGTTCTTACGATAACATTGTCCCATGAGTTCAGAAATAAGATCGAGAGGCCGAGAGCAATCAAGGTGAGGCCGTTGGTCAAAAGTCCGCGGTCTGGAGAAGATTTCGGCGACACGAGTGTTTTATTCGTCATTTTTCCAGCCTCCGAATCATGATCCGACAAAGCACTGAGCCGCAGAGAGCTGATCGCCCCTGCGACTCGGTGCTTGCCTGATTTTGAAGACAGACTCTTACTTACCTTGACCTTGCTTCATGCCGCGCTCGAGAATCTCATGCAGCTCAAACGCGTGTGGCATTCCCAGCAGGGTCGCGGGACTCAATCCAAATGGCCCGCCTTCCGTGTTAGCGGCAACCTCGATGCGATCGCCGAACGCGTAAGCATAAGCCAGTGTCGGTTCCATCGTGGCCGCCATCGTCAGCGCGTGCTGTGGCCCGGACGGCAGATTGCCGTTTCCGATTTGATTCAAAGATTTAGCCAACGACGCCAGGTTGTGATAGACCAGGGCCGAGAAGTTAACGTTGCCATCCGCCGGCAATCCCGCCAGAAACTGCGGAGCCTTAACCAGCGTGACACCTGAGTCGTGATAACGCAGTGCTTGATCAATCAGCGCGCGGGTCGGTCCGGCAATCAGATAGCCGTTAGCGAACACGTAGTTCACTTCCACGACGCCGAAGTCCTTCGATCTCAGCGTATAGAAAGTGCGGCCACCCGATTCTGATTTAGCCCACTCCAGGCCTTTCTTCCCTTCCTTCGCAGCTTCCTTATTGACTTCGTCAACGATGCGCTCAAAGGTCTGCTGCAAATGTGCGGGATCGTTTACCTGGAACACGAGCTTCCACGAAGGAGTCGGCAGAATCGGACCGTCAATCGCGAAAGCGTATTCGCCGCCGAGCGGCGCCGCAATATCGTTGCGCAGATTCAGTCCATGATTCGTCTCGAGCTCCGTGATGTGCTTGTTGAGATCCGGCGTCACCTTGCCCAATACGCTCAGCAAATCGTCAACCACGGCAGTGGGATTCTTGATCGCGAACGCAGCCACCAGATTCGCATCCGGCGAGATGTATTCCAGCGAGCCCATCGGCGCCGGCTGGGCCAGCCACGAAGTGATGCCGTGATCGGCTTGATTGTAGGAAAGCACCGCGCGCGTGTGGTTCCTGCCGTCGGTGTCTTTCTGATCGACGACGAACGACTTCATGTTGAAGACGCCCAGTTGGCTCAACGCCTGCTCGTGCTGATCGCCCACGGCGATGCGTCGCACTCCGCGCGTATGCGCAATGATCTTTTCCAGATCGGCGGCCAGGACGATGCCGGCGCCTTCGCTATAGACCTGGGCGATGCGCGCATAAAACGGAGTCGCTGAAAATCCGCTGTTACCCTTGGCGATGGCTTGCAGCCGTTCAAGTTTCGGTGAAGCAACCAGAGTGTCACCTGAGATCCAGACGTACAGTTGCCTGTCACCCGTCGAGCTGGACGGCTGCGCAGTCCGCGGATCGTCAACCCACTGCACCTGTGGTGTCTTGCCTGAGCTGCCGAGCTTCTGAAGTTCGGCGTCGAAGAAAGCGCGGAAGCCGCCGGGATTCTTGAGCTGGGCCAAAACAATCGGTTCGTTCGGCGTGCCCTGATCGCTCAAGCCCGCGCCAACGGCAATCTCTTCACCGAGTTGATCACCAAAATCCTTGATGACGGAAATCGCCTGACTCATTCCCGGGCCGCGAGCCTCATGCCGCTTGTCGAACCATTCCCTCAGCGCGGGATTCTGTTGAATGCGCTCTTCGATGATGCGGTTCGATTCAACAATCGAGGCCGCGAGATTCGGAAGCGCCGCATACAACACCGTGTTCTCAGGCATCATTTCGAGCAGACGCGTCGAGTTACGAACGCCCGGCATCGCTACGGCGCCGAGTTCTTTACGCAGGGCCACCAGACTTTCGAGTGCCTGTGAATAACGCGCCGCGTTGTGACTCCAGGAAACTTCGTCCTTAACCGGGACCTTGGCGATGGCCGCGTTGGTCGTCGCCTGCTCGCCGGCGCGGATGACTTTGTCAGTGCCGTTGCGATCGAGATGCACTTCGCCTTCGATGACGCTGACTCGCGAGCCCTTCGTTCCGGCGTTGACGGCGAAGGTTGTGCCCGTAACCGAGACCAACGAATCGTTGGTTTCGACAAAGAATTCAGGAGAAGGCTGCATTCCGAACAACTTCTTGAGTTCTTTACTCAGCTTGCCAATGACCGTGCGCTTCTGGTTCTGTTGTTTGGTGGCTTCGATAATTACGCTGCCGCCATCCAGATGAAGCGTCGTTCCGCGCAGGGTTCGATTAATTGAGAACTCTGAACGATCCTTCATTTCAATTGTTGAGCCATCGTCGAGCCGAACCACTGCATGCGAGTCTTTGGCGGTGCGAATGACTTCGCCGCGCCCAATCTTTTCACCAACTTTCAAAGCGCGCGTTTTGGAATCAGCCACCACGTACAAAGGGCCGTCCGCTGCCTGTACGGTCGCATCCAGCGAACCAAACGGCACGTAACGCTGCACCAGAGGCAAAGCAATTAACCCGAGACCAATCACGAGCGCGGCCGCTATGCCCCAACGCAGAACCACCGGCCGCAGACTGTAAGTTGCGGTCTTGCTTTGCTGCTTACGCCGGATTGGAGCAACGGTCTCGACGCGACCTTCGCGCGCCGTTTTCAAAGCGCGGCGGCAGGGAATGCATTCGTGCGTGTGGTCAACCAGTAAGAGTGAGCGGGCTTCGGAAAGCTTGCCGCCGAGATAGGACGGAATCAGCGACTGAAAATCCGCGCAACCCTCAATGCTGTCGGCCACGTTTAGAGGCGGGCTACCGCCCGCCATCGTCGAAGCAGCGCCTTGTTCCATGCGCGCCCAGACGCGCCGGCTCGCTTCACTTACCGTGCCGTCGTCAACTTGCTCGGAACGAATACCGGCGGTCACTTGATCCAAAATGTTGTCGAGTTCTTTGTTTTTCATGATGTGACTCCAATGATTGCGAATTGTTTGTTTAGAGGCGCTAAACGTGACGCACGTATTTTCCAATCTCTTTCCGCAAACGGGCGCGCGCCCGATGCAGCGTGACGCCGACCACCAACGGCGATGTATTCATCACGCCGGCAATCTCGGCATTACCCAAACCGTCAAAATATCGCAGCGCGAACATCTGCGCCGCCGTCGCGCCGAGCCGGGAAACCGCGACCCGAATCAAATCCCTCAGTTCGCGATCTTCCTGCCAGGTTGCGGGAGTGTCTTTCGACACAAACGAAGACATGCCGGCCTGATTCTCTACATCGTCAAAGGCGACTGCTTTTGATCTTTTTCGACTGCGTAGTAGGTCGAGCGAAGCGTTGATCGCCGCGCGCGAAAAATAGGCTGATGGGTTTTCGGCGGTTTCGGCAGCTTCGTGGTCGCGCGCTACGCGGAGAAAAACTGTTTGGAGCACGTCCTCGGCGTCCGCCGGGCTGCCGGTTACGCGATAAGCCGTCCGAAAAACGCGTTCATGGTGAAGCTGAAAGAGACTTTCGAGGTTGTTTGGTTCCGACGACACAGCTTCATTTACGCGCCCCGGCCAGGACCTGTTTCCTGAGAATTCTGAGGGATTCACCGAAGATCTCGCATCTTTGGCGGACGATTCGACGTTCGTGAGCGGTTTTACAGCAGCCAGCACAGCTTCCTCCTGAATTTCCTTCCCGCTCAGTAAACGCTGCCGTGCAGGAGATTATTAACACCGCCGGGAAGAAACTTGAAGAGTTTTCAGAAGAAGTCGAAGGAGGGTCGGAATTGGGCGATTTGCCAAAGAGACGATGAAACTTGAAAGAGCGCTATTAGCTGGAAACGCGGACGTCCTCGTCCGCTGGATAACCGCGAACGAAGCCCAGGGTTGGAGCGCAGCGACAACCCTGGGGATCGCGCGGGCACCGCTGCAACCCTGTCAGGGTTGCGCCTTCTTGTTGCTCGTTACCCGATGTAGCCTTCGGCAACGTCGGGCTGGAGGGCGAAACCGCTTCGCGGTTATCGTCGACAATCAGTCGCTCAACGCGGGCCAAGCCTCTGATGCTCAGACTGCGATCGTGATCATTTCCCTTTGAGCTTGTGATATTCCTTCGCAGCGCTGAGCAGCAACCCGGTGGTGTTCTTCACCCAATCCACCCGATTCTTTTTCCAGGTCTCCCATCCGTCGGGCAAACGTTTATCGAGAAACATGGTTTTCAAATCCTGAACTTCCACCGCCGGCTCGCCGTCAACTTTCCGGGCCCCGGGTTTGTTGGCAACGAAGGCGAACAGCAATCCAAATTCTCCAGCCGAGCCCACCAGGTTGTTCTCACCGCCAAGCTTCGTCAGTTTCTCTTCGACCTCGCGGTGAGTCGTCGCTTCTTTCTTACCCCCACCGAAAAGCTTATTCACCAGGGCCGAACCCGCGGTTTCCACTAGATTAACAACATCTCCGGTGAGCAATTCGGCAGTATTCAGATCAGCTACTTTCGATCTCGGATCTTTGATGAGATTTTCCGCGATGAAGCGGCCCACGTCCGATCTCTTGATCGCGCCATCACGAGCGCGACTGAGCAGCCGGTTGAAGTCCGCTTCACTCAAACGGCCTGAATCCAAGGTTTCCGGATCTCCCTGAAGGATGCCGCTGTGTCCCGGATGCGAACCCTGCGAGCCGGGAAACTCCAGCGAGAAGAGACCGTCCGGCGCCGCGTGGTCCAACTTTCCTGAAGCGCCGCGCATGAACGCGTGATTGCCGGCCGCAAACATCACCAGGAAGTCTCCCAGGTCGCCGCCGCCAGTGTTCCCCAATCTTCGAACATCCTCGATGCTCGCCAGCGGGTTGCGCGCCTCGTTTCGCACCGCGAGGTCGCCCTGGGCGATGGCACTGCCAATGAATGGGCAAGTGGCTTTCTTCTCGACCACGAGATTCTTGTCACCATCACTAAGCTCGATTACTTGATTGGGGTTGTCACTCATGTCATCTCCTCCAGGAGTTATGATTGTAAGTCATTCTCACTCTTGAATACTCGCACTAAGCCTGACTGGCTTGGGGCTTTTCCATGGTTTCGTGAGGGCTCTTAGAGCTATCTCCCTGAGCCCCGCCTATTATCTGAGGCACGAACCGTTCCGAGAACCCCGCTACGAAACACCAAAACACCAATTTCGCAAAATCAACACCTGTTTGCGGGTAAGTGCCTACGAACAGGTTTTTCATGTCATTCATTGAGGGCGGCACAGAGAACGTGGGGATCGAGAAGTGCGGGAATAACGGACTATCAACAATGCCGCCTAAGAAAGCAAGATACAACACCAAAGCAAAAATGCCGCCGTACACGGGAATAAGTAGAATCTGAAACCACGAGCGTGATAGCAGCTCTAATTCTTCTTCGCCAACGTTCTTGATCCGTTGCTGAATACTCACAAATCCGCCGATGAGCCCAGTACCAAAGCATGCCCAGGAAACCATGAATCTCTGGCGAAAGAAGAGAGTGGCAGCGAATAGAGAAACAACAACCCCCAGCACAGAGAGGGTCATAATAATTAACCGTCGCGTTATTATTAGCAGTCTCTCGCAGCGGGTGAGTCCGCTCCGTGGCTGGAAATCTTCAATCATGGCGCCACACTATCCAACATGCCTTAATCAACGTGGACGTTAGACTTGTTAATGACCATGCCTATTCATCCGCAGGGGTCGAATGCCCGCTTTGGCTCGCCTCGCTCAACCATTCCCTGGCGAATCGGCAGCAGATGCTTGCCGGTCCAAAGAAAGTAAGCCGGCGCAAACTCCTCCGGCGGCGAATCCCCATACTCTTCACGAACCACTTCGGGATCATTTACTAGCACGAGCCGGCTGTCAGGCCTGGTTTTGATCGATCGATGTTGACCGCCGCCGGCAATTCCAACGTAAAAAGGCGAGACATACGCGCGGCCGTTCAGGAGATCCACGATGCCGATGCGGGCGCAGTTAGTTCCGCATCCCCAGTAATCGATGGCGTAATGCCCGGCAAATTTCCGCCCTCCGCGCGCTGTCTCACGCAGCATCGTGCGAAAGCAGCGCGTGTCAGGTGTGCTGTGTTGCTTAACGCCCACGGCCGCCCCGGCACGAATCACGCGCGCAGGGTAATCCGAGAATTTCGGCTCCTGCGCGACCGCGGCGACAAAACATCCAATGATTAGAACAATTACTTTCATGACTTGATGCAGGACCAGCTTTAGCTTCGCGTTGGAGTCAGTACCATCTGCGTAAGGAGATGGATCATTTCGGACCTTTGATTCGCATTTGATCCATCCGCTGGCGCGGATGGTACTGACCCTATTCCGCTTGCTTCTCGCCGAACCAATAACACAAGCCGTCGGGCGCGATGACGAAGAAGACTTTCCACACAGAACCGTCGTCACGCTTCTCGATATTAAATTCCGACAACTCTTTGTCCAGCCCATTCGCTTTGAACTCGGCGAAAGTCGTCTCGACATTATCCACTTCAAATGCGCAACCGTCCTGTGACGAATCGCCGCCATTCTCAGCGAAGCCTACCTCAATGCCGTCGCGCTCAAGCAGAGCCGATTTGTATGGCGAGTCGCTGCGCGACTCAAGCCGGAAACCAAATACTTTTTCGTAAAAAGGCAGCGCGGCTTCCAGATCCGCCACCGGCAGTTCCATCTTGTTTCCCTGATAGCCCCAGGCATTCTTGAATTTGGCGTTCATGTTGATTTCCATGACCGATTAGCGACGTTTAGAGGCGGGCTACCGCCCGCCATCTTCCAATCAGGCGGGCAGTAGCCCGCCTCTAAACATTGCGTCACGGATAAAGATAAAAAACTTTGCTAATGATCTTCCACTGGCCATCAACCTTGAGCAGAGTGAACATATCGATGAATCGGCGGCCGCTCCAATTGTCGAGTTCCAGCCGCACAGTCGCGATCGTGCTGGCGACGTCGATGGCGGCAATCCGAGACTGAAGCTCAGTCGCCGGGCCGTTCTGGTCAACCCAATCAAAAAGTTTCTGAATTGGACCTGCGAAGAGTTCGTCTCCCGCATAACCAAAGATCGTCGCCTCAGGATGAAAGGCCTCACGCATTTGGGTGCTCTGCCCCGATCTCCCGCCATCAACATACATTTGAATCGTTCTGGCAATGGCCTCATGTTCACTAACTATGGATGGCGACGTGCTCATGAATGCTCTCCTCTAATTCACGGTGTCAGAGTACCAACCCGTCCTCCGCGGGCGCGGCCCAACGATGTATTATGACGCGACGGTAGTCAAGGTTTTTGGAGGTAAGAGTAGCGTCTTACTTTGCGGTTTTTCTTTGCGCCTTTGCGTGAAGCTGTCTGAAGAGAATCGCATCTCACGCAAAGGCGCCAAGACCCAAAGTCGCGCAAAGTCGAGACTAAGACACTAACGGCATTTGAGGGCTTACCCTCGAACGGCACCATCAAACATTATGCAATTCAGCTTTCGCGTCGGGACAAACGAGAAGCACCAGGTCGATTTTTCGTTCGATCAATTCATCGGCAATCTCGGAATTCGCGTCGACGGTCAACCCGTCGTCAAAGACTTTCGGATGTTCTCGCTCAGCCTTACCAAGCGATATCAATTCACGGTAGGAGTTGAGGAACGGCACGACGTCGTTATCGAAAAGAAGCGCAAGCTCTTTCTGGCGGGCGTCCGCCCCCAGCAATATCGCATCTTCATTGATGGCGAGTTAGTGCAAACTTACGAAGGCACCTGATGACGAGGAAACCTTACGCCCGCGGCGGCGTCTAATCGAATATATCAATGACAAGGAAGCTCCGATTCGCGCTGATTCTTCTGGTCGCTCTGCCGTTAGGCGCGTGTTATTCTGGTTTGTCGAATCGCGAGCCTTACGCCCTCGCCGAATCAAATCTCGCCGAAGCGGATTATTCGCGCCACGTCGAGCAACTCAAAAAGAAACTTCCGTCGGCGGAATTTACCATTGTCATTCAGCCGCCGTTCGTGGTGGTCGGCGATGAATCGGCCGACATGGTGAAAGAGCGTTCCGGGCGCACCGTGAAGTGGGCCGTCGACAAACTCAAGCAAGATTATTTTTCCAAAGACCCGGCAGAAATCCTGGATATCTGGCTCTTCAAAGACGCGGCTTCTTACGAGCGCAACGCGCTTGCCTTATTCGGCGACAAGCCTTCGACTCCATACGGATATTATTCAAGCCGGCACAAGGCTTTGATCATGAACATCTCAACCGGGGGCGGCACGCTGGTCCATGAGATCGTGCATCCGTTCATTGAAGCGAATTTTCCTAATTGTCCGCCCTGGCTGAATGAAGGGCTGGGCTCACTCTACGAACAAAGCGGCGAAGTGGGCGGTCGCATTCACGGCTACACCAACTGGCGTTTGCCGGGATTGCAGAAAGCGATCCGGGCCGGACAGGTACCGGCCTTCAAGACGCTCTTGGCCTACGACGCTCGCGCGTTTTATAACGACGACAAGGGCACAAACTACGGACAATCCCGTTATCTTTGTTATTACCTGCAACAGCGTGGGCTGCTCGTAAAGTTCTATCGCGAATTCGTGACGCATCAGGAAACCGATCCGACCGGCTATCAAACACTGCGTCGTATTCTCGGAAGCAGAGACATGAATGCCTTTAAGTTGAATTGGGAAAAATTTGTACTCGGACTTAGCCAGAGCTGATTTCCAATCTTCACTTCAACTTTACGCTGATGATATTGCCCGACGACGGAGAGCCAACGACTGGAGTGAAAGTAATCTCCACCTTGCGATTATTCTGCCTGGCGGTGTCAACAACCGCCCGAAAGAGTGGGCCGCCCGTCGAGGTGAACGTAAACCCGGGCTTCGAATCGAGTTCAATGGTTTGAAGTATGGGGTTATGCTCGCCCGGCGGCTGATCGGGAAAGGCGCGGGCCACCTCATAGAGAATAACGAATCCAACGGCGGTCAGAGGTGGCGGTGGCGTCGTGATTCGCGAGAAGAGTTGAAATGCGCCGCGACCATAAGTGGCCGCGATAATCCCGCCATTGCTCTGCGGCTCGAGGTCGGTGACGGTAACACCGAACGGCATTCCATTGTTGAACTCAGTCCAACTCCAAATCTTTGGGGCGCTGCGCACCCCGCGAAACACGCCCCGGTCACGAACGGCGGCCAATAATGTATTCGGCGCGAGAGGATCGATCGTGATCGCCATGATCTCTCCTGGTGTAGACCAGACGTCTTCGGGAACGCAGCTGAAGAAACATTCCAGGCGGTGGATGCTGCCTGTAATTACTCCCGCTGAATTAGTCGAATTCGTCGAAACATAGAACCGGTTAAGTTGATCGAAAGTGATGGCCGTGGGCGTAGCGGGTCTCGGGGTATGAAAAGCATCAAGGAGCGGCGGCTGGTCGAACCGCCCAAAAAAAACATGGCCGGTATCGGTGACGGCAACCAGGATTCCACTCGGGTGAAGTTTCAGCCGCCTGAAATCTCCCGGCGGATTTGTGGGCTGGGGTTGGATGCGTTTCCAGGGCGGTCCGCTCCAGATTCCCTTACAGGTGATCAGAACCTTCGGCTTGCTCCCGGTGGACGCCATACTTCTGAAGAGTTTGGGATCCTCGTTGTAGGTGCGGCAATCCGGCAATGAGCTGTCGCCGAGTTCGTCTGATCCGCCCGTCGGGTTTATTAGCCTGATTGCTGGAGTCTTCTGGGCAATCTCATAGATGCCCGTCATGTCGGTACGGTTAAAAGCCACTAAAGAGGAATCGGTCAAGTCTGTATCGCCGCCGGAGACTGCAGTCCAGACTGGAGAAAATCCATCCCACGTTGAAGTAAAGTTGTCCTGTGATCCTCCCACCACAATGCGCGGGCTTTTACCATCGGTATCGATCTTGAGGAACTCAGTATTGTTCAGCCCTTCACCGACAAACTCCATCGTCTTACCTTTGTCAGCCGAACGATAGATCCCCCCGTCAGTGCCGAAGAACATAAAGCCCGACCTGGCAGCCACTATCGCATGATGATCCACATGTATTTCGTCGACCGTGGAGAGGCTGCTGCCGCTTTGTGTTGACCGGCAAAGAGCCTGGCCGCCTTTAAAGACCAGAGAAGGATCCGTCGGATGGACGAAGAGCACGTTAAGATTATTTTCGAACTTGCCACAGTCACCACGAAGAGGCACCTTCTCCCACGATTGCTCAGTGAAACCATTTCTGTTGCAAACGGTATCTGTGCTTCGCCAGAGTTCGGCAAACTTGCCGGTCGCCGTTTTCCACCGAAAGCTTACCCACCTGTGACCACCTGACTCTGCGATCCATGCAATTGCTTCAGGCGGGAAGACGGGCAAGGGGTGCTCCGCACAACCCGTCAGCATTCGCCACGAACCCGAACTGAGACCGTCGTCCTTAGCTTCAAAAACTCCAGGAACGTCCCGGGTAGAAGCAAACAAGTGCGATGGATCCGTAGTGCTGAATTGCAGGCTGACCACCCGCGGCGGGGGAAAACCTTCGGGGAAGCCCGGAAAACGCACGGTGGGCCAGGTGTGACCACCGTCGGTTGAGACTCGTAAGCCACTCTTGGTGGAGACGTAGATTGGCGGATTGCTCTTGTTCGCGATCAGCAGTCCGCCGCCGCCGCCGCCGACAGCCTCCAGGTCTTCAGCCGTCAACATGATCCAAACCGATCCTCCGGTCGTCGATTCAAATACGCCGGCCGGCGTGGCTACCACCACCCGCCTCGGATTTCGAGGGTCGATCCCAATGGCATCGATTTGCGCCGAAGGCAGCGAGTCGCCGACGGGAAACCACGTCCGTCCGGCATCGGCGGATTTCCAAATGCCAGAGCCGCGAGCACCCAAATAGATGCTGAACGGCGCGGTCGGCTCAACTGCGATGGTCGTCACCCGCCCCACGCCCAGGGTCGGGCCAAAAGTTTTTTCGCGGTCCTCAATTCTCGATGGGCCAATTGATCGCCAGCGTCCCGCTTGAAGATTGAGGATAGCGGTGAATTGCAACCTTTCCCCGGGGCCGAGCGGTCCGGACACGCTGTTGAGCGCGTCAGTCTCTACTGTGATATTCACCTGCGCCGCCGTCGTCCGGATTGATCTCGTGATGTATGCTTCACCTGGTTTCGCCGGGCCGGCGGCAGCAGCCGCGTGGGTCGGCGTCGAACCCACGGCTGGGCCCGTGAGGCTGGGTGTGGCAAAGTCGAGGGCGGAATTGTCAAAGGTAACGCGCGTTACTGTCGGCGGCGAAGTAAAGTTCGTGCGTTTGTTAACCACGCGGAAGCTCACTGACACGCGCCGAAAACCATCACGCTCGGGCAGCGTCGAATATACTGAGAATTTCTCGATACGAAGAGTACCAATTTGAGCTGAAGCAAAGGCAGGCAGTAGGAAAACAAACAATACCGCGCAAACTATTGTGAGAAGTTTTTTCATTGGGAGCCTTTCTCTGAGCGTTAAGACGCCCTGACTATAGTCGCTGATAGTCGTCGCGGCAAACTAATACTCCCTCTCCCTTTGAGAGGGCAATTGCATAGTTGACTCACCCAGCCCGCGAAGCGGGCGGAAGTTCTGTAGCCTACGGCGTAAGCCGTGGGTTCCTTTGGGTAAAAGAAAACAGCCGCAGCGCGGCGAAACTCAATCGTGGAGAAACGCGATCCCATGGCTCACGCCATGGGCTACAGATCTTTTGCCGCTCCGCGGCTGAATTCTAACCAGGATCATTGTTAAGCAAACAAATGTCGTGCTCCAGGTTAGGTGAGTCAACTATGTAATTGCCTTTGTGAGCGGAGTCAAACTGTACCACTACTCAATCGCCCGTTTGACACTCGCCCCTGCATCGTAGTAGCGTGCGCTACACACTTATGCGCAAGAGTTTTTCGTCGCTTACAACCTCAAATCCGCCAGCAAAATATTCAGGAGATAGTTTCAAAAGTTGAAGCAAATCGAGCTTCCACCAAGAGGCCTGGAAACGCTGTTCGGCGTTCACGACCAAAACATCAAGCACCTGGAGTCTCTGCTCGACGTTCAGATCAACGGTCGCGGGCATAGCCTGACCGTCGACGGCGATCCCAAAGACGTCGAAACCGTCGAGCGCATCCTCGAAGACTTCGCCGAACTGTTTGCCGAAGGCCGCCAGTTCACCGACAAGGAATTGCGCGAAGCCTTTGCCCAAATCGCGGAAGATCGGGCCTACAGCCTGCGTGATTACTTTACGCGCTCGCGCTTCAGCCCCGCCGGCAAAAAGCAGGTGACGCCCAAGTCCGCGACGCAGCGCAAATACGTCGAGTCAATTCAGCAGCGCGACATCGTGTTTGGCATTGGACCCGCGGGCACCGGCAAGACCTATCTGGGCGTGGCCATGGCGGTGCAGGCCCTGATGCAAAAGCAGGTGAATCGCATCGTGCTGGCGCGGCCGGCAGTCGAGGCCGGCGAGAAGCTCGGTTTTCTGCCCGGCGATCTTCAGGAAAAAGTCGATCCGTACCTGCGACCACTCTACGACGCGCTGTTCGATCTGGTTGATTACGAACGCGTGACGCGACTGCTCGAGAAACGCGTGATCGAAATTGCGCCGCTGGCCTTCATGCGGGGGCGAACTTTGTCCGACGCGTTTGTGATTCTCGATGAAGCCCAGAACACGACCAGCGAACAGATGAAGATGTTTCTGACGCGAATCGGTTTCGGCTCGAAAGCCGTAATCACTGGCGACGTGACGCAGATTGATCTACCAACCGGCAAACGCAGCGGCCTGGTCGAAGCCGAGCGCGTGCTGGCCGGCATCGACGGCATCGAATTCGTTTACTTCAGCGACAAAGACGTCGTGCGGCACAAGCTCGTGCAGATGATCATCAAGGCCTACGAGACGCATACGACAAAGAAGAGTGAGATTTAGTGTCAGAAGCCCGACCGTCAGGGAGGGCTAGTCACAAACGAGGCCCTCCCTGACGGTCGGGCTTCTGACACCCAATGATTTCCATCATCAATCGCCAGCGTAGTCAAAAGATCCAAACAAAATACTGGCGAGAGTTTGCCGGCCGAGCCTTACAAGCAATAAGCAAGAAGCCAACCAGCGCCACCATTGTCTTTGTCAGCGACGCCGCCATTAGAAAACTAAATCGGCAATTTCGCGGCAAGGACCAGACTACCGACGTGCTTTCTTTTCCCAGCCAGGCAGAGCCATTTGAGATTGAGAATCGTGGCCAACTCGGCGAGGTCGTGATCTCAGTGCAGCGCGCCGCGGCCCAGGCCAAACAAAATGGCCTCACTTTTTCAAACGAAGTCGAGCAATTGATCCTGCACGGGCTGCTGCATCTGTGTGGCTACGATCATGAAACCGACGACGGTGAGATGAACCGTTTGGAAGTGAAGCTGCGGAAGAAGCTGGGGATTTGAACCGCTGTTGGTGATGGTCCCTAATTTCATCGTCGCGTTTTTCTCCAGCCTAGTCCTGACAGGTCGGGACTGGGTGAGAAAGAGTAAGCAGCTACTAAAGCCCCATTAATGGGGCTTTCAAAACTAATCCTCCTTCATTCCCAGGCGTAAACGCCTGGGCTACGGAAAAGTCATTCACGTTGGGGCACTGCCTACGCTTTTGTCTATTTGGCGCTGACGATTTACCATCTACCAACGCCCATATGGAAATTGAAATAGGCATTAGCCTGATTCTGCTTTTGGTACTTACGCTCCTGGCCTCAGTGGACATGGCCTTCGGCCAGGTTAGCGACATCGGGTTACGCCGCCTCGTGACTGAGACCGAAGAGCAACCTAGTGCGCGGCTGGCGCCTTTCCTCAAAGAGATTCTCGAAAACCGCGCGCGCTTCAGCTTCACTCTTTCGGCGGCGATCCAAATCCTGCTCGTCATCTTCACGGTTCTCGTCACGTTTATCTCGCTCCAATGGTTTTCGGCGAAACCTATGGCCCTTTTCATTTCGCTGGCCATTGGTCTGGTGCTGGCCGGAATTTTTCGCCAGTTCATCCCCCGCCTGATTTCGCTGCGCAATCCGGAAGAAAAGTTTCTCCGACTGCTGCCCTGGGTGCGCCCGTTTTACCGGGTGCTGGCGTACGCAGCCGAGCCCTGGCATCGTTCGTTTGATCGCTGGCGAAAAAAGGACGAGATTGAAGATCCGGACGATGAAGAAACGGACGATGATTACGACGACGACATTGAGGCCTTGATAGACGTCGGCGAGGCCGAAGGAATTATCGAAGAAGAAGACCGCGCGCTCATCCAGTCGGCGATTGAATTCGGCGACACGCGCGTGGGCGAAGTGATGACCCCGCGCACTGAGATGGCGGCGCTGCCAAAGGACGCAACTGTGCGTGATGCGCGCACGCTGATCATCGAATCAAAGCATTCGCGCTTGCCGGTCTATCGAGATCAAATCGACAATGTCGAAGGCATCATCTACCTGCGAGATTTGTTGCCATCGCTCTCGATGGGAAAGGCCGACACTCCGATCGCGCCGTTCGTGCGACCGTACTACGCCGTGCCTGAGACGAAACCCGTCGACGAACTCTTGCGGGAAATGCAGAAGGCCCACGTGTACATGGCGATTGTGATTGACGAATATGGCGGCGTGGCCGGGTTGGTAACGGTTGAGGACATTCTGGAAGAGATCGTCGGCGAGATCGAGGACGAGGACATCAGCGGCGAAGAAAAAGAGATCACACCGGCCGGTGACGATGCTTTTGAGGTATCAGGCGGAGTTGAAATTGGAAAAATTGAGCGGCTTTTTGGGATGGAAATCGTGGCCGATGACTTCACAACGATCGCCGGCTTTGTCATCGCCCAGAAAGGAAGCGTCCCTCGTCAGGGCGAGCATTTGAACGTTCGCGGCCTTGAGATCGAGGTGCTCGACGCCGACGAGAAACGCATATCCCGTTTGAGATTGAGCCGCGCCAAAGAGGAAAAGGCTGAGGACGCCAGCGCAAATCGATGACTAGTCCAATCAGAAGAGTTCTGAGCGTAGTTTCGCCGCGCCTCGGCAGGCCGATAATTTGCGAAGCCTGCGGCAAAGAGTTTTCCTGCGGCATGAGCTTGCGTGGCTGCTGGTGCTCTGAGATCAAGTTGAGCGATGAGGCGCGCGCCGAATTGAAAGGTCTCTATAAAGATTGTCTTTGTCGTGAATGCCTTGAGCGTCTGGCGGCGCCGGTTGAATAAGGGTGACGCACGCCTCTGGCGTGCTCGATTCGTAGGCACTCCAGAGGAGTGCGCACCTACAACGGAGGTTCGTATGCAAAAGTGGGAATACAAACTGGTCGAAGGTTGGCTTACTCAGGATCAACTCGAGACGCTGGGTAATGAGGGATGGGAACTCGTTACGACCGTGGTTGGAATGAGCAATCGCAACATGGCTTTCTACTTCAAGCGGCCACGCTCGAGTTGAAAACATTGGGCGAACGGTTGAACGCATCGGATGGTTGACAACCTGGCGCTGCGTCGCCGACTATTCTTTCTTCACGTTCTTCGATGTACGGCAAACTTAAGTTTGTCGCAATTGCGCGATTTGAGATCGACAAACTGACGTTTGTCCTACACCGCATTGGCAAAAAAACAAAGTAAATTTCTGCGCGGCCGCCGGATCGATCCGAAGCCAATTACAGGCTCAACCAAACTAGTCGATCTGATCGACAGCACCTTTGTTGCTTACAACGCCGCGCGTTTGCGGGAAGCATGTTGGCTCTTCACGCAAAAGATGCTGGAGCCTGACGTCACTGTGGGGGTGACGTTGACGGGCGCGCTGACGCCGGCGGGATTAGGCATGTCAGCGTTGATTCCGCTGATCAGGGCCGGCTTCATCGACTGGATTATTTCAACCGGCGCCAATTTTTATCACGACACGCACTTCGGCATCGGGCTGTCGATGCACGAAGGCAATGCGCAAACGTCGGACATTGTCCTGCGCGAAGAAGAAGTCGTGCGCATTTACGATATCTTCTTCGACTATTCAGTGCTGCTCGACACCGATTCATTTTTTCGCCGCGTGATCGAGGCGCCCGAGTTTCAAAAGCCTATGTCCACGGCGGAATTTCATTACCGCGCGGGTCGCTACGTGCTTGAACGCGAGCGCAAGCTGGGACTCAAGAACAAATCATTGCTGGCGGCGGCGCACGAATTTGCCGTACCGCTTTACACGTCTTCTCCTGGTGATTCTTCAATTGGCATGAACGTCGCGGCGAAGGCTTTGCAGGGAAATAAACTGGCCTTCGATCCATCGCTCGACGTGAACGAAACCGCGGCGATTGTCCTGGCCGCCAAGCGCGGATTGATTCGCGATGAGGTCAGTACCGGGAGCGGTAGCGACCGGGTAAAGAAAGGCAGTAAGAAGAAATCAGGCAAGTCCGCAATCTTCATACTCGGAGGCGGATCGCCAAAGAACTTCGCCCTTCAGACCGAGCCACAAATTCAGGAAGTGCTGGGCATCGACGAGCGCGGTCATGATTATTTTCTGCAAGTCACCGACGCGCGGCCTGACACGGGCGGGCTGTCCGGCGCTACGCCGGGTGAGGCGGTGTCCTGGGGCAAGGTTGACCCTGAACGTTTGCCGGATGCCGTGGTCTGTTATCTGGATTCGACGGTGGCGTTGCCGTTAATCAGCGCGTATGCTTTGGCAAAACATAAACCGCGCAAGCCGCGCCGGCTCTACCAGCGACGAGAAGAGTTCATGAGTTTGTTACTCAGCGAGTATCAGAAATCAAGCCGAAGATAGAACAGCGAAACATCCGATGAAGAGCGAACCCGGGACGACCCTGAAAACAAATCAGCCGAGTTACTATAACTGCTCGAAGTGCCCCGCGTACTGTTGTTCGATTTACGAAAGAATCCAGGTTACCAAGCGAGATATTAATCGCCTCGCGAAGTATTTTGGAGTCGATGTTGAAACCGCGCGGGACCGATTCACCACGACTTGGCAAGGTGAGCGAATACTGCGCCGGAAAGCCGATCCAATTTTTGGTAAGGCTTGTAAATTCCTGAATCCGGAAACGCGGCAATGCACAATTTATCTCGGCCGCCCGCAGGTGTGTCGCGAGTTCCCTGCTCGCTCGCGTTGTGCCTACTATGACCTCCTGACATTCGAGCGGGCGCAGCAAGGCGACGAGACAGTTGTGCCGCTGGTCCAAATAACTTTTCGAAACGGGAACGATTAGGGGCAGGCTCCGTCTATGCAAGAACTACTATCGAAAATGATCGATCGCGAAGTCGACGTTGTCTGCATGGGAGCATCCAGTCTGCGCGGCAAAGTTGTGAAGGTTGAGAACAGCGTGCTTCATCTCAAGGATGATGAGGACAACGTCTGTTATGTTTCAATCGATAAGATCGTCGCTGTTTGGGAAAAGCGCGACAAGGACCGCCATCCGGGATTTATCTTCAAGTCTTAATTCCGGCAAGCCAAAAAATTAAAAAGGGCCGCAGCGGCTTCATCCGCGCGGCCCTTTTTCAATTCGCTAAACAAACTCTTACGGTTCGTTGTTTTCTTCCACAACCGCCGCCGTCTGCGCAGGCTTCGTGGTTCGCGTTTTGTTGCTGGCCACGGGCAGAACCGATTCGGTGGGCACGCGCCGGAATCCATCAATGCGCGACAGCCAATACTCATTGAAAGGTGAATACATCACGCCGCCGTGCCGGGCTGAGTGATAGAAACCTTTCTCATCCACCACGATTCCGACGTGACCCAGGTTGCTAAAGAAGACCAGATTTCCGAACTTGAATTGTTCATTCTCAGCCGGGGCCGGCATTGTTGCCCAGTATGAGCGTGCCGGGCCGCGCTGGAAGTTCAGACCAATGTCCTGGAACGCACGCCAGACGAAGCCGGAACAATCAAACTCGTCCGGGCCGGTGCGATTGAAATGATAGCTGGCGCCAACATGCGACTGCATCGCGGTCAGTAACGATTGATCGAAATTAGTTAGCTTCAGCGTCGACACAACCGGCGCGGGGCGTGGTGCGACTATCGGCGTAGCGAGACGAGGCCGGCTCTCTTCCGAAGGTTTCGGAGCGTAAGGCTCTGTCTCCAGGCGCGTAGAACTGCTCGCGTTAAGGGTTGTATTCGGTTGGCGTGGCTCGCTCTCGCTGCTTTGCGCGATGGCGGCGCCGGAAAATAACAGAGTCGCGCCAACAGCAAGCAGGCGGGGGATCAGTATACGGGTAGTCAAAGGGGTTACTCGATCTCCTAAACTAAATTTTTCTTTCTATTACCAGCAGTGAGGCGGGCAAAAGCGATTCTAGCGTTCGAGAGTTGAGGCCACAACAAGCAATGTGACTGTTTTGTGATAAAGCTTCAGACTGAGTGAACCGAATGGGTTCAGTTCACCATTTGGCGGAAGATCATCTCCAGATCACTAGTTAAGAATCGTCTCAAGTGGGGACACATGGCGTCACATTGACAAATATTTCTTACGTCAACAACTCCTGCGAGCGAGTCAGAGGTTCAATCAGCCGGGCAAAATTTTGCGGGGCTCGTTCGCGTTGCCGGCTCTCATACATGGCTTGGTCGGCACGTTCGATCGCCTCGGAAAATTCCTGGAGAGGACAATGCCAACCCATTGAATTGCAAGTCCGACGTTGCACTCATAGTGAGAATCCGTGAAGTTGAGATTTACGCATCTTGAGGCAGATGCGAGAAGAGGGAGCGAGTCTGCTCGCCAAAAGCATTTTACCGAAAGGCGAACGTCGAGCGCCAGACTTTTATTTAGAAGATAGTAGCCCGACCGTAAGGGAGGGCGTTTCGCCTGGATTCCTCAGAAAAAATGCCCTTCCTTACGGTCGGACTACTGCCGTTCTATGCCAGGGAGAGCATCCTGAGACCGGAGCCACAGTGACGACGCCCTCCCTGACTGTCGGGGTCGGGCTCGGTGCCAGCCTACCTGTGCAATTCGGTCAGCAGTTTCTTGTTCAACTCAGGATCGAGTGGCTCGAGTAGGCGACTCTGCGCGAGCGCCTGCTCCCGATCGCCAATTTCGAGATAGGCGAGCCCCAGATTGTAATAGGCCTCGGGCTGAGCCGGCTGCAGGCGCGCGGCTTGTTTATAAGCTGCAATCGCTTCGTCGAAGCGGCCGCCGAAATAATATGCGTCGCCGAGTTTGTTGTAGGCTTCGGCTGAAGTCGGCCGCAACTGGAGCGCTCGCTTGTAAGCGCGAATCGCTTCTTCGTTGCGGCCTTGTTTGACCTTGCAGTAGCCGATTTGAATCCAGGTTTCCGGGCGGCGCGGATTACGATTTGCAGCCGTCTCGAAATAATTGAGCGCGCTGTCATAGTTCCCCAGCCACAACGAATCGATACCGCCGCGATACCACAATTCGGCCAGCAGCTCTGGCTGCGTAGTCGATTTATTTTGCGCGACAATGCGATCAAATGGCAGCAACTCGCCGCGCACCAGCGCAGCAATACGCGACACGCCCAGCGCGAGATTGATGTTCTGTCCGTTAGTTACTTTTACGGTAACGATGCCGATGACCTGCCCACGCATGTTGAAGAGCGGGCTGCCGCTATTACCATGCGAAACCGGCGCAGTTGTTTGAATGATGCGCCCCAGGTCCGGCACTTCGCGCACCGCAGAGACGATGCCGTCGCTGACTGAGCCTTCCAGCCGCAAAGGATTTCCGATCACAAACACCGGCTCGCCTTCATCAGGCAGACTCGTTGTCAGAGTAAGCGGCCGAGCACGATCGGCGGGCAAATCGACGCGCAGCAACGCGAGATCGGCTTCCTCATCAAGCGCCAGCGCGCCAGACACGGGATAGGTGCGTCCTTTTCCTTCAAGCGTATGAATCTCGACCCGATGCGCGTTCTTAATGACGTGCACGTTGGTGACTACTTCGCCCGGCGCGATAAAGAACCCGCTGCCGCTGATAAGCGCGTCGCCCTTTGCGTCGTATGTCAGAACTGAAACGACCGAAGGCTTGACGCGGCGCACGAGGTCGGGAAGCGACTCGGCTTGCCAAACCGGGGCAGTAGCCCGACCGTTAGGGAGGGCGCTGTTCGTGGATTGCTCGCGATTCTGCGCGTGTGCGAGTTGAAGCAAAGAGAAGAGAGATAGGACGACAACGAGACGGGGGATGGTTCTAATCACAACGACCTCCTACTGCTACCACCAGACCGAAGGAGCGACAAACATGTCGCGCTATTTACTTTGCCGGGAAGTTTGAGCTTTGAACGGCGCCGCGTTTCCGCGACGCTTCACGAGCGAGAGACTTAACGTCAGGGGTGCCAGCCTCGCGGGGATAATAGCGCAAGGTGGGGTGGATGGGAAGAATTATTTCGACGGGGCCCCAGAACTTGGTTTCGCCTGGCGGATTCGTCAAAGGAGACTGACGAATAGAGGGATGCTAAGCGGAAGAAAAGCCGTCACGTCATTGACCTCGGGTCGTGTAAATGAACGACGGCTCCTCGTCGTAGGGACGAGATGTTTATAGAAACCTTTAACCTCTTCACAGAAGCTCCGTAGGAGCGAAACAAACACGTCGCTCCTACGGAGCTTATGAATCCTGTACGACTCGTATCTATAAACATGCCGCTCCTAACGGAGCTCAAAAAAAAACCGGCGAGGCTTTCGCCCCGCCGGTTCGTAAGTTTAGATTCGAAAAACGTCCTATTCTTCATCGACCACGCCGGCCTCGACGACATCGGCCTCAGCTTCTGCGTCGCTGTCCAGGTCGCCGTCGCCTTCATCCACCGTCGCCGCGACTGCGTGGGTTACGGGCTGAGGAATGTCGACGCCGCCGAGAATCTCGGCAAACTCGTCTGCTTCCTCACGCTCCGATTCGCCGATGGTCTCGTCACGGTCAATATCGACGTTCCGGTAGTATTCCATGCCGGTGCCGGCCGGAATTAAGCGGCCCATGATTACGTTTTCTTTCAGGCCGCGCAGATAATCGATGCGGCCTGAGATGGCTGCTTCGGTCAACACGCGCGTCGTCTCCTGGAACGAAGCCGCGGAGATGAACGAGTCAGTTGAAAGCGAAGCCTTGGTGATGCCGAGCAACAAGGGTTCAGCCTGAGAGACCTCGCCTTTCTCGTCCTGCACCCGCTGGTTCTCGTCAGAGAAGCGGAAGCGATCAACCTGCTCTTCCAAAAGGAACTCAGTGTCGCCGACTTCCTTGATCTTCACCCAGCGCAGCATCTGACGAACAATCACCTCGATGTGCTTGTCGTTGATGTTCACGCCCTGCAGACGATAGACCTCCTGAATTTCGTTGGTCAGATATTCCTGCAAACGATTCATGCCCAGCACGCGCAGAATGTCGTGCGGGTTCAGCGGTCCGTCCTGCAAAGCCTCGCCGGCGCGTACGCGATCGCCTTCCTGCACGTTGATGTGCGTACCGCGCGGGATATCGTACTCGCGCTCTTCACCGTCATCGCCGGTGATGATGAGTTTGCGTTTGCCCTTTGAGATAGGTCCGAGCTTGACCGTGCCGTCGATTTCCGACATGACCGCGGCTTCCGCCGGACGGCGAGCCTCGAACAACTCGACGACGCGCGGCAGACCGCCGGTAATGTCCTTGGTCTTCGTAGTCTCGCGCGGAATCTTCGCAATAACGTCGCCCGGCTCCACGTTTTCGCCGTCGTTGACCATCAGGTTCGCGCGCACAGGCATCTGATAGGTCTTCAAAACCTTGTTGCTGGCGTTGCGAATTTCCAGACGCGGCTGTTTCTTTTCGTCGGGCGAATCCTTGACCACCATGTGCGAAAGACCCGTCACCTGGTCGGTCTCTTCCTCGAAGGTCACGCCTTCTTTCAGGTCCTGGAACTTCAGATGACCCGCGACTTCGGTAAGAATTGCGAAAGTGAACGGGTCCCAGGTCGCCAGCAATTGATCCTGCGCCACGGTGTCGCCGTCTTCGACCAGGATGTGCGCGCCATAAACAATTTGATAACGCGCGACTTCGCGGCCACGCTCGTCCATGATGATCAGCGCGCCGTTGCGGTTCATGGCCACGCGTTCGCCCTTGCGGCTCTTGACCGTCTGCAGTTCCACGTACTTGATCTTGCCTTCGACGCGGGCTTCGTGTTTCGAAGATTCTTCCAAACGCGCCGTGCCGCCGATGTGGAACGTACGCATCGTTAGCTGCGTGCCGGGTTCGCCAATTGATTGCGCGGCGATGACACCCACCGCTTCGCCGATATCAACCGGGCGACCCGTCGCCAGGTTGCGACCGTAACACTTGATGCAGCAACCCCGCCGCGATTCACAAGTCAAAACCGATCGAATGCGCACGCGCTGGACGCCGGAACGCTGAATTTCAGCCGCCAAGTCTTCATCAATCTCCTGGCTGGATTCGACGATCACTGTGCCTTCGACCGGATCGATAACATCCTCGAGCGCGGTGCGGCCGACAATACGATCGCGCAAGCTTTCGATTTCCTCGCCGCCTTCGACAATGGCCGCCGACGAAATACCGCGCAACGTGCCGCAGTCCTGTTCGCTGATAATCACGTCCTGCGCCACGTCAACCAGACGCCGCGTCAGGTAGCCAGAGTCCGCGGTCTTCAAAGCCGTGTCCGCCAAACCTTTGCGCGCGCCGTGGGTCGAGATGAAGTACTGCAAAACGTTCAGGCCTTCGCGGAAGTTTGATTGAATCGGCGTCTCGATAATTTCACCTGAGGGCCGGGCCATCAGTCCGCGCATGCCGGCGAGCTGGCGAATCTGCTGCGCCGAGCCGCGCGCTCCCGAATCAGACATGATCAGAATCGGGTTCATTTCCTTGGTGGCCTTCTCGCGATCGTCCATCGCCTTGAACATTTCCTTGGCGACTTTATCCGTAGCTTCCGACCAGATGGCGATGACTTTGTTGTAGCGCTCGCCGTTGGTGATCACCCCATCGCGATACTGTTGCTCGACGGTGATTACGTCCTTCTCGGCTTTTCCGACAATCTCGGGCTTCGAAGGCGGCGTCACCAGATCGTCAATGCCGATCGAGATACCGGCCTTGGTTGCATACAGGAAACCAAGGTTCTTCAGATCATCCAGCATCTTGACGGTCATCTCGTGACCAAGCCGGATGTGCGAATAGTTGACCAGCGACTGCAAGCCCTTCTTGCGCAGCGTGCCGTTGATGTAGGGCAGGCCCGGCGGAATCGCGTCGTTGAAAACCACGCGACCGACCGTCGTGTTGATAACGCGGCGCACATCTTCCTGGAGCGTGCCCCGCAGAATGTCCTGCGTGTCGTGCTCCTGAGTTAGATCGATCAGGTCGCCAATGACGCGCAGCTTGATCGGAGTCTGTGTCGTCACATCCTTTGAGTCGAGCGCCAGGAAAACTTCTTCCTTGGAAGCGAAGACTCGTCCTTCGCCTTTTGCGCCTTCCTTGTCGCGCGTCAGGTAATAAATTCCCAGCACGATGTCCTGCGAAGGCACCGCAATCGGCTGGCCACTCGCCGGACTCAGAATGTTGTTCGAAGAAAGCATCAGCACGGCCGCTTCGATTTGCGCTTCCGGCGAAAGCGGGATGTGCACGGCCATCTGGTCCCCGTCAAAGTCTGCGTTGAATGCCGTGCAGACCAGCGGATGAATCTTGATCGCCTTGCCTTCGACCAGTACCGGCTCGAATGCCTGAATGCCAAGACGGTGGAGCGTCGGAGCGCGATTAAGCAGCACCGGATGCTCGCGAATCACTTCTTCGAGAATGTCCCAAACCACCGGCTCCTGGCGTTCAACCATTTCGCGCGCCTGTTTGATCGTGGCTGCGTGGCCCTGCTTCTCGAGCTGGTTGTAGATGAACGGCTTGAATAACTCCAGAGCCATCTTCTTTGGCAGACCGCACTGATGAAGTTTGAGTTCCGGACCGACTACGATGACCGAGCGGCCGGAATAATCGACACGCTTTCCGAGCAGGTTCTGACGAAAGCGTCCCTGCTTGCCTTTGAGAGTTCCCGAGAGAGACTTTAGCGGGCGATTGTTGACGCCGCGCAAAACGCGTCCGCGCCGGCCGTTGTCGAACAACGCGTCGACAGCTTCCTGGAGCATGCGCTTTTCGTTGCGCACAATAACTTCGGGCGCGCGCAGTTCCATCAACTTCTTCAGACGGTTGTTGCGATTAATGACGCGTCGATAAAGATCATTTAAGTCGGAAGTCGCAAACCGGCCACCATCCAACGGCACCAGCGGCCGCAGCTCAGGCGGAATAACCGGAATCACGTCGAGAATCATCCACTCAGGATGATTGCCTGATTTAAGGAAAGACGTCGCCACCTTGAGACGCTTCGAAAACTTCAGCTTCTTCTGCTGTGAAGTTTCTTCGCGCATGCGCCGGCGAAGTTCGACCGCCAGCTCATCGATCTTGACCATCGAGAGCAGTTCCTTAATCGCTTCCGCTCCCATCTTGGCCACGAACTGGCCCGGATTCTCGCGCATCAATTCGCGATAGCGTTCGTCGGTCAGCAGCTCGCGTTCCTTCAATTCCTTCACCTCGCCGGGATCGATAACGATGTAGGATTCGAAGTAAAGAACTTTCTCCAACTCGCGCAAAGGTATATCCAGCAGGTGGCCAATGCGCGATGGCAGGCCCTTAAAGAACCAGACGTGCGAACATGGGCTGGCGAGGTCGATGTGCCCGAGACGCTCGCGACGGACTTTTGCCTGCGTCACCTCCACCCCGCATTTGTCACAGATCACTCCGCGGTGCTTCATGCGCTTGTACTTGCCGCAGAGGCACTCCCAGTCCGCGACCGGGCCAAAGATGCGGGCGCAGAACAACCCGTCGCGCTCCGGCTTGAACGTGCGATAGTTGATCGTTTCCGGCTTGGTTACTTCGCCGTGCGACCACTGACGGATCTTTTCCGGTGAAGCAAGCGAGATGCGAATCGCCTCGAAGTCAGGCGCGAGCTGCGTTTTCTCTTGATGAAATCGAAACACGTTAGTTCTCCGTTGTTTTTCTAACCCTGCGTTTAGAGGCGGGCTACCGCCCGCCACCGTCGGGCAGTAGCCCGACTCTAAACAGTCAAATCTTAGATCCCGCTGGTAATCAGCGGTTCAGCGATCGGTTCGTCGGCGCCGCCGTCCTTCTGCACCAACTCGACGTCGAGGCAAAGCGACTGAAGCTCGCGCACCAGCACGTTGAACGATTCGGGCAAACCCGGATCGAAATCAGCTTCGCCCTTAACGATCGCTTCGTAAATCTTCGATCGGCCGGCAACGTCGTCGGACTTTGCCGTCAGCAATTCCTGCAGGATGTGCGCCGCGCCGTAAGCTTCGAGCGCCCACACTTCCATTTCTCCGAAACGCTGTCCGCCGAATTGCGCCTTGCCGCCCAGGGGCTGCTGCGTAATCAGCGAATACGGCCCAATCGAACGCGCGTGAATCTTGTCGTCCACAAGGTGCGAAAGCTTCAGCATGTAGATATAACCAACGGTCACCTTCTGTTCGAACGCGTCACCGTTCAGCCCGTCATACAGCACCGCTTTGCCTGATTCGTTGACGATCTCGGGCAAGCCAAGTTCACGAGCCCGCGCTCCCGATTCTGCCAAACGTATCTTGATCTCTTTTTCCGTCGCGCCGTCAAACACCGGCGTCGCGTAATAGAGACCGAGTACGCGCGCGGCCCAACCGAGGTGCGTCTCGAGAATCTGGCCGACGTTCATGCGCGAAGGTACGCCCAGCGGATTCAAAACGATCTCGACCGGCGTTCCGTCGGGCAGGTACGGCATGTCTTCTTCCGGCAGGATGCGCGCAATCACGCCCTTGTTACCGTGACGGCCCGCCATCTTGTCGCCGACTGAAAGCTTGCGCTTCATGGCGATGAAAACTTTTACCATTTTGATCACGCCCGGTGAAAGCTCGTCGCCCTGGCGCAGTTTCGCAATCTTCTCTTCGTAGATATCCGAGAGGATTTTGATCTGCCGCTCAGTGCGATCCTCGTATTCCTTAACTTCAGCGGCCGCATCTACCCGCGACGAAGCAACCTGCGCCTTGCGCAACGCTTTCGGCTCGACGCTTTGCAACATCTCGCGCGTGATCGGCTCGCCTTTCGGGATCACCACGTCGCGATTTACCATCAGGTCGGCGGAAAGCTTGCGGCCTTCGAACAGTTCGTAGATACGCTCGTTCCGCTGCTCCTGAAGAATACGAATTTCATCTTCAAGGTCGCGGCGCAGACGCTCTTCTTCATCCTGCTCGATTGAAAGCGAGCGCTGATCCTTCTCCTGACCTTTGCGCGTAAAGACCTGCACGTCGACGACCGTGCCGTCGATACCCGGAGGGCAAACAAGCGACGCGTCTTTAACGTCAGCAGCCTTTTCTCCAAAGATCGCGCGCAGCAGTTTCTCTTCCGCGGTCAGTTGGGTCTCGCCCTTCGGCGTCACCTTGCCGACCAGGATCGAGCCGGGCTTGACCTGGGCCCCGATGCGGATGATGCCGCTCTCGTCCAGATCGCGCAGCATGTTCTCGCCGACGTTGGGAATGTCGCGAGTAATTTCCTCCGGTCCCAACTTCGTATCGCGCGCTTCGATTTCCAGCTCTTCAATGTGAATCGAGGTGTAGTAATCCTCTTTTACCAGACGCTCGGAAACCAGAATCGCGTCTTCAAAGTTGTAACCGCGCCACGGCATGAAGGCGACCAGCACGTTACGGCCCAGCGCGAGTTCGCCGCGGTCCGTGCAGGGCCCGTCGGCAATCACCTGGCCTTTGTTTACGCGCTCGCCGACGTGAACAATCGGCCGCTGATTAATACAAGTGTTCTGGTTCGAGCGCTTGAACTTAATCAGCGTGTAGATGTCCGCGGTCACCTCGCGCGAGATCGTGCCGTCCACATTGTGATCGGCTTTGACGATGATGCGCTCGGAATCGACGTAATCGACAACGCCGTCACGGCGCGCAATTACCACCGCGCCCGAGTCGCGCGCGGTCACGTCTTCCATGCCCGTGCCGATATAAGGCGCTTCGGCGCGCAGCAGCGGCACCGACTGGCGTTGCATGTTCGAACCCATCAGCGCGCGGTTCGCGTCGTCGTTCTCGAGGAACGGGATCAGCGATGCCGCCACCGAAACGAGCTGTTTCGGTGAAACGTCGACGAATTCGATCTCGTCGCGCTGGGCCAGAATAAACTCGCCGGCTTTTCGCGCGGCGTTGCGGTCGTTGACGATGTAGCCGTTTTCATCCAGCTCGATGTTCGCCTGACCGATTACGTGTTTGTCCTCTTCCCAGGCGGTCAGATAAAACGGAAACGGTTCGAAACTCGCCTTCTCGCCGTTGGCGCCGACTCGTTTGTTGGCCTTATCGACATCTTCCTGCGGCACGTGATCGTTCGGTTTGAATTTTGTTTCGCCCCCGTTGATAACGCGCACAAACTCGGTGACGATGCCATTGACCACTCTGCGATAAGGCGACTCGATGAATCCGAATTCGTTGATGCGCGCGTAGCATGACAGCGACGAAATCAGACCAATGTTCGGACCTTCAGGCGTCTCAATCGGACAGATGCGGCCGTAGTGTGTCGGGTGTACGTCGCGCACCTCGAACCCGGCGCGCTCGCGGCTCAAACCACCCGGTCCCAACGCCGACAACCTGCGCTTGTGAGTGATCTCAGAAAGCGGATTTGTCTGATCCATGAACTGCGACAACTGTGACGAGCCGAAGAACTCGCGCACCGCGGCCGTGACCGGCTTGGCATTGATCAGGTCGCGCGGCATGGTCGTCTGCATTTCCTGATGGATCGACATCTTCTCTTTGATCGCGCGCTCCATGCGCTCGAGGCCGATGCGGAACTGATTCTCGAGCAGTTCGCCGACGGCGCGCACGCGTCGATTACCGAGGTGATCGATGTCGTCAGCTTGATAGATCGGTTTCTTTTCGTCATCAACCGGATTCTTGCGCATCTTCAAAACGTAATTGACGACTTCGAAGAAGTCTCCGGCCTGAAGCAAAGGATCTTCGATCCGGTTCATTTCCGGCTTGCCCATCTTGATGTTGAACTTCAGCCGGCCCACGCGCGAGAAATCAAACTTGCGCGGATCAAAGAACATGCCTTCCAGCAGACGGTAAGCGGTTTGCACCGTCGGCGGATCGCCGGGGCGCATCTTGCGATAGATTTCGAGCAAAGCATCGACCGGCTTGGTGATTGTGTCCTTTTTCAGGGTCTGCGAAATCACGACGCCGACGTCATCTTTCTCTGGAAAGAACACCGAAAAGTTCTTGACGCCGCCCTCAATCACTTCCTGAAGCTTCGCCGGCGTCAGTTCACTGTTCGAGTCGAGCACCACTTCACCCGTGTCGGTGTTAACCACGTCACCGGCGACATAGGCCCCTTCGAACTGCGCAGTATCCATCTCGACTTCGCCGATGTTCGCTTTGCGCAATCCCTCCAAAGAAGTGCGGGTGATTTCTTTGCCTTTGCGAACGATCGGATCGGGGCCACGGCCCTTGATCTCGAAGTCAACCTTCATGCCAACCAGGTTCGTGCGACCGGACTCAGGCACCTGGACCATCAGCTGGCCGTCCTCGATGCGCACGTCGTCGACGGTATAGAAGGCCCGCAGCAAATCTTCATCCGAGTACGGCGCGGTCTTTACGGCTTCTTCCAACTGGCCGTCGCTGCCGAAGGCCTTGCCATCGAAATTCGCGCGCAGCCAGACTCCCAGGGCGCGCAGGAAGATGGTCGCCAGGAATTTCCGCTTACCGACGCGGACATAAAGGAGGTTCTTCTGATCGTATTCGAACTCAACCCAAGAACCGCGATACGGAATGATCTTCGCGACGAACAACTGACCGCGCTTGAAGAAGACACCCGGTGAACGATGAAGCTGCGAAACGATGACGCGCTCAGTTCCGTTGATGATGAAAGTTCCGTTGTCAGTCATCAAAGGAATTTCGCCAAAGAAGACTTCCTCTTCCTTGATGTCGCGAATCGATTTGACGTTCGTATCGGGATCCTTGTCGTAAACCGTCAGCCGGATTTTCACTTTCAGCGGCACGCTGTAACTCATGCCGCGTTCCTGACACTCCTGCTGATCGTGTTTGTGCTTGAGACCGACCGGCTCGCCGCAGTTCGGGCAGAGCTCGGGACGTACTGAATTAAACGTGCCGCAAACGTGACAGAGAGTTTCGCCCGGTCGCAGTGGATCGACTTTGATCCGCGCGTCGCAATTTTTACAGGCAGCGCGCAAGAAACGCAGACCTTCGAGGTTGCCGCACTTGCACTGCCAATTGCCGATTTGGTATTCGACGAAATCCAGCGTGGCCGTTTCGCGAAAATCCGAGATCGGAAACACCGATTTGAAAACCGATTGCAGGCCGGTGCTGCCGCGCTCTTCCGGCAGCAGGTCCATCTGCAGAAAACGGTTGTACGATTCCCGCTGAATCTCGATCAGATTCGGAATCGGCACCGAAGTTTTGATTTTGGAAAAGTCCTCGCGCACCGGCGCCTGACTTGTTCGGCGACCCAATCCCGTATTCGTTGCTTCAAGTAAATTTGCAGACATGAATCTTTCCCTATCGTCTTTGCCTAACTAAGATGACCAAAAGCGGGTGCCACAGACACGTATGCGGTCAGGGCGCACAATATCCCTGACCGCTTCATGTTGAAACAGCGATTGCATTCTTCCAGTTTTTCCGGGAGTAACGCCAGCGCCTCAATACTCCCCTAAGTTAACCGCTAAATGGCCAAAAATCAAGCCGAGTAAACATCGGCAAGATGCGACAAATCAGGCATCAACCCGCGGGCCGATGCCTGACAATTAAGATCAGGAATGGCCTACTTAACTTCGACCGTCGCGCCGGCATCCGCCAGCTTCTGTCGAATCGTTTCAGCTTCTTCCTTGGACACGCCTTCCTTGACGGCCTTCGGCGCGGCCTCAACCAGATCCTTCGCTTCCTTGAGACCGAGAGCGGTCACTTCGCGAACGACTTTGATCACGTTGATTTTGTTGCCACCGGCCGCTTGAAGAACGACGTCAAATTCAGTCTTCTCTTCCGCCGGAGCCGCCGCTTCGCCCGCCGCTGCTGCCGCAGGCGCCGCCGCTACGGCTGCCGCCGCCGACACACCAAAGGTCTCTTCAATCATCTTCACCAGCTCTGAAGTCTCAAGCAGACTCTTTTCCTTCAGAGCGTCAACAATTTCCTGATTCGATAGTGCCATGATTAATCACGTTCTCCTGTATCACTGGTTGCAAACCGAAGTCTGCTATTTCCAACGGCAGCGGTCCCGGCTGCATCGCCACGACTCTTGCCCTACCTGGTCGTCCACTGACGAAAGCGACGACCGTTTCTTGAATTTGAATTCCCAAGTGGCACAGACTTTAGTCTGTGATTCAACCGCGAGCATCACAGACTGAAGTCTGTGCCACTTTTATTCTTTACGCGCCCTGCGCTTCTTTCTGCTGCTGCACCTGGCCCATCACGACCGCCAGGTTACGGGGCACCGCGTTGATTACGGTCGCCAATCGCTGCGCCTGCACGTTGATCAGGAAGAGCACCTTGGATATCAACTCTTCACGTGACGGCAGACTGGCGATCGCTTCGACCTGTTTCAGCTCGAGGACTTTGCCTTCAACCAATCCAACTTTGAAGCTGAAAATGTCCGCGTTGGCTTTTGTAAATTTTGATATTGCTTTCGAAAGCCCAACCGGGTCGGAACCCGTCAACGCGACTGCGGTCACACCCTTAAAATGATCCGCCATTGGCTCGAGCGGCGTTCCCGCGGCAGCCTTGCGCGCCAGCGTATTCTTCACAACTGCGTAGCTCACACCCGCCTCACGCAACTGTCGCCGCAACTCCTGGTCTTTCGCGACCGTCATGTTCTTAAAGCTCACGAGCATTGCGGCGTTGGCTTGCTTGAACTGCTCAGCGAGGGCTTCCAGATCTTTTTGTTTTTGCGCTTTAGTCTTCATCGTGTCCTCACTTATTTAGCAAATGCCGTCTCGTCCAGCAGCACGCCGGGGCTCATGGTCGATGCCAGATTGACCTTCTTCATGTACTTCCCTTTGGCGGTTGAGGGCTTTGCTTTGACCACTGCCTCGATTAACGCGCGCGTGTTCTCGGCGATTTTGATCTCGTCGAATGAGACCTTACCCACCGCGGTGTGAATCACGCCGGTTTTATCGACGCGATATTCGACTTTGCCCGCCTTGGTTTCCTTGACGGCGGTCTTCACGTCGAAAGTTACCGTGCCGGTTTTTGGATTCGGCATCAGCCCGCGCGGGCCCAGCACCTTACCGAGGCCGCCGACCAGGCGCATCATGTCCGGCGTCGCGATGACCGCGTCAAAGTCGAGCCAGCCTCCTTTGATTCTGGTAACCATGTCTTCGCCGCCGACGAAATCCGCGCCGGCTTCTTCAGCTTCGCGAAGTTTGTCGCCCTGCGCGATTACCAGAACCGATTTTGATCTGCCCAGGCCGTGCGGCAGAACGAGCGTGCCACGCACCAGTTGATCAGCTTTGCGCGGATCGACGCCCAGCCAGATCGTCAGTTCAACTGTTTCATCGAATTTCGCGAAGGCGATCTCCTTGAGAGTCTTGACCGCTTCGTCCAGATTGTACTTGCGCGTGGCGTCGATCTTCTCCGCCGCGGCGCGGTATTTCTTTCCGTGCTTTTTCATTCTTCTAACTCCGAGGTGCAAGCGAGATTCTGGAATTTCAAATTTTCACAATTTGAGATCTGAAATTTGAGATCTGAAATTTGGAATCTGAAATCGCCGAACTCTCTCCCTCTCAAAAACCGAACGTCCTTGGAGTGCTGCGACTCGTCGCAGCTTTTGAAAGCGGTGACAAGTCACCGCACTTCAAAAACCGGGCAGCTACTCAACCGTCAGGCCCATCTGCCGGGCCGTACCTTCAATCGTGCGCATCGCGCTTTCCAGATTTGTCGTATTCAAATCCGGCATCTTGGTCTTCGCGATTTCTTCAATCTTCGCGCGCGAAATTTTCCCGACCTTTTCCTTCTTGGGATTACCTGCGCCTTTACTTATTCCCGCAGCCTTTTTCAACAAATCAGCCGCCGGCGGCGTCTTGGTTTCGAACGTGAATGAACGGTCCGCGTAAACCGTGATCACGACGGGAATCTTCATGTCCGGATCCAATTGCGCGGTCTTCGCGTTGAAGGCCTTGCAGAATTCCATGATATTGACGCCATGCTGGCCCAACGCGGGACCAATCGGCGGCGCCGGATTGGCTTTGCCCGCCGGAACCTGAAGCTTGATGTAACTCGAAATCTTCTTTGCCATTTTTATTCTTCCGTAAACGAAATCTTTTCCACGTCGACGAATCGCAATTCAATCGGCTCTGAGCGGCCGAAGATCTTAACCGTTACTTTTATCGTCGCACGCTCTTGATCGACTTCTTCAATTCTGGCGGTGAAAGCCTGAAAGGCACCTGACTTAATAAGCACCAGTTCACCAACCGAATATTCAAACTTGGGACTCATTCCTCCTCAGTGAACGTCACCTTCTCGACATCCAGAAAGTTCAGCTCAACCGGCGTCGAGCGCCCAAAGATCGTGACCGTGACTTTGAGCGTCGACTTGTCTTCGTTAACCTCTTCAACCTTGCCGGTAAAACTCTGGAACGGACCGGACTTGATGCGCACCGTCTCGCCGGCCGCATACGAAAACTTCGGTTTCGGCTTTTCCGCCGCTTCCGCCACGTGATGAACAATCTGATCTACTTCCTGCGGCGTCAGCGGCGTCGGATTCTGACCGCCGACGAAGCCGGTAACCTTGGGAGTGGATCTGATCGCATGAAAAACGTTGTCAGGAATATGACCGCGCTCGTCGCATTCGATTTGAATCAAAACGTAGCCCGGATAAAACATGCGCGACGATTCGACGCGCTTGTTGCCGCGCATTTCGACAACCTGTTCCGTGGGCACGAGCACCTCGATAATCGCGCTTTCGAGATCGGTGCCTGCGACCCGAGCTTTCAGGCTTTCACAAACCTTCTTCTCGTGCCCGGAATACGTATGAAGTATGAACCACTGATTCATTCGAAACCTTTTCTCTGCACTCAACCACCCAACAAGGTGCGCAGACGATCAATCAGGAACGACCAAACTCGATCAACCCCAAACAGATAAAGCGCAAAGAAGACAACTGCCACCAGCGTGATGATGGTCGTGTTCTTTACTTCTGTCGGCGTTGGCCAGGACACGCGGCGCATTTCTGCGCGCGTGTCGCGGAAAAACTGCGACAGCCGCGTCGCAAAGCCCGGGGCACTTGCGGTGCGCGAATGCCGGCCACCGCGATCACCGCCGCCCGGCGGTAACATTTCCCGCTTTGTCTTCTTGGGCGGTTCGCCTCCGGGCGCCTGCGCGTCCGTAGTCTCCGGCTCGAGTTCGAATTCTTCTTCGCTCACGCTTGCTTCGTCAAAATTCTTGGACACAGTTTTTTTCTAATAGCTGGCAGGGGTACCAGGATTCGAACCCGGACTTTCGGTTTTGGAGACCGACGTGCTAACCGTTGACACTATACCCCTG
>UEXV01000092.1_pt1 | contig 58738 bp, 55 predicted proteins | sample 4301181 | NCBI WGS metagenome assembly UEXV01 (sample SAMEA4773175, study PRJEB27434) | metagenome | biome: 2259; feature: agricultural soil; material: soil | place: USA | collected 2014-09 | depth 0.25 m | reverse complement strand
AGAGAGAGCCTGACGAAAAGTGCATCCTTGGATCCGGACGCTCTGCATTTTCAATCCCATTGTTGCCGGGCCAATAACCGGTCGCACGTCGCGGAATGACAGTCACCAGGGAGAGGAGTCCCGAGTCGTTCATCCTCAGCGGTTTGAAAATATTCTCCTGCACGAACTCCTCGTAGGTCTGTCCGCTGATCCTTTCCAGCAAGTACCCGAGCACGATGTATCCCAGGTTGGTGTATGCCCATTTTTCGCCCGGCTGAAAGTTGAGAGGCCGGTCATTAAAAACCAACTTGTCCGGTGTGCCGGGTTCATACTTTGCTGCGTCTTCGCTGATGCCGGAGGTGTGCGTCAGTAGGTGATAAATGGTGATCTTGTCCCAGGATGCGGGCGCTTCAGGGAAGTATTTTTTGACTAAATTATCGGTCTTCAATTTTCCGCGATCCTCAAGGAGCAGGATCGAGGCTGCGGTGAATTGCTTCGTCATCGAAGCGATGTTGAATCGAGTCGTGGAAGAATTTGGGACGCTCCACTCCAAGTCGGCCATACCATAGCTCTTGCTGAAAATGACCTTTCCGTTTTTAGCCACGAGTACGCTTCCCATGAACATTTGGGCATCAACATAAGGCTGCACAACTTGCTTCAAGCGATCGGGCGGTACTTGAGCACTGGACGCGTAAGCCAGCACTGCGAGGACAATCGCGGGAAGTGCCCGCCGAAAATTGTGTTTCGCCAATCGCATCGTCCGGCGATTGTACATGCTGGTAAATTGCACGAAAAGGTATACTTCCAGCGTGAACCATCCGCCGATTATTCTCGGAACCTCCTGGCAGGAACCAGGGACGCTGAGCGCTGTTTTCTCACGAGGGTCAAAGAATTGAAATAAAAATAGTTCGCCTCGGCTGTCGATTCTTTCTGCGCGCGACGACTATAGGATGAACGCTCCAGCACTGCAGGGCCTCAAACCCTCAAAAGCGATGGACCGGAAGAGGAGGTCAGGACAATTCAATGAGAAATCTAATCTTCGCAATCAACACTACTCTGGATGGCTGCGTCGACCACACCAAGCAAGTTGCTGATGACGAGACGCATGAATATTTTACGGACCTCCTGCGTGAGGTTGACCTGCTCGTCTTTGGGCGTATCACTTACCAATTGATGGTCCCGTTTTGGCCTGAAGTCGCAAAGAGCCAATCCATGTCACTAACATCGAATGAATTTGCTCGAACCTTTGACTCCGTCAACAAAATTGTTTTCTCACGATCACTGGACAGCGTTGAAGATAAGAAGACGAGAATTGTTCGTACGAACCTTCAGGACGAAATACTTAAACTGAAAAAAGAACAAGGCAAAAATATTTTACTCGGCGGTGTAGATATTCCTTCACAACTTATAGAGCTTGGTCTGGTGGATGAATATCGTTTTGTGGTTGGGCCCGTCGTGGTGGGGGAAGGAAGACGCTTGTTGGAAGGCGTCAGCCTGCCGGAGAGACTCCAACTGAGACTTGTCGAGTCAAAGATTTTTCAATCAGGATGTGTCGCGCTTCGTTACTTGAAACAGTGACGAAAAAATCTGCGACAGCGGTGCTGCAGAGGTCTCCAGGCATCACTTTTCATTCACACCGGGCTTCAGCCCCGGTGATATGGGTAGCGAAAATGAGAGAAACCGTTTCAACGGTTTACCCTCAGATTGGCAATTGGAGGCGCTGAAACTGCGGGAGTTGCCGGGCTAAGGACGATGATAAACCGTTGAAAACGGTTTCTTGATTTTCAGGCTCTCCAAGCACCGGGCTGAAGCCCGGTGTGAATAAGAATACGGCCCGTCGTAGATTTGAGCGAATTGATCAAGGAGAGCGAACAGCGACGAAAGAACACGGAAGATTGACCACCACGTAATCGAGACATCCCACCCCACCATGGCTTTAGCCCAACAGAGGGCCATAACTCTTAGCCAACCGGGCCGAAACCCAAGCCGAACCTCGACTAACCGACCCACCCTCAGCCGTTCCGGTCGTCCGGTCAACCGGTCGCCCGGTCGCATAATATGTATTATCAGACGCGGGAAATAAGTCTGGCTGGTAAGGCCGTCGCTCAAGTCTTGCCGTTGCTCTCGCCTTCTCAGACCGCGGGGTTTGGACCGCTTCTCGCGGATCCGCGATTTGTTTCAACCAGTGGCGCGTTAGATGCTCGTCCCGAGATTTGACTATGCTTGCCCCGGTCTCCTACAGTTCGACGGTCAATTCATCATCGAACATCGGACTAATCAATGCCTGTTAAGATCGAGAATCAATACAGCGGCAAACTGCCGCGCAACACTGAAGCAAACATCTTAAGTGCTTTAGAGAGCGTGCCGCGCGAGCACCTGCGCGGCATTGAACGCGTTCGCCTCGTCGACGTGGTTACGGAACCTCGAGCTCGAGTGGCGGCAAAGGGATCGGATCTGCCCGGACTCTACCATCCGCGCCAGGGCAACCAAGGCGCCTGGTTCGAAGTGGCGGTCTCGCCTTTGGTGCAGGCCAACAAGCCGTTTCACAAGCGCATCATTCCCCGGCTATCGTTTAAGGGCAATCTCGTGGCGGTGGTCTTCTCTTTGATTGGCCAGCACTACTACCTGACGCTTCGCCATTCGGTCAAGCGCGGTGCAATTGAATCTTCGGTTCGTGCTTATGTCGAGAAACACTTGAAGTCCTGGAACGAACAACAACATAAGATTCGAGCGAAGATATTCAAGCCAATCCAACCGACGCTCGAGCGTTGGGGTAAGTCGCTGGCTAAGAAGGCGGCGGCGGAAAAGAAACGGAAGGGCTAGTGGCACAGACTTTAGTCTGTGATGCACTAGCTAGAGGCTCAATAATTTTCGTGTCAGATCGTTTAGAGGCGGGCTACACAGCCCGCCGATTTTTTTTAGAACAGTGATTGAAACAAACACAGACTGAAGTCTGTGCCACTTAGATCGCTTCGTCGATGTTCTGGGCGGCTGCGTTCAGCGCTTCGAACAATTCCTCGGCCGAGATGTCGGCTTTCTTAAATTTCACCTCAACCCTGAATTCCCTGCCCGGCGACTCGTAGCGGTAAACGTAAGGCTCAGATGCTCCGGTTGGATCGATGTAAGCTTTGCGAGCTTTGCGCGCGCCGTCGCGCGTTAATCCTTCGGCAGCGATCTGCTCGGCCATCGCTTGCATTGATTCGTCATCGGGTTGGCGAACGATCTGGAGCAGCAGCGACTTGGACGTGATTTCACAGGCGCGACAAATTTCGCGAATCGAATTAGGGATGGCCGCAATCGATAAAGCTTCCGTCACGGTGCTGCGGCTCTTGCCGACTTTGCGCGCAACCTCTTCATGCGTGTAACCGAACTTTTCTGAAAGCGCCCGCAACCCATCGGCTTCTTCCCAGGGCGTCAGGTCTTTGCGCTGCATGTTTTCGATCAGCGCGATCTCGGCGACCTCGCTCTCGTCAACATCCATTTCAATGCACGGCAGTTCCTCGAGGCCGGCTGCTGTGGCCGCGCGCCAGCGGCGTTCGCCGGCGATAATCATCCAGCGCCCGTCGCGGGTTGGCTTGACGAGCAAAGGTTCCAGAACGCCCTTCTCCTGAATTGACGCGGTCAACTCAGTGAGATCGCCGATTTCCGTGCGCGGCTGATCGGGATTTGGATCCAGTTTGTCGATCGGCAACAAACGGCCAACGTGAGTGGTGCTGGGTTGCGTCAATTCTTCGACGTAATGCGCGTCGTGACGCATGCTTAAGCCTGCGGGCAAGCCTCTTCTAGACACGGCTCAATACCTCTTTGCAAAGTTTTTCGTATTCGACGGCGCCGGATGACTGCGGCGCAAAAGTAAAGATGGACTCTTTGTAGGCTGGGGATTCTTCCAGTCGCACGCTCTTCGTGATGACAGTCTCAAAAAGTTTTGGGCCAAACACGCGGCGAATTTGTTCGTAAACTTCTTTTCCCAGCGTGGTGCGCTTATCGTGCAAAGTCACCAGCACGCCGATCATTTCCAGCTTCGGATTCGGCCGCGCTTTGATTTTTTCAATAGTCTCCAAAAGATCGTCCGTTCCTTCCAGCGCGAAATAGGAAGATTGAATGGGGATCAGGACATGGCTGGAAGCGACCAGCGCATTTACCGTGATAAGACCGAGCGTCGGCGGCGTATCGATCACAATAACCTTGTACTGTTTCTTCAACGGCTCCATGCGATCCTTCAATCGAAACGGCGCGTCAAAGTCTCCCACCAGTTTCGATTCAAGCTTCGCCAGACTGATCCTCGCGGGAATGATGTCCAGATTCTCGATCGTGGTTTTGTAAACCGGAAGTTCCTCAGTTCCCTGCCCGTCCATCATCAACTCGTACGCCGATCGAACGATCCCCATCGGATCGAGAAACGAGATCGAACTGTTGGCCTGGGGATCGAGATCGAGAAGAAGCGTCTTTGTTCCGCGTCGAGCGAACGCAGCTGCGAGGTTGATGGCCGTAGTGGTTTTGCCTACGCCACCTTTTTGGTTAGTGATGGCTATTATCAAAGTTCTGAGCAGGACCGTTCAAATGAGTGTCAACCAAACGCATTTTGATCCAAATATGGAAGTTTGTCGAACAAATTTTTTGCCTACATCGGCAAGTCACTGGCATCGCCGATGACGTCAGGCCAATCTTCTTCTCCGGTTTCATCGTCGGTTTGAGATTCTTCGTCAGTCGCGATCGAGTTTCGCGACGCTTGAATGACTTCGGCATCGACGAAGATCGGACAATCAGCGCGTAGCGCCAGCGCGATTGCGTCCGACGGCCGGGAATCAAGCCGCATGGCCTCGCCATCTTCGCCGGTCATTTCGATGACTGCATAGAACGTGTTGTCCCGCAGCGAAGTGACCACGACGCGGTCCACGGTCAATCCCAGCTCGACGATCAGATTGCGCAGAAGGTCATGTGTCATCGGCCGCGGCGGTGCAATCTTTTCAATTTCCAGCGCAATCGCGTTGGCTTCGTACGCGCCGACCCAGATCGGCAGCATCGTCTCGCTATTCACATCTTTGAGGATGATGATCGGCGTGCCGCTGTTCGGATCCATCATCAACGCGCGAATTTTTACCTCGATCTCCATGTTCGTCCGCCTATTGTACACAATCTGAAGCGTTCGGGGGGCCGATAACTTTTCCGTAAAGACTATTCTGTTTCGCTGCCGAGATTTTCACCTGGACCACTTGGCCGAGCAACGTTGAGCTTCCGGGAAAATTGACGACCTTGTGACAAGTAGAGTGGCCGGTCAGGTCATGTTCTGATTTTGAACTCAGTCCTTCCGCCAAAACATTCAGCGTGCGACCGACATAGCCGTCGTAAATTCCTTTTTGCAGACGTCGTTGCTTTGTTTCCAGCTCGATAAACCGAACCGACTTCTCTTCCAGGCTCACGTCGTCCCCAAGTTTGGCCGCCGGCGTGCCCGGACGCTCAGAGTACTTGAACATGTAAAGAGCGTCATAACCAACCTGTTCAACCAGCTTCACGGTTTCGCGAAAATCTTCCAACGTCTCGCCCGGAAACCCGACGATGATATCACTGGTAATGGACATTCGACGGCGCGCATTCTTCACCGTTTCGATCCTCTTCAAATAGTCAGCCGCCGTATGTCCGCGGCGCATCGCGCGCAACACTCGATCGCTGCCGGACTGTACCGGCAGATGAATCCACTCACAGAGATTTTCATGCTCTTCGATTGCTGCGACTATGTCCGGATGAAAATCGCGTGGGAAAGAGGTTGTGAATTTGATTCGCTCCATGCCGGTGTCGGCGACAGCGCGCAACAATCGACAGAAAGCGGTGGCGCCTTTGAAACCCTCGAGACCAGCTTCCGTCCTGGGCCGGTAACTGTTTACGTTCTGTCCAATCAGATGAATCTCGCGATAGCCGTGACGACGCAGTTCGTTAACTTCGTCGATGATGTCTGATGCCAAACGGCTCTTTTCGCGTCCGCGCGAGAACGGCACGATGCAGTAGGTACAGAACTTATTGCAGCCCTCAATGATCGGAACGAAGGCAACGTATTTCGAGGTGCGCGCCGTTGCCGGCACGTCCCATTCTTCGCCGGCGGCGCGTTCGTCGAGATCGATTACGCGTCTCTCACCATTCAGCGCGCGTGAGATAAGTTGCGGCAGACGATCTGTCGCACGCGTGCCCGCGACCAGGTTCACTGAGGGACTGGCATCAAAGATTGTCGAGCCTTCCAATTGCGCGACACAACCCATCACTCCGACCACGGGCTCATTCCCAATTCGCCGGCGCCGGACTTCTCCAATCCGCGTAAAAACTTTGTGCGCGGCTCTTTCGCGCACCGAACAAGTATTGAAAATGATTACGTCGGCGGTTTCCGGTGAGTCTGAAAAATCGAAGCCAGCCGAGCGCAGACGCACATCCGCGCGCTCGCTATCAGCGACGTTCATCTGACACCCGAATGTTTCGAGATAAACGCTGGTACTCATTAAGTCCCTCAAACGACTTGAGTCTAACAGATTTGATTAAAACGTTTCTAATTAGCGCTGAGACGCTTCGCTTGACGCGTTGCGTCGCTGCGGTTAGTATCGCCCCTCTCGTTCGATACAAATCTAATCTCCCGTCAAGGAGACAGACAAAACCGGAGAACGCACATGTCTTTCAATAAAATTATTCTGGTCGGCAACCTGGGGCGCGATCCCGAACTGCGCTACACACCCGACGGCACTCCTGTCTGCACTTTTAGTCTGGCCACGAACGAACGTCGCCGCGACCGCACCACCGGTGAAAACAACGACGTAACGACATGGTTCCGCGTTACGCTTTGGCGCCGACAGGCGGAGGTTGCGTCTCAATATCTAACGCGTGGCAAGCCTGTCTATATTGAGGGCCGTTTGCGGGTTGAAGAATATACCGATCGAGACGGCAAGACCCGTCACTCGCTCGAAGTGACGGCGACGGATATGCAGTTTATCGGCTCGGCTCGTGGTGATGATGCAGGAGGCGGCGGACCGCAGGCTAAAGCAGCTACTGCGCCGCGCACTGCCGGACCCGAACCGACGGACCTCGTGGACGATGACGTTCCGTTCTAAATAAGCTGCCCGAGGAATTAGCTGGCCGCGCCCTCACTGGTTCCCCACTTCCCCAGTTGACGCAGCTTTTGATAGCGCCGCGTGAGACGGTCTTCGACGTTGTGCGTTGCAGATTCGGCGAGTCTCTCGCACAGAGTGATATCCAACAATCTGGCGGCTTCGTCGTGCGAGTTTTGCGCTCCGCCCTTCGGCTCGTCGATAACTACGTCAACGATTCCTTCTTTCTTCAGATCGCTGGCGGTCAGCCGCAGTTCTTCAGCAGCGCGCGCCGCCTGGCTCGAATCTTTCCAAAGAATAGCTGCGCAACCCTCGGGCGAAATTACCGAATAGATCGCGTTCTCGAGCATCAACACCTGATCGCCGACGCCAATCGCTAAAGCCCCACCCGATCCGCCTTCGCCGATAACGGTCACGAGCACAGGCACCGTCAGCTTCGCCATCTCGCGCAGGTTGTACGCGATCGCTTCGGCCTGGCCCCGCTCCTCAGCGTCGATACCGGGATACGCGCCGGGTGTATCGATGAAAGAAAAGATGGGTCGATCGAATTTCTCAGCGAGCTTCATCGCGCGAATGGCTTTGCGATAGCCTTCGGGTTTTGGCATCCCAAAGTTTCGATACTGCCGCTGTTTCGTGTCGCGCCCTTTTTGATGACCCACGATCAGCACGGGCATTCCGTGAAAGCGGGCAAAGCCGCAAACGATCGCCGGATCATCGGCAAAGCGACGGTCCCCATGAATCTCACTGAACCCCTCGAACATGCGCTCGATGAAATCCAGCGTGTAGGGCCGCTCGGGATGACGCGCCAGCTGCACGCGTTCAAATGCGGTCTGCGAGCCTTCAGTGTTGGTTGAACCTTTCGCCATTTGGGACAGTAGCCCGACCGTTAGGGAGGGCTGCAAACGAATGAACGCCCTCCCTAACGGTCGGGCTACTCCACGATTAGACTTAAACCGTTGCCGACGCCGCGGCCGCCCGCGCGACAAAACCACCCCACATCACCTGACAGCCAAGATTGCGCAACGCGGTTTCAATTTCGGCGCTACCCTGAACCTTCAAAGATGGGTGCGCTCGAATTCGAACCTTCATGCCGTCAATAATCATTTCGATGAAGACATCACAGTCACCGGGAGCTTGTTCAAGTAGCTGCTTCACTTCCTCACATTGCTCAGCCTGCGGGTTGGGAAAGTTAATAATTAACTCCCGCGCCTTCTGCTGAACGGCCTGCGTTAGCTCAACAATCTTCTCAGCGATGATCGTGATCGCTCCTTCATCGCTGATTTCTGCCCGACCGCTTACCAGAATTGTAGCCTCATCGCTGACCACTGTGCTATTTCGACGATAAGGCTCGGGCCACAAAACACATTTGATTGACCCGGCTTGATCCTCCAGGCGAAATATCGCGAAGCGATCGCCCTTCTTAGTCGTCTTGAACTGGAGATCGCGAATCACTCCGGCAATTGTCGCCCGCGATCCTGTTTCCTGCTGATTAAGTTCGACCGAAGTCACGGCGCCCAGTTGCGAAATGGTTTCCGCGTGAGCGTCGAGCGGATGCCCGGTAATGTAGAAGCCGAGCGACTTCTTTTCGGCCGCGAGCATTTCCATCGCGGACCATTCACTGGTTTGCGGCAATCCATCCGTCGGCTCGGGGTCGGGCGCCTGCTCGCCGCCGAAAAGATCATTCTGGCCCAGCGCCTTCGTGCGGCGGACGCGAGCGGAACGGGCCAGGGCGGAATCGATCGCCGCGAAGTGTCTGGCGCGCCACTCGTTGCTCGCGACCTCTGCCGGCTTCAAAGAATCAAAAGCGCCGCTGCACACCAATCCTTCCAGGACTCGCTTGTTGATGGCGCCTTCTTCCAGACGCTCAGTGAAATCAAACAACGATTTGAATGGGCCTTGTTGCCGGGCCCTCATGATGGCGTTAACACTCGCCAGGCCGATTCCCTTGATCGCCGCCAGACCGTAACGGATTGCGCCTTTCAGCGCCGTGAAACCGACCTCGCTCTCGTTGACGTCGGGCGGTAACAGCGCGATTCCCTGCCCTCGCATTTCCTGGGTGTAGCGGAACACCTTGGCGGTGTCGTCAACTTCATTCGAGAGCACCGCCGCATAAAAATGTTCCGCGTAATGGGCCTTGAGATATCCAGTCTGGAAGGCAAGATAAGCGTAAGCCACGCTATGCGCTTTCGGAAAGCCGTAATCCGCGAACTGCGCCATCAAAGAGAAAATTTGCTGGGCCTTATCCTGCTTAATCCCGCGAGCCACGGCGCCCAGAATGAACTTCTGTTCCTGGCGGGCCATCTCTTCGCGGTTCTTCTTGCCCATCGCCCTTCTGAGACTGTCAGCCTCACCCATCGTGTATCCGGCGAGCTCCTGAGACAGCCGCATCGCTTGCTCCTGATAAACGATTACGCCATTCGTGCTATCCAGAATCTCCTTCATCTGCGGGACGATGTAGCGGACGCTCTTCTTCCCGTGATGGCGCAGGATAAAATCGTCGACCATGCCGCCATCGATCGGGCCCGGCCGGTAGAGGGCGTTAAGCGCCGACAGATCCTCGATACTCTTCGGCCTAAGCTTCCGACAAATGTCCTGCATTCCCGATGATTCAAACTGAAAAATCGCATCCGTGCGACCTTCAGTAAACAACTGCATAGTCTTTTCGTCGTTAAGCGAAACCTTTGCCCAGTCGATCTCCTCGCTAAGCGACTGCTTTATACTCTTTAAGCAGTCGCTTATGATGGTAAGGGTGTTAAGCGCAAGGAAGTCCATCTTAAGGACGCCGATCTTCTCAAGGTCGGTCATCTCGTATTGCGTGGTGACTTCGTCCTTCCCCGAAACGGCGATGGGAATCATTTCCTGAAGAGGCTCGGGCGTGATTACTACTCCGGCGGCGTGGACCGAGACGTGGCGCGCGCAGCCTTCCAAACGCCGGGCCAGGTCGATTAGATCACGAACCTGGTCGTTCGTCTCCATCGTCTTTCGCAGTTCGGGTACCTGCTCGATGGCCTGCTGAATACTGACATTCCGGCCGCGCACCGGCGGCGGAATCATCTTCGAGATTCGATCGACTTCCGCATAAGGGATATCCAGCGCCCGCCCGACGTCTTTGATAGCAGCCCGGGAGGCCAGCGTTCCGAAGGTCACGATCTGGCAGACGGAATCGCGGCCGTACAGTTTAGAAACGTGATTGATAACTTCCGCCCGGCCGCGCACGCAAAAATCGATATCAATGTCCGGCATCGAAATGCGCTCCGGGTTGAGGAACCGCTCAAAGAAAAGGTTGTACTTCAAAGGATCGATGTCGGTGATTCCCAGGCAAAAAGCGACGAGCGAGCCGGCCGACGAACCGCGTCCGGGACCGACGGGAATGCCGTGCTCCTTCGCGTACTTCACGAAGTCCCAAACGATGAGGAAGTAACCGGCATAGCCCATGCGCTTAATGACTTCGATTTCATGCCAAAGGCGCTGCTCGTAATCGCTGAACGAGTGCGTCAACTCCCCTCTCGAATGTTCACCATCCCAAACCTGAGCCTTGCGCGTCTGATAACCGTGGCGAACGGTCTTTTCAAAAAAATCATTCGCCGATAAGCCGGCGTCGGAATCAGGGATCGGATAGTTCGGCAGGTAGTTGATGCCCTTGGGCAGAGTCATGTCACAGCGTTCAGCAATCTCGACCGTGCGCTGCAAAGCCTCAGGCAGTTCAGCTCCGAAGATTTGCCACATCTCTTCCGGAGAGCGAACGTAGAAATTAGGAGTGCCGTAACGCAGGCGATTCTGATCGTTGACTGTCTTCCCTGAGCCGATACAAAGCAGAACGTCGTGCGCGCGGGCGTCTTCAGGCATCAAGTAGTGCGCATCGTTGGTCGCGACCAAGGGAATGCCGGTGCGCTTCGACAGCTCAACCAGCGGCTTGCGAATACGCGCTTGGGGTTCAAGCCCATGCTCCTGAATTTCGAGGAAATAGTTTCCCTTGCCCATTATTTCCTCAAACTCGAGGGCCGCCGCCGCCGCATCATCGGGGCACTGCTTCGCTAACATCGCCGACGGGACTCCCGACATGCACGCCGATAGAGCAATCAAGCCTTTGCTATGTTGAGCCAGCAACTCTTTGTCGATTCGCGGTTTGTAATAGAAGCCTTCGGTGAACGCCTTGGAAGTTAGACGGGAAAGGTTTCGGTACCCTTCATAATCCTTCGCCAGCAAAATCAAATGGAAGTTCGCTTTTTCGCCGCCGATGGTGCGCGTGGACCGATCCGCCCTGTTGGTCGACGCAACATAGGTCTCACAACCAATAATCGGCTTGATCCCGCGCTCTTTCATCGTGTTGTAGAAAGTGATCGCGCCATACATGTTCCCGTGATCGGTCATGGCACACGCGTTCATGCCGAGTTTCTCGGTGCGTTCAGCGAGTGGTTTTATTTGGATTGCGCCGTCGAGAAGACTGTAGTCGGTGTGGAGATGTAGATGAACGAAGCCCTTGTCCTGCATGATAAGTAAACTCTGAAAGAACAGCGCGGGGAAATCGTGTCTGTTCCGGTGACACACTATATCACGTGTGCCAACTTGATCAACTTAACAAGATATTGACGGGATTTATTTCGTCCAGCGTTGAGGTCAGTACCGGGAGCGATAGCGACCGGGTCGTGTCGCGGCCGTTGAACTGGCTTCTTCACCCGGTCGCTACCGCTCCCGGTACTGACTTCATTCTGCCGGCGACTAACTATTCCCATTCAATTGTGCTCGGCGGCTTCGAGCTGATGTCGTAGACGACGCGGTTCACACCTTTCACCTCTGAGACGATGCGACTGGAGACCCGGCCCAAAAGATCGTGCGGCAGCCGCGCCCAATCGGCCGTCATGCCATCGACACTGGTGACCGCGCGAATCGCGATAACCCGTTCGTAGGTTCGCTCGTCACCCATCACACCAACGGTCGAAACCGGCAGCAACACGGCAAATGATTGCCAAACTGAGCCGTACAACTCAGCGCGTCGCAACTCTTCATCGAGAATTCGATCAGCCGCGCGCACGATTTGCAGTCGTTCTTCAGTGATATCGCCAATTATGCGAACCGCCAGGCCGGGCCCCGGAAACGGATGCCGCGTTAGAATCTCCTCAGGCACGCCCAGTTCGCGACCGATAATCCGCACTTCGTCCTTGAACAACTCGCGCAGCGGCTCGATCAATTTCAAGTTCATCTTTTCCGGCAGGCCGCCGACGTTGTGATGGCTCTTGATAGTCACCGAGGGGCCGCGCACCGACACGGATTCAATCACGTCCGGGTAAAGAGTTCCCTGCACCAGGAATTTGACGTCGCCAATTTGCTTCGCCTCTTCCTCGAACACTTCAATAAAAGCAGCGCCGATGATTTTTCGCTTGGCTTCGGGATCGACGACGCCTTTCAATGCTCCAAGGAATTTGGCGGTCGCGTCCACACCGCGAATATTTAGCTCGACCGATTGCTTCAACAACGCCAACGCTGATTCATATTCGCCTTCGCGCAGGACTCCATTGTTGATAAACAGACAGGTCTGCCGATTACCGATCGCGCGATGAACCAGAGCCGCCGCTACCGAAGAATCAACTCCACCCGACAAACCACAGATCACTTGATCGTTTTCGCCGACGCTCTCTCTGATTCGCGCTACCTGTTCCTCGATCGCCGCCGACGGAGTCCAATCGCCGGCGCATTCACAAATCTCAAACAGAAAATTTCGCAGGATCTGCGCGCCCAACGGCGTATGCGCGACTTCCGGATGAAACTGGACGCCGTACATGTTTTGCGCCGGATTCTCGAAGGCATTCACGGCGTTGTTGGTCGTGGCGGTGACATGAAAGCCGTCGGGCAGGCGCGTCACATGATCGCCATGGCTAAGCCAAACATCCATTTCTCGCGGCAGGCCGGTGAAAAGCTTCGTCTCTCCGTTGCTGACGCTCAGCCGCGCATAGCCGTACTCGCGGCTCTTCGAAGGCTTCACTTCCCCGCCCAACTCGTACGCCATCAATTGCAGTCCATAGCAGATGCCCAGGACGGGACAATTCACGTCGGTAATCAGCCCCTTTTCTGAGCGGGGGGCATTCTCGTCGTAAACGGACGACGGACCGCCTGACAGAATCAGCCCTCGCGGCCGATGCGCAACAATTTCAGCAACCGGCGTGTTAAAGGGAAGGATTTCGCAGTAGACGCCGGCTTCGCGAATACGACGCGCGATCAGCTGAGTGTACTGAGCACCAAAGTCGAGTATGATTATTCTTTCGTGACTATTAAGCTGCAAAAAAGGAAAACCTCCGCGTCAATCTAAACGTCAAAGGAAAGGACGATCGCGAGAACTCTGAATTATAGATTCGAGAATTCGAAAGCCGCAAAGCCATTTGACCGAATAGAACATTACGTCTTGATTAAAAGTTATCTTTCAACCTCACGCAAAATGCTTCGCCGATTCCTGACGCAGCTAACATATTGCCTCTTAGTCACAACCGCAGCCCATTCATCAATGGGTGCTCCGGCTGTGAAAAATGACGGCCCGGCCCTCTCCCAGCCGCTGGTCGTCACCTGGCGTTACCAAACTGATTTCACGACCGACCTGACGCCTGCCGCCGATACTCAAACTGTCTTCTTCCCCTTGAGCAACGGCGTTTTGGTGGCGCTGAATGCTTCCGACGGAAAATTGCAATGGCGAGCAGAGGTGGGCGGAGATTTTTCCGCGGCGCTGGTTGCTGATGACCGGAGCGTCTATGCCGCGACGCGTTACACCGAGCTCACCGAGAAACATGTTCACGGCACGGTGCGCGCTCTCAGCAAGGCGACGGGGCTCACCATTTGGATGCGAACCTTGCCGGCGCCCATCTCGGGCGCATTGGTCGCCGACGACAAGGCCCTGTTTGGCGGCAGCATCGACGGTCACGTTTATTCGATTGATAAGCTCACCGGCCAGGTGCTCTGGAGCAACCAGTACGCTGAAGAGTTTTCCGGTCAGCCGCTTTTAGCCGGCGGTCGCGTTTATTTCGGCAGCAACGCGGGCGTGCTGCGCGGCCTGGACGCGCGCACGGGCCAGATGCTTTGGGAATACAAAACGCGCGGGCCGATTCAGGGCCAGATTGCGATCAACGGCAACGTCATTTATTTCGGTTCGGGAGACGGCAACGTTTACGCCTTTGACGAGATCAGATCAAAGTTGCGCTGGCATCGCCGTGCCGGGGCCGCCGTCCAGTCAGTTGCCGTAGTCGAAAACGGCGTGCTGGCTTCTTCTCTGGATAACTTCGCTTACCTTTTATCGCTAAACAAAGGCTCGCTGATTTGGCGACGTCAACTTCCCGGGCGAATTTCTTCGCGGCCCATCACCGCGCCTGACGGTGCTTTATTTACCCCGTTCTCAACCGACGCGGCGATTGTGCTGAACCTTCGCGACGGCAAGCCGGCAAATACACTTTCACTCGGCGAAGAGAACAGCAGCGCCGCCGCTCCAATTTCGGTAAATAATTTGGTTTTGATTACGACACCGCACGCTTTGCTGGCTTTTGGCGCGCCAGGTTCGAGATGAATTTGCGGTACGCACGCCTCTGGCGTGCAGAAAGTGAAGAAGCGCGCCAGAGGCACGCGTACCGATTCAAACCTCACGCATTTCGGCAGGCTGCTTATCCGGAGGGCGACGGCCAAACGAAGCCAGACCGCGCCAGAGCAGGCCGTGAACGATGTAGCCCGCCACAAGTATCAGCAGCACCCACTGCGAATAAAGATAAATCATGCAGACCAGAGCGATGATTGCGATTAGCAATCGCGCGTCCCGGCGCCCGGTGCCGACTGATTTGAAGCTGGTGAAGCGCAACGTGCTCACCATCAACAGGCCGAGGAACGCCATCAAGACCATCATGACAATCGCGAGCACCTCAGCGCGATGTGGCGCATACCTCAAAGGGGTTGGCGAGAAATGAACGATCGCCGCAACCAGACATCCGGCTACGGGAATAGGTAAGCCGACGAAACTCTTCTTATCAACCTTCGGCGTTCCTTCCGCGAGTGGGCGCGGCCGCGATGCCTGAACGTTGAATCGCGCCAGACGGAAGCCGCCACAAATCACGAACATGAACGAGACGAACCAGGCCAGTTGCCGCACGTTCATCCAATCCTGGAGCGTGGTTCCGTATCCCCAAACGTATGCGAGGATGGCCGGCGCCAATCCGAACGAGACGATGTCAGCCAGAGAATCCAGTTGAATGCCAATTTGCGTCGTGCTGCGCGTCACGCGCGCGATGCGGCCATCCAGCATGTCGCAGACGACGGCCCACCCAATCGCCAGGGCGGCATGATCTAAACGCTCCGCGGCTTCCTTTACCTGCTGTGGGCCGCCGATACCCAACAAGCGAAACGCACTCATCGTGGCCATCAGCGAATAGAAGCCGGCGAGAATGTTCATCGCTGTGAAAAACGATGGGATGAGGTACACGCCCTTTCTCAGGCCTTTATGACCCGAAGGCGCCGGCGCCGGACCGAGGCGCGCCCCTGTCTGGAATCTTGAAACGCTCAACTTTTGATTTTTCCGATGATGGTCTCGCCGCCGCGAACGTGCATTCCCACCTTCACGACTATTTCAATTTCCGGCGGCATCAATAAATCGGTTCGCGATCCGAACTTGATCATTCCAAAACGCTCGCCACATTCTACTCTCTCGCCCCTCCGCTTCCAACACACAATGCGGCGGGCCAGGACCCCGGCGATTTGGGTGCAGGCGACGGTAACGTGATCGCCTTTGATTGTCAGGCGATTTTGCTCGTTCACGACGCGGGATTCTTCTTTCGTCGCCATGACGAATTTGCCCGTTTTGTACGAGACATCCACGATTTCACCGGCGATTGGCGAACGATTGATGTGCACATCCAGCGGAGAAAGAAAAATGCTCACCAGCGATTGGGGATTATTTTCGTCGGCCGGTCTGATGATGGTCACCTTACCATCTGCGGGCGCAACTACCAGACCCGCCGCCAAAGGAGTGGACCGCCTTGGATTCCGGAAGAAGTAACCCATGAAGGCGGCGATCAAAATAAACGGAATCGCCAGCCACCAGTAACCGAACAGTATTGGGACCACTGCCAGCACCAGCGGAACAATTACAAATGGGATTCCGTCACGAACCATGAAGTTTGCGCTATCCGTTGCCGCGGCTTCGCCGTCTGATGTGCGGAACGGCTCTGCCTTTCCGTCAAACCGCTTGAGTTTGTTGGGGCTGCGCCCTCAAAACATTCGGCGGCGTAGCCGCTGATTATTTACGAGAGGCCTTCCGCACATCGAGCGGCAAGCCGCAACTCGCCGCCTAAGACTGCATTTCCCAACCTAACAACAAAACGGGGCGCAACAGATTCGTCTGTCGGCCCCGTTCAAATAATATTGAAGCAAGCTGGTGCCGCAAACCTCGGCACGTCTCAAAAATCCTAGTGCTCTGTGGCTGCCATCTTCTCAGCCTGAAGCATCAATGAATACATCTGGTCTTTTAGGGCAAGCTTCTTTTTCTTCAATGTGACCTCTTCCAACTGTTCTTCGTCGCTCGGATATGTAAGTGCGGACAACTCGCTCAAACGCTGTTCGTAGCGGCCGTGCTCGCGAGCCATTTCCCTGAACTCGGGATTGCTCGCCATTAATTCCTCTTTGAGGCTGTCCGCCTTCGACATTTCCATATCAGTGTTCTCCTCTCGAATTGTTGGGTTGGAAAGAAAGTGCTTGCGGATGAGAATTGCCTGGGGCAGTTCGTCATGGCGAAATGTTAGCCCAACGAGTCATGTTAAATCAAGGTGAACTCTCGTCAGAACCGCCTGCGGTAGCGGGCGGTTAACCTGATACCACACGCGTCATCAACCAAACAAAAGAGTCATCAAAATTGCATCCTCAACCGGCGCGCGATAGTAAGCCTTTCGTCGCCCGGTGGCTCGAAAACCGCAAACTGCGTAAAGTCTTTGAGCCGCTTCATTTCCGGCGCGAACTTCCAGGTGCGCCATGTTGGCGCCGTGTCCCCGGGCAACTTGCAAAGTCTTTTCCAGGAGGCTGGATCCGATCCGATGTCGCCGAAAGGCCGGCCTCACGGCGACGTTGTTAACGTGAAGTTCGTCCGCCAGCAGTCGAGCGACAATAAAACCGGCCAACTCAACGCCGTGAGTGGTAGAATCAACCCGGGCCACCAACATGATGGTGTCTTGCACTGATTCCAATTCTTTATGATAAGCGTCCCATCCCCACGCGCTCAGTCCGCTCAGGTCTTCGATCGCGCACACCTCGAGCAAGTCATGCTCGGTCATTGCTTCTATCAAAACACTCGGTGCCGCGCTTATGACTGCGCGTTCTCCTGTTGCCATCGCTCGTTGATTTCCGCGTCGGACGCTCTCACGTAAACCGCGCTTACCTTATCCGCCGCGACCGACTTCCCTTCCCGATACTCGGCCAACGCAATCGCTGCTACCGAAGGTGCAATATTGTTTACGTTTGGCGCCAGACTCCATCCCGGCTTACGACCCGCAGTTTGATTGAATTCAATATTCCTATCACCAGCCCACGTTCTTAACGCGTCCGTTTGCTGATGAGCTCCTTCACCGGCCCAACTCAAGGGTAACGTTTCTCCATATTTTCCGAGTAACGCTCGCGGAGACAAATGCGCGGCGGCATCTATTGCGATAATGCTTCCGTTGTCGGCTGAAAATAGTTGGGCGAAGACTTCGCCGCGGCCGGCTGGCAACAACGAGACGATTTTGCCCGCGGCGCCAGACGCGCGGGCGATGGCCGCCAGTGTGGAGACACCGGCTACTTCACGGCCCGTGCACACCGCGAGAGCTTTCACGGTGGCCAGGCCAATGCGTAGACCGGTAAAACTTCCCGGCCCAACTGCAACCGCGAATAAATCGATATCGGAAAGTTTCGCGGCGGCCTGTCGCAAAACGTCCTCAATCATCTCGATCAAATTCGCCGAATGTGAAACGGCGGCGTCACCAACCTGAGACGCCAGAATGCTTTCGCCTCTGGCAATGGCGACACTGCCTGAGCGCGTCGCTGTTTCGATCGCCAAAATTAAGAGTTCATCCATTTGCAATTTGTAATTTGAGATCCACTTCAATCTGCTCTGTGTCCTCTGTGGTTAACATCCAGCAGCATCCGACTTTACGTTTTTATTCCGACTTCGCGTGAACAATATCTAAGTAGAGAAATCAGATTTCACGCAAAGGCGCTAAGCCGCAAAGGATCGCAAAGTTGAATCAGAAGATTACCTAACATCCCTCTTCGTTTGACACATCACATTCAGCGCGCAATGATCATAAAACACAACTGTGCATCATGCGAATTGGAATTTTAACCGGAGGCGGTGATTGTCCAGGCCTGAACGCAGCGATTCGCGCTGTCGTTCGGTGTGCCGATCGCGATTCGATCGAAGTCCTGGGCATTCGCAACGGCTACCAGGGTCTTTTTGAAAACGAAGTCACGCCGCTGACTCGTGACACCGTGATCGGCATCCTGCCGCGCGGCGGCACGATCCTGGGCACATCTCGTTTCAATCCCATGAAAGATGAGCAGTGCCTCTCGCGAATCAAAGAGAATTGGGAGACGCATCGACTCTCAGGCTTGATTGTGGTCGGCGGCGAAGGCTCTCTCTCGGCCGCGCGCGACCTTTGGCGCGATCATCAACTAAAACTGGTCGGAATCCCCAAGACGATCGATAACGACGTCTGCGGTACGGATTACACTTTCGGTTTCGACACGGCCGTCTCGATTGTCACGGACGCGATTGATCGACTGCACTCAACCGCGGAATCGCATCACCGCGTCATGGTGGTCGAAGTGATGGGCCGTCACACCGGTTGGATTGCCGCCTACGGCGGAATTGCCGGTGGCGCCGACGTGGTGCTGGTTCCCGAACATCCATTCCGCATCTCGCGCGTCTGCGATTTGCTCTTGCGGCGGATGAAGCAGGGTCGCGCGTTTTCGATTGTGGTCGTGGCAGAGGATGCGCATGCACATCCTGACGAAGCCTTTCTATCAAAAGAGCAATGCGACACCATTTATCGGCACAACCGTCTGGGTGGAATCGGAGAGGCGCTCGCCGCCAGGATCGAACACTGCACCGGTCTGCAAACGCGCGTGACGAAGTTGGGTTACGTGCAGCGCGGCGGTTCACCAACCGCGTTCGACCGCATCCTGGCCACGCGCTTTGGCATCAAGGCTTATGAGATGGTGAAGGAAGCGCAGTGGGGAGAGATGGCCGCCCTGCGCGGCAACCGAATCGTCAGCGTGCCTCTTACCGACGCCGTGGGATCGTTGAAGCGTCTCGATGAAGACATTTATCGCGTCGCGGAAATTTTCTTCGGGTGACGTGCCGGGGAGCGCCAGCATCTATGCCGGAATATCGTTGACTCCGATTTCAGGTGGCTCATCACGATTGGAGAATTGAATTATGAACCCAGCAAAGAACACGATTTGCCTTTGGTACGACGGCGACGCCGAGGAGGCGGCGCGTTTTTACGCCGAGACCTTTCCGGATTCATCTGTTGGTGAGGTACACCGCGCACCGGGAGATTTTCCGTCCGGAAAGGAAGGGGACGTGTTGACGGTCGAGTTTACCGTGATGGGAATTCCCTGCCTCGGGCTCAATGGCGGACCGATGTTCAAGCACAACGAAGCATTCTCGTTTCAGGTCGCAACCAATGACCAGGCCGAAACTGATCGTTACTGGAACGCGATCGTCGGCAACGGCGGCGAAGAGAGTCAGTGCGGCTGGTGCAAAGACAAATGGGGCCTGTCCTGGCAGATTACGCCGATCGCTCTGACCGAGGCGGTCACTGATTCCGATACCGGCGTCGCCAAGCGCGCGTTCGATGCGATGATGCAGATGAAAAAGATCGACATCGCTGCAATCGAGGCCGCGCGCCGCGGTTAACGTCGGGTCTTCACAGTTGTGCGCCTCGGAAGCGCAAACGCTGCGCTCTTGCTCAATACCCCATTGGGCCGGCGATGCGCGGCCGCCAATCCTGCGGTTGTCATCTAATTAAGCGGCGTCAGAGTACCCAACTTCAGTTGGGTTTTTCCTTTGGTTTCATAAGAGCCCCACTAAAGTCGGTACTCTAACGTCGCTCATCAGACGAGAAACAAGAACACAACAAAACTTGACAGCAGCCAAAGACAAACCTCTTATAAGCAACCGCGAAAGCGTCGATTGGGCTAAAGGCCCGTCAATCTTGAATCACAAACGCTAATCCGGATTTAGAGAAAGGCAAATCATATGGGATCAATTAGGGGTTTGTTGCTTATCACTTTTGCGATCTGCGTCACGGTGGTCTACCAGCAAAGCTTCAGCCGGGCGGCGCAGGACCCGTCTCAGAAGAAACCCGCGACCAGTACACCCACGCCGACTCCGGCCAATCCTAACGATGAAGTAAACAAAGGCTACGTAAAGAAAATCCTGAGCGAAATTGCCGGACGCGAAAACGAGCCGTCGGAAAAAGTCTTCAAGAACATCCAGTTGCCTCTGCTAAAAAGCGTGCCCGCGCGGCGCATGTTGCTGATAATGAATCTCGGATTTAGCCGCGCGCTCGGCGTTTCATGCAACCACTGTCATGTCGATACAGATTTCGCAAGTGATGATAAGCGTCCAAAACGCGCCGCCAGGGAAATGTCGGCCATGCATCGGATGATTAATGAGCAACTGGCAAAGATGCAGAACCTCGGAACGAAGGCTGAGGACCGCGCGATCAATTGCTCGACCTGTCATCGCGGCGCAGTAAACCCGATGGCCACGTCGCGGTAAAATGTTTTTGCGACATCCATAACGATTCTCGGAGCTTTGAATGAGTCACGCTGATTCCATGTTGGTCCGTTTTGAAACGGCGACGCCGCAATTCACCGTTCCCGATTTGGTGCGGACAGTCGAATATTATCGGGATGTTCTCGGTTTTGAGATTGCCGGTTATTGGGATGGAGAACAGGTGAGTCTTGAGCCGGCGAATCCACCTGTGTTTGCCATCGTGCGCCGTGACAAGGTGCAAATGTTTTTCAATCGCGCGGAGAATTCCGAAGTTCGCACGGGCCGGGCGGAGGGCGCGTGCGATGCTTTCTTTCAAATTGTCGGCGTTGACGCTTTGGCGGCTGAGTTCCAAAAGCGAGGCGCGCAAATAATTGACGGCCCCGAAACTCAAGTGTATGGGCAACGCGAGCTCATCGTGGCAGACTGTAACGGATTGATCCTTGGTTTTGCCGAGAGCGTCAGCGGCTAGTCATCAACCTGAGGACGCGACGTCCGGATTTCGGGCCGTGTCAATAATTATTCCCGCGATTAGAATAGTGGTAGTTTGACTCTCTCTCCCTTTGCGAGGGCATCAACGTACCTGACGAATCATCGGTGAGCTAAACGCCGAAGGCGTTCGCGAATTACAGCCCAGGGCATCGCCCACTTGTGGCGTGGGAACGACAGATTTCGGCAACCCATTCAGGGTTGTAGCGACTGGACGGATTGTGTCCCAGGGTAGCGCGCTCAACGCGCGCAACCCTGGGCTGAAGGCTAGCGAACGCCTTCGGCGTTCCGCCTGCGTCGCGTAGACCTGCGTTTGATTCCCCAGGTATGTCATTGCCTTTGGGAAAGGGAGTCAAACTTCACCACTGCTCGATTCTGAAACTCTGTGCTGCTCGCACTCACAATCGTTGTCTGGTTTCTTGCTGTCTCGTGGGTCGTCAGTTTTGCTCTGACGATATACGGCTTGGCGCGCCGTCAATCGCTACATTCAACCGGCGCTCCGACAGTTCACACAATTGACTCGCCTTTCGTGTCCGTATTGATTCCTGCGCGCAACGAAGAACATCGGATTCTCGCGGATTGTATCCGCTCAATTCTGTCCCAGGACTACGAACCGTTTGAAGTCATCGCCGTCAACGATCGCTCCACTGATAGAACGCGAGCAATATTGGACGAGCTCGCCAAAGGCGATGAACGCCTGCGCGTGATTGATGGCGACGAACTACCGGCTGGATGGCTCGGCAAACCGTACGCCATGCAGCAGGCGGTAACCTTGGCGCGCGGCGAGTGGATCCTCGCGACGGATGCCGACATGATTTTTGATCCAACGGCCTTACGCACTGCCATAGATCGTGTCCTGGAAGCCAAAGGCGATGCGATGACACTGATCCCCCGCTTCGAGGCGCATTCATTTTGGGAACGCGTGATGATTCCCACCTGGATCTGGGTCTTTCTCATGTTCACAATTATCTTTCGCATCAGTAATCCGAAATCACAGGGAGCGGCGGGTGTCGGCGGGTTCTTTCTGATGCGCCGCGAGGTGTTGGACCGGGTCGGCGGTTACACGGCACTCAAGAATGAAGTATTGGAAGACGTACGACTGGCCGAAATGATCAAACAATCGGGAGCGCGTTTGTTAGTTGAGCACGCGCCGGCTTTGCTGCGCACGCGGATGTATTCAAACTTCAAAGAGATGTGGGAGTGCAGCACCAAAAACTGGTTTGCCGGCTTTAGATTTTCCCTTCCGTTCGCGATGTCGGGTGTGCTGTCCATGTATACGATGGCTGTGGCGCCGACTTTGATTGCTTTGGGCTCCGCGATTGGGATCGCCGCGGGCGGGGGTGGCAACCTCTGGCTGATATTTGTTCCGGCGCTCGCTTCATGGTTGATTCAGATTCTGGTGCTGGCGATAGTCAGCAAACGGAGTGAAGTCTCTCCCGTCTACGCGCTGACGGCCCCGCTTGGATTAGGCACGTTGTATGCGATGTTGTTTGATTCGAGCATCAGGGTTACGACCGGACGTGGCGTGACTTGGAAAGGTCGCAAGATTTATGAGCGCAGTGGGGTGCGGCCGCCACGCGTTGGGGTTGCCGCGCGGCCGGTGCCGGACATTGAGAAGTAACCGCGGACGTGTCCGAAGCCTGACCGTCAGGGAGGGCTCGGCCGATCGGAAGGATGCGCCGGTTAGACTTGCCCTGCCTGACGGTCGGGCTTCTGACACGGTTATTCAAAGCGGTTAGCTAATTGAGGCCCAGACGCTTCGTCGCCGCTTCCTCGAACTTCTGGCTATCGACGTGTTCGATAGAAATTTTCTTCATAGGTATTCTGCTCCGCGTTTTCACGTCACGATTGCCCTTGCCTTTAGTCGTGATCCGTACGCCGGTTGTGTAGTTGGTACTTTCTGAGATGACGTTGGCCGTCAATCGATCGGCGTCAGCGTAATCGAAACCGATCAGAATGAACTCCCGGCTGGCGGCATCGTAGCGAAATCGATAATAGGTGTTGGTGAGATTGCGCGAGCCGTGATCCTGGTCGACGACGATCACGCCTTTCTCGATCTGCACGTTCGCCGGCGATTCCGAAACGCCGTAGAAAGCGCCGCCGCAATGCGTGCACTGAAGCAGTTTGTCAGCGACCGCGGCGCGAGAAAACTTGCCGCCGGATTTCTGCAGGACAATCACCAGCGCGCGTTGTCGCTCGGTGGCCATGCCTTCACTGTCCGTAGCCGGTTTGTCCTCTACCAGCTTCACAGCGAAATCGGGAAGCGAGTCGCCATTCAAATCGCCGCTTACCTGCTCTTCGATCTTCCAACCAGCCGGCGCAAACTTCTCGACGCTGTCGGCTTCAGCCGGAATTTGAGATTTATTGATTAAGCGTCGTTCTTCCTGAGCGACACAAAAAGGCGGCAGCAGAAAAAGCACTGCTACCGCCCATTTAGTCCAATGGAACATTTGCCTGGAGCCTCAGAGTTCGCTTGAAGTTTACCGTGTCAGAAGCCCGCGCGTGAGCAAGGTCTCGGTTCACACACTGGCCCTCCCTGACGGTCGGGCTTCTGACACAGGCTTGACTGCTCGAAATTACGAAACGCTGAACGTGGCTGACTTCTGATCCTTCTGCGCCCCGGATTCGTCCATCAAAGTAACTTCCACCTTGAACTTGCCTTTCGGCCAGCCGCTCGGCGGAGGTGTGAACGTAAAGGTCGCGGTGCCGCTGCTTTCCAGGTCCAAAGTTTTTTCCAGACCGGGGATCGGACCGGGCTTTTGACCTTCGACATCCTCAAATGCCAACGCGCCTTTTACTTTGACCTTGCCTGGAGCGTTCGAGACCACTGCTACCGCATAGATTGTCTCGTCGGCGCCGAACGTGCTCGCTTCCTGGCTGGCGGTCTTGTCTTTGCCAAGCTTAAGACTGCTGATGTTGGCGGTGGACATGTTACAGGCGACGACCAGGGCAAATAACAAACCTAACGCCAGTGTTGCATTAATTCTATTTCTTCCCATGCTGCTTACCTTTCCTCGAGAGTTATTCATTTAGGGCACGGTCAAGTGAAACTTGTACCAGCCCGATTTTCCAAAGAACCGTTCTCCCTCGTTGTCATAGAGGGCCAGATAAAACTTGAGATCGTATTCATCGCCGCTCTCCATATTCAACGCGTCATAGGGAATGAAGAGTTGATAGTCCTTGTAAACTGCCGGGTCGTAAGCCGGTTTGAAGTTTACCGACGCTGAAACATTTCCCTCTTTCGTGCGGTACTTCGCGTTGCCGGACTTGAGCGGCGTGTTGTCGCTGTCGTCGTAATAGAAATAAGCAATCAGGCGACACGAAACATCATAGCCGTATTTGACGGTGAAGTTTGCGTGAACTCGCATGCCCTTCTGTCCGCCCACCGTCACATTGTGAACGATGCGGGCGCCCTGATAGGTGGCCTCCGGATCGTCCGGCACAATTGAAAAATTAGTGAATCGCGTTGCGGGGTTATTTAGATCGCGCGACGGAGCCGCCTGTGTCCGATGGGTCACAAATGTCGGACTGACAAAGACAGCGCACAAAAGCGTGGCAGCAATGGGCGCGCGAAAACGGGGTGATCGTGAATTCATATCCTCTCCTTAATTGAGTTGTTACCTTGCAAGAACAATAGGCGTGTCAGACGTGTACGTTGCTGTAGCCGTAGGACTGAAGCGCGAGGATAGGCAGTTACGCTGCGGATGTCAACTGGAACTGACTGGAGCGCAAGCGTCCTCGCTTGCCGACTGAAGCTTTAGACCCATTGAGGTGCAAGCGGGACGCTTGCGCTCCAGTCGTCAGCCGCGACGCGCCTGCACACTGGGAGCAATCTCGATCAGGCGGTGAAGCGGATCGAAGCGAATGCGAAATGGTCTGAGGGCGGTTAGTCCAAGCAAGACCGGCGCGTCTGCGTCGGCACCGGAAACCAGATCGGTAGGAATTCTTTGCAGGCTGAGCGATCCGATTGCGATCCTTGCGGTTGTGACTCGCCGCGAAGAGATTTGTCCACCGCCTACGTCACGCACTCGATAATCCGACGTTCTTGAGACGAAAGGGTCACGCAGGACAAGCCCCAGGCTCGAACCAGTATCGAGCAAGACCCGATCGCCGTTGTCCAACGTCACAAATGGGCGTCGTCCGTGCGCGTCGCGAACCCAGGGAACGACAGCGCCGTCAACGGGCGCCTGGCTGGGCCGGAGCGGTTCGGTTTTCGGATCGAAGGCGGCAAACTCTCGGGCAGGAATGTCGATGGTGAATCCCAAAGGCGACAAGGCCTCAGTAGGATCCAGCACGCCGTCGACATCGAGTGGCAAGCCCGCGGTGATGACGACTTCACCTTTCGCCGGCAGATAGTTATCAGCGTCGCCGATTGACAAACTCTGAAGCGACGCAGGATAAGCAACTCGCGTTGCGCCGCTGAGCCCCGCAATTGAAACAGCGCGAGCGTTCTTACGCGTAACGCGGGCTTCTTCGGCCACGCGCGAACCGATCAGGATGGCGCCGGCGCCGGTGTCAATCGCAAAGTTGAATGGACCGATGCCATTCACCCAGGTACGAACTATTAAGCCGCGTCCGGAAACCTCGCGAAAGAAAACTGAATGCGGGATTTTGTCAGGAGTGGAAGCGCTGGTTTTCCGATCTGTGCGCCGATCCTGAGAAAGGGCAGCCTCAGTTGAAGCTGCCCTTCCGGCAATCGACGCAATCAGAAATATGGCTAAGAAAAGCTTCGTCACTTTGCCACGCGAAACCGAGGTTAGTAGTTACGATTTCGTTTGCGCAGCTTGTAGGTGTACAGGGCTGAGCCACCCAGTCCGGCCAATGCGCCGATGCCTGCACCCTTCTTGCCGCCGATCAAAGCGCCAATGCCTGCGCCAGCGCCGGTACCGATGGCCAGCGTCAACTTATCACGATGCTTCTGCCAGAAGCTGCGGCCCTTAGGCGCGGTCCCATAGTCATAATAGGCACGTCGACTAGTAGAAGTTGAGCGCCGTGGCGCGCGATATGACGCATTGGACCGATAGGCCGTCCGCGAACTATTCGTAGTCGGATTGGCACAGGCCGCATAGCCGGCGTCAAATCCAGTGTTGTAGGCATTTTGCTCCGCGGTAGTGTTGAATTGTACCGCACTGTCGGTAGTTTGCGCCGTTCGGTCGTTATAACTGATGGGCTGAGTTTGCGCGCTCTTGGTGCTGTCATAAGTTGTATTGGCTGCACTCGCGTCGCTAGTGGTTGAGCGCGTGACCAAGGCACCGATACCGCCGCCCACTAAGGCGCCGATCAGAACCAAGGCTAATAGCATCTTTTTAGTAATAATCATTTCGAATTCTCCTTCGTTGATTTCCTGGATTGCGTGTCGGGACTCGATTCACTTTATTACTTCGGCAAGATGCGTGCCTCGAAGAGCAGTGAATGCGCAGGATTGTGCCCGTTAAAGCCATAAATCATGAAAAATGCGATGCGGATGGCGTATCGCAATTGAATTGTAAGATGCGGCCGGTCTGAATATTTTCAGAGGCTTTGCGCGGAGTGACCTTCATGTACCAAATGGGATCGTGGGTCATTCCATATGATCAGGGGTGATGTAGGTACGCACGCCTCCGGCGTGCTTCTTCTCCAGGATACGCGTAGTTTCACGCGTGCTTCCTGGACGAGGGCACGCCGGAGGCGTGCGTACCGATTATTTTTTGTGAATTAGTCTTTCTGGTAGACGCCGGCCTTGACCGTCCGTCGGGACGGGCGTTCCTTCAACATGCACTTTTGAAACGGTCGATCGTCTGCGCGGGCCGTAACTTCCCACGCGCTGGTCTGCCAATTGTCAGACGCATTCTCTTTCGGCAGCCATCCTGGCAGCGGCATCATGAGATAACGTGACAAGACCTGCGTATAAGGCTCGTACAAGGCGCGTAAGTCTTTGAGCGTCTGGGCGTCGCCCGGTTCGTCACTGAGCATAACGTCCTGCGCCGTAAGATATGATTTCAGCCTTGCCAGATCGTTGTCCGATAATCTGATGCCGTCGTGTTTCAACGGTGAAGTATTAAAGATTTGAGAGATATCAACGAGCGCGTGACGCGCCATCTTGAAGGTTAACTGAGCCTGCCATTTTGGAAGCCCGTCAATGCCGACCATCACCAGACTGCAAGTATCGAGCACGGTGCTCAGCGCCGCCAGCCATGATTGATTGTCGTGCTGCGATCGGAAGAAGCAGAGCACTGGATAGGAAAGATGGCTTTCCATCAAATCTGCCGCCCACATTTCCCAATCACGCAGCCACTGGTCCAGGCTGGCCATGCTTTGGGCTTCCTGATGTCGTCGCAGGAGTTCGCAGGCAGTCGGCGGCGTCCCGGCACGCGCGTCGAGCATTGAAATGTTTACTTCGCGTCGCGAGAACGCCTGATAAACAACCGGCAAATATCCAATCACCAGTGCGAGCATTCCGAATCCAATGCTCGCTTCAAACACGGTGATCGCGCGGGCAGCCGAGCCAATTGGGGCAATATCGCCGAGACCCAGAGTGAAGAAGGTCGTGCCGGAATAATAAAGGTCCGTAAAAAAAGTCGTCCGCGTATTGATCGCGCCCACTTTCGAGCCCAGAGCCCAATGCACCGAGGCAAAACCCAGCACCACGGTAAAGGCCCACACCATCAGCAACGCGAGCAAAGACAGCGGTCCGAAAATACTCAGAAACGATTCGCGTCGCTTGTGCCTCTTCTCGATGGTACGAGCGATAGTGGACCAGGGCTTCCAGGTGAACCGATAAAACAAGCGCGTCAGTCGGACGCGGCGGGTAACACGACGAGGCAAGACGATCGTTTCAAATACGTCCCAAAGGGCGATGCCAATCAGCAGCACGCCGAGTAATCCGATGAGCAATGAAACGATCATAGCTGGCGGAAAAAATCGAAAGACCGGGCAGACGCGAATGCGCCGCTCCGGTCTTAAGATGGATTAGCCCTGATAATTAAGCAGTGCGCTTCTCACGCAAGATCTCAATCGCTTTCTTCATCTGGAGATCTTCGGGCTGAGGCTTCGGCACCACCGGTTCAGAGGGTGCGCCGGGTTTTGCCGGAGTTTGCTTTTCATCCTCGGGCGCCGTCAGATCTTCGACACCGTTGTCCGGAGTCTCTGGCCGCTTCACCTCGACCGTCGGGTAAACGCCAGAGTGATTGCGGTCTTCGCCCAGGAACGGCTTGCCGGTGCCGGACGCCCACTTCACGGTTGTTAGAAGCAAGCCATCACCGTCACGCAGAGTGAACAATTCCTGCTCGGCGCCGGCGCCGAAACTTCGTTCGCCGACGACGTCGCCACGTTTCGTTTCTGCAAAGGCCGAAGCGACGATTTCGGCGGCGCCGGCCGTGCCTGAATCAATGAGGACCACGGCCGGTCCGTTAAATATCGCGATCTTCGGATCGGCATCGAAGGACTTCAAAACTTTCGCTTCGCGGCCGATGGTCTTGGCGATTGCGCCTTCGCGAATGAAGAGATTAGCAACAGTGACGCCTTCCTGAATTTCGCCACCCGCCACACTGCGAAGATCAATGACGATTTTCTGCGCGCCTTGCTTGATCAAATCCTGAAGACGCGACTTCGCGTCTGCTGCTTCGCCATTGTCGAGGCTGTTAATCCGCAGGACCCCAATTCGTCCCGGTTCAAGCCTGGACTCTGCGACGGGCGCTCGGAACGAACCGCGTTTGACGCTCAAAGTCATTGCGCGCGCGCCAGCGCGGAGGATGCGCAGCTTTACTTCAGTCCCCGCGGCGCCGTTGAGCAACTGTCGCGCGTCGTAAAGAGAAATGTCTCGCGTAGCTTTGCCATCGATGTATTCGATTACGTCACCCGCGCGCACACCCGATTGATCGGCCGGCGAACCTTTCACCGGCGCCACCACAAACAGAAAGCCCGAGGCCATCGAAAGCTCAGCGCCGATTCCCACCAGACTCGTCTTGTTATTCGCGCGATAGTCCTTAACCTGCTCAGGCGTCAGGTAAGTCGAATAAGGATCGAGGCCATAGGCCAGACCACGCAAAGCGCCGGCGCGAACCTTCTCCATGTTAGGCTCGTCGACGTAATCGTTTTGAATGTGCTGGAGCACGCTCTCGAAAATTCGGCGTTGCGCATTTGGATCGTTTGCGGGCTGCTGGGCGCGGGTCGCCAGCCAGGCGCCGGCAATGGCGTACATAGCCAACGACGCCGACATCACGATCATCAGGAATTTGCTCTTAAATGACATCAGTTACCCTCGAAGCTTACCTAACAGGTTGACAGTTGGTGCGAAGACTTTAGACCTTCAGCGAAACGCCTGTATCATAGCCTCTGCCTGTTCGCAGGCGCAAGGAGTAGATCGCTCGTCCAGCGTGTTCGCCGAGCCGCCAAGTTACGCAATTTTGAATTCAGATCCATCTCTTAATCTTAACGCTGATACGAAGGTTGAACGCGCGGCCGGTCGTCTGGTTGCGCTCGATTTGGGAAATAAGCGTGTCGGAGTTGCTGTTTCCGACGAGTTGCAAATCACCGCAAGTCCCCTTCCGTTTATCGAACGGTGCAGTTGGAAAGATCTTTTACGCCGCGTGGCCTCAGTTATCGAGACCTATGATGCACGCGGACTGGTGATCGGTTTGCCCTTTAACCTGGACGGGAGCGAAGGTGAAGCGGCCCAGACCGCTCGCCGGCTGGCCGAGAACTTTCGCCGCTCGCTAAACGTTCCGGTTTACCTGCAGGATGAGCGGCTCACCACCGTCGCTGCCGAAACAATTATGCGGGCGGAAGGCATCAAAGCAACCGATATTGAGAAGCGAATTGACAGCGAGTCAGCGGCGATTATCTTACGAGATTTTATGGCGACACGCCTTTAGTGGCAGAAGATCGCGAGCGTCGAGGAATTGTAATGTCGGTTCTCTTAGTTGGGAGATAACCCGGTAAGAGACGTCTCAAATCAGACCGGCGTGGGTGTGCGAAGGCTATTTCAGCTATGGCTTTGCCACGCTGATGCGCGGCAAGTCTCTGACTTGCCGACAATGAGCCTCGCTTTTGCTTCGGGTCTTCGACCGCAGCTTGCGGTCAGAGACCGCTTGAATTTTGGGTGAGCTTACGGCAAGTCAAAGACTTGCCGCGCATCGGAATGGCAGAGCCATTGAACAAGCGCCTCGGTTTAGGTTGGGCTCCAGTCGAAAAGTGAAAAAATCCAAAGCCAGAATCATACGAATCCTGTTGCTGCTTGCGATCCTTTTGCTCCTTGGGGTCGGCGGATTTTCTATTTGGCTTTATCGTGAATTAAACGCTCCACTCATTCACTCAAAGTCGGCCGATTACATCGAGATTCCCCGTCGATCGACGCCCGACAGCATCGCCAACAAACTCCTGGCGGAAGGCGTACTTCGTCGCACATGGCCTTTGCTGCTTTACATCAAACTCACCGGCAGCGCGAAGTTAATTCGCGCAGGCGAATATCGCTTTCCTTCTCCGATCACGCCGCTCGGCGTCTTGAAGAAACTTGAAGAAGGTGAACAGCGCCTGAGCCGCTTCACGGTCATTGAGGGCTGGACGCGCTGGGACATCGCTGATTCGCTGGCGCGCGTGCCGGAACTAAAGCTCAACGGCAGCGACGAAGCGCTCAAGTTGATGGACGATACGAGCGCCATTCGCGACCTTGATGCGTCGGCGACAAACCTGGAGGGCTATCTTTTCCCTGCGACCTATAGTTATCCGCCCGAGACAAAATCCGCGACGGTGGTGGCCGGGATGATAAAGCGTTTTCGCCAAGAGTGGACACCTGAGCGCGCGGATCGTGCTCGTGCTTTAGGAATGACACCGCGGCAGATTGTAATCATCGCCTCGTTGATCGAAACCGAAGCTAAATTGAAAGAGGATCGACCGCTGGTCGCTTCGGTGATTTACAACCGGCTGCACAAAGACATGGCTTTGGGAATCGATTCGACGATTGTTTACGCGTCAAAGCTGGCCGGCAAGTGGCGCGACGATGGCAAGGTTTACCTGAGCGACGTTAATCGTCGTTCACCTTACAACACGCGCATCTTTTCCGGTTTACCTCCCGGGCCGGTGGGAAATCCGGGTTCGAGCTCGCTCGACGCAGCGCTCAATCCGGCAAAGACCGATTACCTCTACTACGTGCGCGACCCCGCGCGGAGCGACGGCGCGCATAACTTCTACGCGAAATCAGCCGACTTCGAAAAAGGTGTGCGCGCCCTGCGCGAATGGGAAAGACAGCAGGAACGTTGAATAGGCATTTGCTTTTTGTCTGGAATGCGCCGACCTCAGGGCTAAATAGTAGCGTCCTATTTTAGACGACTTTTATGTAGCCCAGGCGTTCACGCCTGGGGAGTGGAGAGAGATTAGTTTTGAAAGTCCCATTAATGGGGCTTTAATGGCGCATCTTTTCTCACCCAGGCGTAAACGCCTGGGCTACATAAAACCTCACTATGAAATTCGTTCGCGACGCATTCAATCCTTGTTTTTAGAGATCAATCGGACTATTCTCAAATCGTCCCCGGTATGTTTCTCTTTTCGGTATGAGGTAAAGCAATGAAATCCGGAATTAACATCTTCGCGCTGCTCGTAGTGTTAGCCGCCGCCACCGTTGCATTTGGCCAGGGCAAAGGCGTCGACCGCCAGAATCAGCGCATTACAGACAACAGTTCAAATAAAGGGCCCGCAAACAACGGCACCAAGACTGATGGGGGGACGACCTCAGGTTCAGGCATTAACTTCGGCAGGGACAAAACGAAGGCGGAGGTCCTGCTACCGAACCCTTATCGCCTAACCGCGCGCCGCGACGTGATTGTCAAAGCGATCGCTGAAGTGATGCGTGATCGCAAGTTGATCCTCGACGACGCCTCCTCAAAGCCGGATGAAGGCATCATTGTCAGCCAGCCTTACACGTTCATCAAGGGCGCAGTCGTTTCGCAGTCGGAGTTGAATCATTACGCTTACATCGTGGGCGACGACCGGCGCAACTGGACACGTGGGCGATACACGATCAGCGTCGAAGTCCAGCCGATTGACGGCATTGCTTCAAACGTTTTTGTGAATGCAAAGATCGAGGGGCGGACCGATGGCCCGGCCGGCGCGGAATGGATCACCTTGCAGAGTTCGGGCTATGCGGAGCAGGATTTTCTCAACGCCTTAATCATCGCCGTCACCGGCGGCTCGCCATCGACTCCGTAACGCGATGCGAACCACACTTTGGAGATTTCTGTGACCGGCAGATGCAACCTTGAGCGCAATACAAAACTCCTAACGCAGTAGAGCAATGCAAACATTAAGTCAGCTAAACCAAATTGGAACCGAAGATATTCCCCTGGAAGAAGAGCGTCGACATTCTCGCCGCTTGCTTGTCGGCATTCTGTGCGCCGTCGTGTTGACCGGAAGTGTGTTCGGCGGCTACCTGCTCTTGCGGAAACGACACGAGCGACAAGTCGCCGCCGCGACGGCGCTCGAGAATAAGCGAAAGGCCGAGCCCAAGGTCCAGGTCGCCGTTGATGACGCCATGGTCGAAGGCAAGACCACCCGGCTTGGCGGCACGATTCATAACATTTCGAATGAAACTCTGCGCAACGTCGCGGTCGAGCTGCAACTGAGAAAGCGCTCTGGCGGAGGCATGGAAACACGCATTGTGCCGGCGGAAGTTTCTGAGTTGGCGCCTGGCGCGCAAGCCCGCTACGGCCTGGAAGTGGCCGTGCAGGATTACAGCTCCGCGACCTTTGCCAAGGTCCTCGCCGGGGACACACGCACAGCGATCGTGTTCAAGGCCGTTCCCGGGGCAGCGCGCCCGGCGATGGAAGAGCCTGGGTCGAAGACGGTTGTCGTCGGTAAACCGGCGCCGCGGAGCGGTGAAGAGTTCCTTAACACTGAAAAGAATCCCGGCAAAGTTCCATAGGAAGTGGTGATGAGTAATGAGTGATGCGTGATGAGTATTGGTTTTGACGCATCACCCATTATTCATCACCCATTACTCTCTCCGTCAGCCAACGATCTTCGCAAGTTAATCGTCAGAGCATCGTAATTGATTGCTTGAGCAGCGGGCCGTGTTCCGCTACGATTAGCCGGCACAGAAACGCGATGTCAACGGTTCGGCTTCAACGACGCACTTCATGGTTGTGGCACCCACTGATGACGGCGGCCTTTGTTTTCGCTGTTGGCTCAGCCACGCAAGCGCAAACGGCGCCGCTACCGGGCCCGTCTCCCGATTCTAATACCACCAAAAGCAAGGACGATTCCGACACTCGTTTTGGCTCCCCGCAAAACGAGGCGCGCTCGAAGGCAATACTTAAAGAAGAGAAGAAACGTTACGACGAAAACCTCGCCCGCGCGCGCGAAGTCTCAGAAATTGCCGGCCAGATTTATCACGCTTACGAATCGAAAAAGAGCTTTAACGCTGACGACACGAAACGATTGGAACGGTTAGAGAAGTTAACCAAGCGAATTCGCAACGAGGCCGGCGGCTCGGACTCGCAGTCTGATGCCCACGTCAAAGACATTTGCATAATGATGCAGGATACTTTGAAGAACCTGGCGGACATCGCCGACGAGCTTCAGAAGATGGTCGAGAAGACTCCCCGAAACGTGATTTCGACTGCCGTTATCGATCAAGCCAATCGACTAATCGGCATCACCCAACATCTGCGCGGAAGCCGCTGAATCTGATTGCCAATGAAAGTTCGAACCAAACCGTGCCGCATCAAGGGACTTGTTTTCCTCGCGCTGATCGACTGCGTGGCGCTGGCGTCTTATCTTCCGGTTTCCGCCGGCCATTCTCATCGAACGCAGGATCAGGATGACGTCGTGCGCGTCAACACCGAACTGGTGATCCTTAACGCCACCGTGCTCGACAAAAACGGCAAGTTCGTTGCGGGAATAAAGCCGGGCGAGTTTCGGATTTTCGAAGACGGCGCCGAACAGAAACTGGTCAGCTTCACCACCGAGCAGACGCCTTTTGCCGCCGCCGTTTTGCTGGATACGTCAGGCAGCATGGAGTCGCGCCTGACGCTGGGCCGCAGCGCGGCAATTCGATTCCTTGACGGCCTGCGCGAGAGTGACGTGGCCGCCATCTACAACTTCGACGTGAAGGTCGAACAGCTTGGAGATTTTTCGCCGGGGCGCGACCTGCCGGCAAAAGCCTTTGGCTTGAAAACAAAAAAAATGACCGCGCTGAACGATGCGGTGTTGCGCGCGGCTGACGACCTCGGCCAGCGTGAAGAGAAGCGCCGCGCGATCATCGTGTTGTCAGACGGTGGTGAAAATTATAGTCGCGCGAGCTCGGACAAAGCTCTCGATCATGCGTTGCAGGCAGGGGCGACGATTTACGCGGTGAACTTGGGACCACAAGGCCCTCAACGCGATATCGCGGCCGCAGGAATTCTGAGGAACTTCGCCGACAAGAGCGGTGGCCGTTACATCGATTCACCGGGCGGCCAGGCGCTGCGCGATTCGTTCGCTGAAATTGCGCAAGAGCTTGGCCGTCAGTACACGATTGTTTATCGTCCCACGAACAAAGCCCGCGACGGCAAATGGCGCGCCATCGATCTCAAACTTTCACGCACTGACGTCAGCGTCCGCACGCGCAAGGGGTACAAGGCGCCGAAGGGGTGATGAGCTGGCCTTTTCGCGGCACCCTTCCCTCATTTTCGACGACGATGCCGTTTCGGGGTTAGTTTCCTAGTTTCGTGGCGCTGTCTCTGATTCCGCTTCTTAACTCTCTCATAAATCCATGGAACAGTGAGTCCCGCTCCAAAAAGCAGTTGCAGTAGCGACGTTAAGTTCACAGAATCTTTTTTCCACCACGAACGGTAGACTTCGACACTCGCATCGCCCTGCCAGATTTGTTTTTCAGAAACTACGTTGCCCGCCTTATCCTTAACTTGCACCTTGATTGCAGCATTCAGGCGTTGCCGGCCCGAGTTTTTCGCGGCGATATTCCATACCCACTTGATTTGGGCATCGTCAAGTGATTGCCACTCTAAAGAACCCGACTTGCTATCGAAGGTACTGGCACTCACCGAAGCACTGGCATAGGCCCTAAGTTCGGGAGACTTTTGCACGTTTTCGACGGCAAATGAACCTGACTTGTACCCGGCGACATTTCCGGGTGAAATGGGCGCACCCGCCTTATTTCGCAGAATGATTATGAAAGACTCGGAACCCTCCTGAGCCATTTCGCTGGGCCAGAAAAGATTCACTTCCTCGCGCGTTTCGGGTAACTCAGCAGGTGTATCCGGAGAAATGTAGGTTGGTTCAGGGTTCGATGAGGCGACCAATGAGACCGCGTCCGCTGTCAATAAATTAGTGGAGAACCCTTTCACCTTGAACATCTGCTGATTCAAAGTGTTGTCGGCGATAGTAAACGTTACGTAGGGGTTCGCTACAGGTAACGAATCTAGTTTGGGCTCAGTCGGTTTGGGCGTCGGTTGCGGTGATGGCGTCGGCGTAATCGCGTGGATCGGTGTAGGCGTAGGCGAAGGGGAGTCCGCCCGCGACTCAAATACATTTATATTTGAAGTTTTCCCGGTAACAAGCTCCGACGAATTCCAAATTAGGCGCAGCGCTCCCCAACCCAAAAACGCCAGCCCGCCGATCACCAGCGCTGCGCTCGATCGCTTCAGCCGCCGCAGAAAAAGATTTTGTGAGGATTGCCACATGACAAAGCGTCAGATCATATATTTATGACAACGACCGTTTGGATGGGCAAGGCTTCAAATACTCGTCTCGTTCCTTGCTCGCTCGCCGTGACGTTCGATCGCTAACTCGATCAATTGATCGATAACCCGAGTGAATGGAATTCCCGTCGCTGCCCACATCTTCGGAAATCCTGACACGTCTGTCAGACCCGGCAAAGTGTTTATCTCATTCACGAGTAATTCACCGTCAGGTTTGAGGAAGAAATCGACACGCGACAAACCGGATGCATCAATCGCTTTGTAGGCCCGGGCAGCCATCGCTTGAATCTTCTTGACTGTGGCTTTTGGAATTTTCGCGGGAACGATGAACTCGACGTTGCCGGTGCTCGAATACTTTTCGGTGTAATCGAGAAAGCGGGCCGACTCTTCGTGGATCACGTATTCACCCGGCAGGCTCGCGCGCGGCTCGTCGTTGCCGATCACCGCACATTCAATTTCGCGCGCCACAACTTCTTCTTCGACCATGATCTTGCGGTCGTACCGCGCCGCCAGGTCGATTGCTTTCGTGAGCGAAGCTTTGTCGGTCGCTTTGGATACGCCGACGGAAGAGCCCAAATTTGCCGGTTTGATGAAGCAGGGAAAACCGATTTCGCGAATCACGCGCCGGGCCACTTTGCTCTTGTCGTTTTCCCAATCAGATCGAAGCAGCCAGGTGTGCCGGCAGATTGGCAGCCCGGCTTCCTTGAACAGCGCCTTCATCGTGACCTTGTCCATGCCGCAGGCTGAGGCCAAGGTGCCGCAACCAACAAATGGGATCGCAGCCATCTCCAACAAACCCTGCAGTGTCCCGTCCTCGCCGAACGTTCCGTGCAGAACCGGAAACACAACGTCGAGCTGTTGCGTAGCAGCTTCATTGGCGTCGAGTCGTACCAAACCACTGCGCGAAGGATCGCCGAGAATGGCCACATCCGCGCGCGACCCACTCTCTTTTTGAGCGGACAGCATGCGCTGCGTTTCCGCCGGCAGCAATTCGATCGCCGCCGCCGGGCCTAACCAATTCCCTTCCTTGGTAATTGCGATCGGGACCACTTCGTATTTCGATTTATCGGTCGCTTCGATTACGGAGCGCGCCGAACGGATTGCGACTTCATGCTCACCTGAGCGGCCGCCGAAAATAACGCCGATGCGAAGTTTCTTTGCCATAAAAAGTGGCACAGACTTTAGTCTGTGATTTGTTCGTTACGCACGCCTCCGGGGTGCTTCTGATGTCTCCTGAGTGCACGCCGGAGGCGTAGGTTTCGACGCGAAGAACACAGACCTAAGTCTATGCTACTTACAAGATCGTCTTTCCCAATGCCGACAGAATCAACTCAACGCCGAGTTCAGCCGTGCGGTTATTCTGGTCCAGCGCAGTGTTGATTTCGACCACCTCAAGAGAACGCATACCGCCGGCCTCCGCGACTTTTTCCATCGCCAAATGCATTTCACGGTAACTTAACCCGCCGCGCACGAGGGTACCTGAACCCGGCGCGTCGCCCGGATCCAGCACGTCCACGTCAAAGGTAACCGCATAGCCGCCGCTTCCCTGCGCGGCGATGCCCAACGCTTCGTCCATGCATTTCGCCAGTCCGCGCTCATCGATCTCGCGCATGGTAAAGAACCGCAGGCCGAGGCGGCGAATCAACTCACGCTCGCCCGGATCAAGATCGCGCGCGCCCACGTGCGCGCACAACTTCGGATCGAACTTCGGCGAAAAGCCGCCGACGTTCACCAACTCGGGCGCGCCATAGCCAAGCAGCGATGCCAGGGGCATGCCGTGAATATTACCCGAGGGCGTTGTGTCGGGCGTGTTCATGTCTGCATGGGCATCAAAGTAAATGAGCCCAAGTCCTTGATCGCGTTTGCGAAATCCTTTTACAACTCCCGCCAGTGAGCCAATGGCGATTGAATGATCACCGCCGATTGTGATTGGCAATTCCCCGTCGTCGATGATTGCTTCGGTTTGATTGGCCAGGCGCTCACATGCCTCGTAAATCTCGTTGAGATATTTCAGCTTCTCGTCGAAGCCCGGCAGCGAATGCGACCGCTCGATCGGCAAATCGCCTCGATCGTTAACTTCATAGCCAAGGCTCGCGATGCGTTGGGCCAGCCCGGCCACGCGAATCGCTGCCGGCCCGAGATGAACTCCGCCCTTGCTTTGCCCATAGCTGAGCGGGACACCAAGAAGAGCAACCGCCTTCCCCGCGCCGGGAAGGTCGCCACTCACGCTCCTGGTTTCTTCCATCAGACTTTCCATCTCAGAGAATTTCCTGGACGAATTCTAAGGCTCCCACTCAAACGCGATTTCGGAAATCGCCGTATCCGGATCGGTCCCGTAGTAAACCGATGCGATGGTTAATCGCACCCAACGCGTCTTGACCGATCCGACATCGACCTTCTGACTGTCCATGCGATTATCAAAATTCAATTGCCGCGAGCTGCCGTCAGAGAATTGGGCCGTGACCGTTTGCAGCCGATTATTCTGGGCCCAAATCTGCGGGCTCTTGAAATAACCTGGCTGAATCAGGATGCGATGAATATTAATCTCGCGATCAAAATCAAAACGAATCCATTCGCCCAGGCCCGGCCCCTCGACACCTTCAATCCACGCCGTGCTTCGCTTTCCGTCAATCATGTTTGCCGGATAGTAAGTGTTGCTTTGCACAGCCAGGCGGACGGACGACGAACTGGCCGTAATCTTCAAAGGCCCGCCATTCTGAGATGTTGACGTAAAGGAATTATCTCGCTCGTCTGGCGTTTCTTTGGCAGCCGGGGTCGCGCGATCCGCCGGCGTCGGGGTCGCGTCCGCAGCCTGGGTCGATTGATTCGTGCTGGACTGTTTGATAACGAAGTAGCCGACGATGCCCACCAACGCCAGCAGCAACAGAGCGATGGCAATCACGCCAGCCGTGAGAATCGGATTGGTCTGGCGCACGGTTTCTTCAGGCACGCGAGGCGCGTTCGGGTAAGAAGGGATCGTTGGGAATGACGATTTTTGGGTTTCCGGTACACGCGGGAGGATTTCCGTCGCCGGCGCTTCACGATCGCTGGTGATTGCAGTAAGCACGCTGCCGTCATCCAGACAAAATCTGAGCGTATCGTCCTGGTACTTGCGATTGCATTTCGCGCAACGCTTCATATTGAGATTATCCGCAGTCAGTGTCAGAACCGGGAGCGGTAGCGACCGGATCAGGACCTAGTCCTCAAGTAAAAAGCGAAAAGAATTGGCTGCGGTTCCGCACCAGTGTCGATGATCCGGTCGCTACCGCTCCCGGTTCTGACACGACTGATTATGCAACGACGCTGTCTGCTCTTCCTTTGATGATCGCCACGGCGGCTTCAGGCGTGCTGGCGAAATTGAGCATGCGGACGTCCGTCTCACCGACAGCCAGACTACGCTGCCATGCTTCGACAACCGGCGGCCAACACTCGCCGAGCAAAACCAGCGGACGCGGCTCGAGCACGCGCGTCTGCAATTTATTCCAGACGAGCGAGATTTCCGTGACCGTTCCCATGCCTCCCCGCAGCGCAATGTAACCGACTGATTGCGTGATCAAACGCTGTAGTCTTTCATAGAAATGTTCAGAAGGAATCTTTTCCGTCAGGTAACGATTCGGCTCGCTCTTGAACTGATTCATCGTAATTCCGATTACGCGCCCGCCGCGTTCATGAGCGCCGCGGCTGGCCGCCTCCATCACGCCTGAGTAACCACCGGTGCAGATCGTGAAGCCTGCTTCGGCGAGTAACTGACCGACGCGCAAGGCGTCTGCATACTCGGGCGCGGAGTCCTGACATTTCGACCCGCCAAAGATCGTGACGATCCGTTCGCTATTCATCCTAGGGCTTCCCGCCCGGGTTCCATTCCGGTTTGAAGTCGCTATTCACCAGCCATCTCACCGGCTCGACCATCGAGTTGATCGCGTCGGTCATGTGAGCGAAATCAATGTGCGCGATATCGTCGCTGGGCCGATGGTAATCGGTATGCAGGCCGAAGCTCGACACGGTATGGGCGATGATTCCCTTCCTCGCCAACACATAGTTGTCCGAGCGTTGAAAGAAACGCTGATCGGGATGCGGATCAGCAACCAACAGCGCTCCGTGGTTGGCCAGCTCCGGGCCAAGATTCGATCGCTCGTATCCGGTTAACCAGAGCGTATGCGCGGCAACGGCTTTGTCCGCGCGCCCGATCATTTCGAACTCGAGATTGGCAACGATACTCTCAACGGGAACGGGTGGGTGTTCCTGAAAGTACCGGGCGCCCTGCCCGCCGATCTCTTCACTGCCAAATAAAACGAACACGACGGTGCGTTTCGGACGCGGGCCTGACATCAACGCTTTCGCCAATTCCAAAACCGCTGTCACACCGGAAGCATCATCGTCCGCGCCGTTGTAGATCGTGTCGCCGTTCACTTCCCTGCCAACCCCAAGATGATCGAGGTGCGCCGACAGCAAAATTGTTTCTTTGCCCAGCTTTTGGTCGCGACCCGGCAGGATGCCGATTACGTTCGTGGTTGTGGCGTCGGTCGGAGGTTGATCCGGAGCTCCGCGCACTCGCCGCTTGAACTTAACCGTCTGCAGAAACGTGCCTTCATCACCGGCAGGCTTAATCTTGAGCAGCTTAAATTGTGATGCGATGTACTTCGCCGCCGCTAATTCATCTTCCGACGCGCTGCCGCGCCCACGCATCGCGTCGCTCGCCAAAGCCTCCATATGCTTGCGCACGGATTTCTCTGTGACGATCGATTTTCGTTTTTTCGCAGGCGTTCCCGCCGGGGCCGACGCAAGACAAATCGCGGCGAGTAGCAGCAGGATCGAAATACGTCGAGAAAACTTTTGTCGGGTCCTCATTTCTTGGCCTCTCCGCTCATCATCAGCGATCCGGCGCGCCGGTATGCCTCAAAGTCCTCGCGGCTTTTGAACGAACCACCGGCGTAGTCATCCGGGACTGGACGAGGATCGATTATTCGCTGGTCCTCGACGTTTTCAAATCCGCCATCAATAAACAATGACCGATAATCGTCGACACTCAACAATTCGACGGGAACTTTTAGCGTGTCGATCCACTGGTGCGTGGCTTCGTTCTCCCAATACAAATCCATAACCGCCACAAACAGCCCGCCGGGTCGCAGTACGCGGTGAATCTCCGATAAAGCTTTGGGAATGTTTTTGTAGTAGTAAAGCGATTCCATCGAGAAAGCGTGCGTGAACTCGTTGTCAGCAAACGGCAACTGCTCGGCGCTGGCGACTTCAAAATCAACATTCGCATGAGACTTCGAAGACTCGCGCGCGACCCGGACCATCTCATCAGAGATGTCTATGCCGGTGACGCGGCCGTTGATCGCATAATCAGCCAGCAAGCGCGTGGCCCAGCCAGAGCCACAGCCCACGTCGAGAACGCGCGCGTCCATGCCGACTCGCATGCGCGCGATCGCCTGCTCGCCGACGGGACGATGGCCTTGCTCCATGCTCTCGCCCTTGCCGGCGCGCGCCCATTCATTGAATTCAGTTCGTAGTTGTTCGTCCATGCTTAAGGTACGCACGCCTCTGGCGTGCCTTTGCTTCAAGCGCACGCCGGAGGCGTGCGTGCCGGCTACGGCTTCAACCGATACAGCGTCCGCGGGAACGGAATCGTCTCGCGCACGTGCTCGATGCCGCACATCCAGGCGGTGCAACGCTCGATGCCCATGCCGAATCCTGAATGCGGCACGCTGCCATAGCGCCGCAAATCCAGATACCACTCGAACGCTTCTTTCGGCAGGCCGTGCGCCGTAATTTGTTGTTCGAGGAATTCGATTGACGTTGCGCGCTCGCCGCCCCCGATGACTTCGCCATAGCCTTCCGGCGCCAGGACATCGACACCCAACGCGATGTCATCGCGCTCCGGATCGCGCTTCATGTAAAAAGCTTTCACAACGGCCGGATAATGGTGAACCATCAAAGGCTTGTCGTACTTACTCGAGAGATAAGTCTCATCCGGCGCGCCAAGATCGCCGCCCCACTCGAATTTATTTTCCAGCTCGCCCTTTGCGAAGCCTTCGTCCAACATCTTCACCGCTTCGTCGTAATGCAGACGCGGAAACGGCGGCACGATGGCTTCCAGTTTCGCCGTGTCGCGCTCCAGTGTTTTGAGTTCTTCCTGACGAGTCTCCAAAACGCGCGACGCAATGTAAGAGAGGAACCGCTCCGCCAGACTCATCACGTCGTCGAGTGTCGCGTAAGCCATCTCAGGCTCGACCATCCAAAACTCAGTCAGATGACGGCGCGTCTTTGATTTCTCTGCACGAAACGTCGGCCCAAAACAATAAACCTTCCCGAACGCCGCGGCCGTCGCTTCGTTGTAGAGTTGGCCCGACTGTGTCAGATAAGCTTTTTCGTCACCGAAGTAGTCGACTTCAAACAAGGTCGTCGTGCCTTCACATGCCGCCGGCGTGAAGATTGGCGTGTCGCACAAAGTGAAACCGTCGTTGTCGAGAAAATCACGAACGGCTTTGACCACCGCGTGCCGCACTTTCAGAATCGCATGCTGCTTCTTAGATCGCAGCCACAGATGTCGATGATCTAAAAGAAATTCGGGACCATGCTCTTTCGGCGTGATCGGAAAGTCGTGCGCATTTTGCAGAACCTCGGCGTTAGTAACATCCAACTCGACACCGCCCGGCGCGCGACTGTCCTCGCGCACGCTACCGGTGATGATGAGCGACGATTCCTGACCGAGCGGTTTGAGCGCTTCCCACAGTTCCGGCGTCACTGAATTTTTGGCGACCACGCCCTGGACAATGCCGGTCCCGTCGCGCAGTTGCGGAAACATGAGTTTGCCGCTCGAACGCATGTTGTAGAGCCAGCCTTGCAGCGTAACTTCTTCGCCGATGTGTTTGGATAAGTCCTTGATGTACGTTTGCATGATTAGAGTGCGCGGAGCGCACGTTTGATAATAGCCCAGCGCTTCAGCGCTGGGTAGGCGTCAAAATAAAAACGAGAGCCCGTGAAACGGGCGACAGAAACTGCTTCTGCCAAGCCTCTGTCGTCCGCTTCGCGGACTCAACTTAGAACATGTGCTGATCCCAGCGATAAATCGCTGGGCTATTTTCGGCCGTCCGCTGCGCGGACTAAACTTTCTCTATTGCTAACTAATTCTCTCTCTGATCATTCGCTGCAACACCGGAAATCGCTCGAGCCACTCGGCCGCTTGCAGCACAATCAAAAAAGTCGGCCGAATATGTCTTTCGTAAAAAGCGCCGCGACCATAAACCCCTGTCTGGCAAGAGAAGGTGCCGATCGCTTTCAAACCGCGCTGAATTGTCATCAGCCGAAATTCTTTACTGAAATCATCGGGATCAATTGCGTCCAATCCCTGACGTCGCCGCGCATCGAGAAAGAATAATCGGTGCGCCCGCACTTCAGCGAGTGAGGGCGGCGCCGGCTGACGATCGAGCAGCAGCGAAACCAAATCATAACTCGCCGGTCCCATGCGCGCGTCCTGATGATCGACTACGCGTACGGCGCCAGTCTTATCCAGCATCAGGTTTGCGGTGTGATAGTCGCGATGACAAAGGACTCGCGGGCACGCCGACAACTCCGCCGCGACGTCGTTCAGTTCGACTTTTAGCTCGGCAGCATCCGTCCGGGTCAATTCCTCTTTGCGGTAACTGCCGAAATAATGCTCGACGAAAAAATTCAGTTCCCAGGCGAGCTTCGCTTCATCAAAAGCCAGCCGCGAGACAATCGAATCGCGCTCGAACGCTTTCGCCGTAGCCGCCTGAATTCGCGCGATGATGTCAATCGCCTCTTCGAGCAATCTTTCGCGCTCTTCCTCCGTTACTTCCTCGAAAACCTGAAACAACTGTTTATTTCCCAGGTCTTCCTGCAAGATCATTCCGGTCTCGCCATTCGCCTCATAGACTTTTGGCACAGGCAGGCCGCAGTCGATAAACAATCGCGTGACGTCCAGGTAAGGATGAACCGCAGGATCAAAAGGCTCGGGATAAACGGCAGCGACGGCCGTGCCTTTCTCGAAGGGAATGCGGAAGTATTCGCGCGTCGAAGCGTCCGGCGTCAGCGCCACAATCTCCTTCTTGCGACCAACCTGCCGCTCGGCGACGTAGGCGTCGATCCTTTCACGCGCACTTGCGGAGAAGGCTGTGGGACTGGTTTGGATAACTGAACTCATACCTTCTCTGCTTTTTTGGTTTTCAGCGTGTTGGGTTTTGACAAGAACGATTTTAGTATTGGCGCGTTGAGAACAACACTCGGTTGATCAATCCCACCCGACTCTCAACCAGAAACGCCCTGCTTCGATTAGCAAATCTTATCACTGCGATAAGGGCACGACAAAGTTATCTCCCCTGATCGAACCCTTCAGAGCCTTCTTCGGAGCTACCTGACCGGCCACCACATCGGCCCGCACCACCACGGCATCCCGAAATGACTCGCCCGAGCGAACATGTACGCCGTCACCCAGAATAGTTCGTCTGAGCGTGGCGCCGCCTTCAATGTTCACGTTGTCCCAAAGGATCGAATCGCGAACTTCTCCACCGCGGTCGATCGAAGTGTTGGCGCCGGCGTATACGTCTCGACCTTCCTTTTGCAACAGCGTCAGGCTGATATCCAAATATCTCTGGAGCGTCGAGAGTTCATGCCACATGCCCTCCGCAACATGGCCCAGGATGAACTCACCTTTGCTGATTGCCTGAGGATAAACGTCAATCACGGAATCCGAAAAAATGCCGGGCGGAATGTAACCGAAGATTCGCGGCTCAATAATGTGAATGCCTGTAAACATCAACGGTGCGTCATCCGATTTCCATGAGTCCCGTGACGGCATGCCGGCAAATCTCCTGACCAAACCCTCACGAAGCTCAACAAAACTAAACCGTTCGAACCTTTCGTTGCGGCGCAAAACCAGCGTGGCCAGCGCTTTTCGTTCGCGATGCTCACGCAGCGCGGCATTCAGATCGATATCAGTAATCAGCTTGCCATTGACGACGATGAACGTATCGTCTTCCAACAAGGCGCGAGCATTATCAAGCGCTCCACTCGTTCCCAGGATGATCGGCTCGTGCACGTATTCCAATTTGACGCCGAACTGACTGCCATCTCCCAGGGCTCGTTTCACCGAATTCGGGTGATGATGAAGATTCACCACGACTTGATCGATACCAAAGCGCGCCAGGTATTCGGCGACATACCCCACCAAAGGTTTTCCCAAAACCGGCAGCGCAGGTTTGGTTCGATCAGCCGTCAGGGGCCACAGGCGTTCGCCGTAACCGGCCGCAAGAATCATCGCTTTCATTGATGACATTCTAACAGACTGCTTATGAGTAACGACTTCATCGCTCTTGCTCGAACAAAAATCGCTTCAGCTCTTGGTCGCGCCTATTTTGTTTTTCTCTGTGCAGTCTCTGTGGCCCTGCGCGTCTCCGTGATGGCATTTGCTCAGGATAATTTCACGACAGAGGCACAGAGGTCCACAGAGATTCTGAAATCAGGTCACGAACCCGGTGCTTTTTCTATTGCCCCGCTTGCTTTGCTATCGTAAGCTAGCGATCGTTATCAATATGTTGAAATCCCGTCGTCGTATCCGATGCCATCAGATCAATTGCTTTCGCTGCCTTTTGAGCAGCAGGTAGGACAATTCTTTTTCATCGGCCTTCCCGGCACTGAAGTCGATTCTGAGACACGCGAGCTGATCGAGGAGATCAAGCCCGGCGGTATCATCCTCTTCGGTCGCAATGTCGAAACCGCCGAGCAGGTGCGGAAGCTTCTCGATGATTCACGCGCACTGGTGCCGACGCCACTGCTTTGCGGCATCGATCAGGAGGGCGGCCTCGTGGATCGACTGCGCGAGATCTTTCCAGCCATGCCGTCAGCGCGAGCACTTCGCCAGCATGGTGATCTTGCCGGCGTGCGCACCCTGGGACGCATCACGGGCGAGCTGCTGCGCATGCTTGGGTTCAACATTAACTTCGCGCCGGTGATGTCGATCATCACGCAGGAGCGCAGTCAACTTACCAACGGCCTGTACTCACGTTCATACGGAAGTTCACCCGGCGAAGTGCTCGGTTACACGACCGTGTACATGCGCGGACTTCAAGGCACCGGAGTGCTCGGATGTCTCAAGCACTTTCCGGGGATTGGCGCCGGCGCGGTAGATTCGCATATCGAGATGCCTCTGGTGCCGCTTTCACGCGACGATTTGTTAGCGCAGGACCTGGCGCCCTACATCGAATTGTTTCAGCGAGCCGACGATCGCGTGCGAGTCGTGATGGTCAGCCACGGCGGCTTCCCTAACATCGACATTAAGAAAGGCACGACCAGCGGATTGCTCGAGCCGGCGTCGATTAGTCCGGGCATCGTGACACATTTGCTGCGTAAGGAACTCGGATACAACCATCTGGTCGTGACCGACGACTTAGAGATGGGCGCCATCGCCAAGCATTGTGAAATCGAAGAGGCTTCGGTAAAAGCGTTTGCCGCGGGTGAAGACATGCTGCTGATCTGCGCCACGCCCGAAACAATTCGGCGCGGCTATACGGCTTTGCTTGAGGCGGCTCGGGCGAAGAAAATCAGCGAACGCCGGATGCGGGCTTCTTTGAAACGGATCGCCGCGACCAAAGCGCTGGCCCAGCCACCGACGGAACTGTCGATGGAGAAGCTTAATAACCTCGCAGATGAGATTAACGAACTAAACAAGAGGCTTAACTACGTTTATCCCGGAGAATCGCATGTTCAATAGCCCGACGATGATGAGACTCCGACGATCAAAAGAGATCGTTTTGATCTTGAGTCTTGGCGCACTGGTTTTTCTAACGCCATCCTGTCGACGCAACAAGAGCAACGTTTTTGTGATTGCTCTGTCGGACAACGTAAAAACCATCGACCCGATCGGTTCCCCCTCTGTCGATGCGGCCAGCGAAAGGGTTCGTTCCTTGATGTTCAATTCGCTGGTTAAGAAAGATGAGAAGTTCGATTACGTCCCCGAGCTGGCCTCGAACATTCAGCGTTCTGAAGACGGATTGACGTTTACCTTCACCCTGCGCGAGGGCGTTACCTTTCATGACGGACGGCCTTTCACTTCAGCCGACGCAAAGTACACTCTCGACACGGTGATGGCATCGACCTTCGCCAAGGCCGCGAGTTTCTTCGAAGGCTCAGGCGCGTCCAAGATTTCTTACGTGAAGAGTGTCGAGGCCCCGGACGCGCGCACGCTGGTCATTCAATTGAATAAACAATGGACCGGCCTGCTGCCTAATCTGGTGCCCATTGCCATCATTCCGAAAGACAGCTACGAATCGCAGAAGACGCATCCGCTCGGCACCGGCCCATTCAAGTTCAAGAGTTACGACTCATCCCAGCAGATCGTCGAGATGGAGGCCAACCCTAATTATTACGACGGGGCGCCACACATCCCGGCCCTGCGGGCGCGCGTCATCAGCGACTCGAATGCGCTGCAGGCAGAGTTGCGTGCCGGCCGCGTCGATATCGCGCCGCTGCCGACTAGTCTCTCACCCGACGCGGTCAAATCACTCGAACAGGATCCGAACCTGAGTGTGCAGAAGTTCAATGGTTCGAACTTGAACCTGCTCACCTTCAATACCGCCGAAGCACCGCTGGACAATGTGAAGGTGCGGCAGGCGATCGCCTACGCCGTCGATCGCGAAAGTATGATTCGCGACCTGCTTCAGGGTCAGGGAAAGATTGCGCATTCGATCCTGCCCGAGGAGTCCTGGGCCTACACGCAGGGTCAGACTTATCACTTCGATCCGGCGACCGCGAAAAAGCTTTTGGATGAAGCAGGCTTTCGCGATCCCGATGGCGACGGCCCGCAAATGCGCTTTTCCAAGCAGCTCATGTTCCGGATTTCCGGCAGTAGCGCCGCGGCCCGGCAATACGCCGGCGTCATTCAAAATTATTTGAAGGATGTTGGAATTCCGGTTTCGATCGAGACCTCAGAGCTGAACGTGCTGTTCGAATCTCTACGTCGCGGCCAATTTCAGATTTCCTACGGCCAGTGGGTAGGCGGAAATCAGGATCCGATTTTTTACCGTGACCTGTTCGCCTCGTCCGAAATTCCGACCGAGACGCGCGCCTCGCGCAATCGCAGTCGTTACCTTAATCCGGAGCTGGACCAGATTCTCGCAGAGGCGGTTAACACCTACGATCATGCCAAGGGAGCACCCTTATATGCGAAGGCCCAGGAGATTGTGAGCCGCGATGTGCCGGTGCTCACTCTTTGGTATCAAGCGAACATGGTGATCGCCCGAAAGAACGTCGGCAACATCAAAGTTAATGCGAGCGGTGATTGGGGATTTGTCAGGGAGTTGACGGTGCGATAGGCATTCTCCCTGGTGGCACAGACTTCAGGCTGTGATTATTGTTGCTAAGACCACAGACTGAAGTCTGTGCCACTTTTTTCGCGATCGGCCCTCGTGCGATCTAATCATAGTGCTCCAACAGTGACTGCAACTTCTTCTGGCCCTCCGGCGATAATCCAATGAACTCGATGCCGGCTCCGGTAGGCGGCGCGCCTTCCATCACTCGCAGTTGATACCGCACGGCGCCGCGCAGAGTGATCATGCCCGCGCGTTCGGCGCTCCACTTCAGATAGATCTCCTGACCAGAATCCAATTCGCGTTTGGTTGCCAGGAAACATCCGCTGATGCTGAGACTGGTTATCCGATCATAAAATTCGCATTCCGGTCCCCAACCCCAGTCAGCAAAGAAATCAACGTTGAGCCGTGGATGTCTTCGCTGTTCGATCGTGCCCATTGCTAATCAGCACTCAGAATTGATTGGATTTTCGTCCAGGCGAGAACGCCTTCGCGAATCAACTTTGGGTCGGCGCCCGAAACATCGATAACGGTCGAAGGCCTGTCGGTCTTAGCTTCGCCATCGTCAACAATCAATCCAATTGATTCGCGAAAATAGTCCTCAACTTCTTTGGCAGTGCAGGCCGGCGCAGCGTTTGAGGGATTGGCGCTTGTTGCTGTGAGTGCTCCACCGCAGGCCCTGACCAGCGCGCGCACTCTATCATCGTTAGGCAAACGGACGCCAACGGTTTTTGTGCCGGCGGTAATTTCCGGCGGCAGCGCAGAGTTGGCCTTTCCGATTAGCGTCAGCGGTCCCGGCCAAAACGCTTTGGCTAATTGATTGAATGCGGACGAAGGTTCATCGATAAAACGACTAATCTGATCTTCGTCGCTGATGACGATCAGAATGGGCTTGTGATCTTCCCTGCCCTTGAGTTCTTTGATCTTTTGGACGGCCTCGGGATTGAAAGGATCGGCGCCGAGGCCATAGAAGGTGTCAGTGCGAAAAGCGATGACGCTGCCACCGGTGATCGTTTTGGCAATCGCGGCAAGAGATTCTGGATGGTACGAAATGATCACGCTGCGCTGAGGTCAGTACCGGGAGCGATAGCGACCGGGTAGTCTTGATGATCTCTATGCTGCGATCGGGCCTCATGCCCTGAGGCTAACCCGGTCGCTACCGCTCCCGGTACTGACCTCAGCGCAATCCGACTCACCCAATCTTCACGCCGTAACCCAATCCATCGCCGACGGCCAACACCTGCGCGCGCAACTGTGGATGATTGACAAAATATTTGTTGAACTCGCGCAGCCCTTCTGTCGATGGACGCTGATCGTCGGAACGAATTTCACCGGCCACTTGCCCACCCCACAAGAGATTGTCACAAATGACGACGCCGCCGGTGCGAAGTTTTGGCAAAGCCAGATCGAGATAGCCGCGATACTCTTCCTTAACCGCGTCGATGAAGATGAGATCAAACGTTTCGTTGAGCTGCGGAATAACTTCGAGAGCGTAGCCTTTCTCGATTTGCGTTCGCTCGCGAAATCCCGCGCGCGTCAGATAACCTTCCGCGGCTTTGATCATTTCATCATTAGGATCGATGGTGATGACGCGGCCGTCGTCTGTCATTCCGCGCAAAAGGTGAATCACCGAATAGCCAATCGCCATGCCGCATTCCAGCGCCCGCCGCGCCTTGATTGCGCGGGCGGTAATCTCCACAAAGAGCGCGACCTCGCGGTCGGCAATCGGCACGCGATGCTCGGCCGCGTAACTCTCCATTTCCGCGAGCAAGTCGTCGCTCGGCGGCAGTAGCTTATCGAGATATTCCGCTTGTTCTAAACGAATGATGGCGTCGAGTTTGGCTTTCATGCGAGGGATTATAGAACCCAACGTTACAGAACCGCGAGCGGAGCGAGATGGTATGGAGCTGTTGCCTGAACTGGGTGAATTTGAAAAACACCGCCAAGCGGTTTGGACCTACAGCCCAACGTTGCCGCTTCGGCTACGTTGGGTCCGGAGTCGCTCAAGCGCACCGCAACCCTGTCAGGGTTGCGGCTCTGTTGTTAATAGAATCCCCAAGGCAGCCGAAGCGGCAACCTTGGGCTTTGTTGTGTTAACCGCTTCGCGGTACCTGCATGATAGAGCGATCTATCCATTAACTGGTTCGGCATGCCGGAAAAATCTTACTCCTGTCGATCTTTGTCAGCGCCCACCGCCACATATCTTCGCCCCAGCCCCAGCTCTCTCAATTTATGCTGGAGCGACTGCCGGTGCATTCCCAGCACACCAGCCGCGCGCGTGACGTTGCCGCCGGCTTCTTCCAAACAGCGCGCGATGTAGCGGCGCTCGAACTCGCGCCGATCGTCGCGAAAGTCCGCCGTATAAGGCACCAACAGATTGCCGTTCGCCGATCCTTCGACTGAAGCAGCAGAAGCTTTTGATTGTTCCTGTCGACCCAGGTCGATCGCGTTGAGCTCGCTGCCTTCAGACATGATCGCGGCGCGCTCGATCACGTTCTTCAACTCGCGCACATTGCCGGGCCAGTCGTATTCCATCAACTGTCGCAACGCGTCGCGCCCTACGGTGCGTTCCGGCAGGTTGTGTCGTTCGGCAGCGTGGCGCGCAAACGTGTCGGCCAGCGCGGGAATGTCTTCGCGTCGTTCGCGCAGCGGAGCAATCTCGATTGTCACCACGCGCAGGCGATAAAAAAGGTCCGCGCGGAAATTTCCGTTTTCGATCTCTTCTTCCAAATCTCTATGCGTCGCGCTGACGATGCGCACGTCGACGGGAATCGATTCATCGCCGCCGAGCCGTTCAATCCTTCTCTCCTCGAGTGCGCGCAGCAGCTTCGCCTGAACGTTGGCGCTCATGTCGCCAATCTCGTCCAGAAACAAAGTGCCGCCGTTGGCCTGCTCAAATTTTCCCTTGCGCCGCGCTGCCGCGCCCGTAAAAGCGCCCTTTTCATGGCCAAAAAGCTCAGATTCAATCAGTTCCGAAGGCAGTGCCGCACAGTTCACCGCGACGAAAGCGCCGCCGCTGCGCGCGGTGCTGCGATCATGAAGCTCGCGCGCCACCAGCTCTTTGCCGGTGCCTGATTCGCCTCGTACCAACACAGTCGCGTCAGTGTCCGCGACCTTCTCGATCATCCCGCGAACTTCCTGCATCGCTTTGGAATTTCCGAGCAAGGCGCCGCGCTGAGAGCTTTCGATCTCGATGCGACGGCGCAGCGAGCGATTCTCGCGTCGCAGTTTGATCGTTTCGAAGGCGTTCTTGACGACGAGGCGCAGGTCGTCGAGCTCGAAAGGTTTGGCGATGTAATCGTAGGCGCCGCTCTTCACCGCCTGGACCGCCAGCCGTTCCGATCCATGCGCCGTGATAATAATCACCAGAGGGGGTTCTGTTTTTCTGGTTTCTGTTTCCGACTGAATTTCTTTAAGGAACTCCAGTCCGGTGATTCCTGGAAGGTTGACGTCGAGCAGTAATAGATCGAAATTCTTGTCAGCGATCAGAGCACGCGCGGCTTCGGCGCTGTCGGCTTCACCGATCTCGCAACCGAAAGTTTCCAGCGCGCGCCTGATGCCGTACCGGGCGGCCTCTTCATCATCGACAATTAATAAACGCAAGCCGTTCTCCAACATTATTCCTCCAAAGTTTAATACAAGTGCGGGCTCGGACGCCCGCGCTCAGAGTCTTTCGAGGAGATTTGCTTGCGTTTAGCGTGCCAGAGGCGGGTACGCTCGCCTCCGGTACGACGTCCGAGCTGAACTTTGACTAAGGAATGCTCGACTCGACTCGGCTATGCCGTCCGATGTGCGGAAGCGCTCCGCGCTTCCGTCCAGGTTTTCAAAACGAATTCGGGATTCCGGCCCAGTCAACTGGGCGTAGCCCACAAATCCGTTGGCTTACATACCGGAAGGCCAAAGGCCTTCCGCACATCAGACGTCACAGCCGCGGACTGTTTGGCCTGGGCCTACAGGATTGGATGAATTTCACGAGAGAGCACGCCGGAGGGGTGCGTACCTAATTGACCCTTCGGGCCGATACGACTACGACAATCGCATCTCCCGACGGTCCGATAGTAAGCGTGCCCGCGATGACAATTGAACCTTCGGGCATGGTGAGATCCGTACGCAGGCCAACCGGTTCATAGTTAATGACTGGAAATCGGGCCGCGCCGGTCGACGCATCGGTCGGCCCAATCCCTCCGGTAATTACCGGCACCCGAGTCCCAAACCTGAATTCGGTTAGGCGGACAATCTCTTGTCCGCGTTCACCTGCCAGTCTGACGGTCGAAGTGAATTGGCTAAAACTCGGATTACTCTGCGCCGGCGAGCCCTGAATCGGAAGGGGTCCACCCACCCAGGAGATCTCTAACTTGCCGTTGTTCTTCACCCGATTCAGAAATGTGCCGGACAGATTGTAATGCTTAAACGGAAGCGAGTCGCGCAGTCGCTTGACCACCGGATCGAGCGCCGCGGGCAGCTTTACATCTTCCACGTCCCGGTTCGAAGCCTGAACCAGGTAAAGCTGTATCTCAAGATTAACGTCATCATCCTTTTGTACTGTTGGACGAGCAGGTTCACCGGGTGCTTGTGCCAACGCTGCCGGCACAGTGATCAGGACACATGCTATTACTGATGCGAAAACGAGCACACGAAAGATCTTGTTTGAAGTCATCACTCGATTCTCCTTGTTGCAAAAAAACGGTTTTGAAGTTGACGATTACTCGCAGGCAGGTTGGAAGCTCCGGTGATGAACACGCAGGGAGCAGTTAGAAGTTCCAATAGGTTGAGTGAGATTTGGAGTGCGCCGGCAGAGCGAAGCGGCGACGGCGCACTCCAAATCTATCGATCGCTATTCGACACAGGCAACCGCAATTCGAATCTCGCGCCGCCACCGTTTTGCGTTTGCGCCAGTCGCGCGGAGCCTCCGGCTTCTTCCATTCGCTTCCGCACAATTGCCAGGCCGAGACCGGTGCCTCTCTGCCGAGTGGTGAAGAACGGTTCCCAAATTTTCGGGCTCGCCTCAGGCGAAACTCCCGGACCCGTGTCAGAGACTGCGAACATGATCGTCTCGTCGTCGAGCATTGATTCAACCAGGACTCTTCCGCCGGCTGGTGTGGCTTGCAAAGCATTAATGATTAAGTTCGAAAGCGAATCGCTGACAGCCGCGGTTTGGACTCCGTCCAAGGGCGTGCTGCCGTGGACGCTCGCCGCCAATTCGATTTGCCGGTCCGCCGCATCGGCCCGAAACAGGGCAACCACGCGCCGCACCAGCTCATCGGCGTGCGAAGGCATCGCCGCCGGCGGCTGCTTGCTCGCGAAGCTCAGCAACTGCGTGACGCTCTTGCTCAAGCGATCGGTCTCGCCGATGATTAAACTGAGATCGCGTGCGTGCTGGTTCTTGAGTTGCTCGTCCTCGCTCATGACTTGCGCAATCGATTTGATCGCCGAGAGCGGGTTCTTAACTTCATGGGCGACAGTCGCGGCCATCTGACCGAGCGCCGCAAGCCTCTCACCTTCGATGACTTTTCTTTCCAGGCGCACATTTTCGCCGGCCAGGCGATAGTCTTCAATCGCGATGGCAATTTGGCCGGCAAGCACTTCCAGCACCGCGCGCACGTCCGAGGTCAACGCCTTGGCCGACGCATCAATCAACAACAAACCAAAACTTTCGTTTTCGCGCGTCAATCGATACGCGACCTCGTAGCCCATCGCTTTCAACCTGTCGTCGCCTTCGATAATGCGCGCGCCGTCCACGGCCGCCGTTTGCAGAAGCTGCTGAACGGCCATGTGCTTTGCTTCGCCAGGCAAAGTATCAGCGCCGTTGGTCCGCAAGAGAATCTTGACGCGGCGCAGTGAAAGCGCGCCGGCAATTTGCGACTCGATCGCCGCCAGCAGATCGCTGAGCGTTTGATATTGGCCCGCCGGCGCGCCGATGTGCGCAACGACGTCGCGATAGAGCGCCGTCTCACGTTGAAACAGCGACCGAAAACTTCTCTCGAGCCAACCGCGCAACGGCGCCGCGAGTAACGTCAACGCCAGAATCAGAATGGCCTCGACGACGCCGGCACGAAACCCGTAACGCGCATTGGCCCAATCTCCGATTCGCCGAATTCCATAGAGGTAAACTGCCAGCACCACCGACGCGAAGGTCGCGACGATCAAACTCTCTTTGATGATGAGTTCGAGATATCGGTAACGATAGATGTAGTAAGCCAACAGCGCCGACGGCAGCAGCGACCCGAGGTTGGCGCACGTCTGCAGATACTGGCCGGCGACAGTTCCCTTGCCTAAGCCCAGACCTAGCGACGCCAGAATTAGCACGGCAATCGCGATGAATGAAAACGCGAGCGTGCGAAGAATTCGGCGTTCGCTCGCCGAGGGCGCGCGCCGCGCCACCAGCAGTTCCGTAATCGCCACCACCGACAGCGAGTAAGCAACCCAGAGAGCAAAGGGCAGCACGGAATTTGCCAGCTTGGCGATCATCGGCTGGTAAGGACCGATCCAAATCCGCGGGACTACTACGAAAAGAAACAGACAGGGAATGTACGACAGATAAATGCGGATGCGTTCAATGCCGGTGAGGCCACGCGATTGCGCGCTGGCCCAGAGGTGAATATGAACGTGAAGCAGCAGCGAGTAACAGACCGTAATGCTGAGGACCGCCGTCGTATTCGCCAATCGCAGCACCGTCTCCCAGCGCGCGACGTCCAGACCAAACATACTGCGCAAGGTGACGATCAAATTTCCCGCGTGCCAGCCCACCATGCACACGCCGAGACCCAGCAGCAGACGCTGAATCGGCACGACACCGAGCCGTTCTTTGAACAGGAGGTATCCCATCCAAATCGGCAGCATTGCGCCAAGGCTGTAGCCGATTAGTTGAAGCGCTTCGAGCAGGGACATAACAGAATGGACCGATACGGGACGAGGATACTACTTCTCCCGCGAGCCGGGTAAGAAGCGGGGGTAGCGACTTACTTTCGTTGGACGGTGTCAGAGTAGCGACTTTTTGTCGGGCATTTTTCTGGACCAGCGAAAAGCCCAACTAAAGTTGGTACTCTAACACCGCGAAATTGAGGCACAACCGCCGCTAAGATATGACTGCTAATACCGGCCGAGTAATTCGCAGCGATCCTTCTGAGTCAAAGGACTATTCGCGTTTGGTTGTCTGGTTGGCGCCCAGGTATTTTTCGAACCAATCAAGATTCGACTGCATCGCGGCCAATTGCATCTTCGGTTCGTTAGGCCCGTGTGGCTGACGCGGCAGCACAATCATTCTGGTGGGTACACCCTGGGCTTTGAGCGCGTTGTAAAATTCATAACCCTGCGAGATCGGAACCCGCACGTCCGCGTCACCGTGCTGAATCATCGTTGGCGTCTTCACACCTTTTACATTGAACATGGCGGAATGCTTTTGATAGAGGTCCATTGCATCCCAGAACTGGCCACCGAAATAATCAGGAACGAAGCCCGGAATGTCAGCGGTGCCGTTGAAGCTCATCAAGTTTGTCACCGGCGCTCCGGCCGAGGCGGCCTTGAAACGCTGAGTCTGAGTGACAATCCAACTGGTCATGAACCCGCCATAGCTCCAACCCATCACGCCTAAACGTTCCGGATCTGCGACGCCCATGGCAATGACCTTATCGACTCCGGTCATTAAGTCCTGATAGTCCGCGCCACCCCAGTCTTTATGATTCGCGCGTCGAAATTCAGTTCCGTACCCGGATGAGCCGCGTGGGTTCGGACGAAGGATGGCGTATCCGCGAGCAGCGAAAGTCGCAATCGGATAGGCTCCCCGACCGCCAACAAAAGTTTGCTGAAAGACTCCGGCCGGACCTCCGTGAACGTTCAGAATCAAGGGCACCTTCTGTCCTGCTTGATAACCCATCGGATACGTCAGCAAACCTTCGATCTCTTTTCCGTCGGTAGATTTCCAGCGAACCACTTCTGTTTTCCCCACCGGCGGCAGCTTCAAATCAGAATTAGCCCTACTGATTTGGACGGCCGCAAGGTTTCCGACCGGCGCGACGAACGCTTCAGACGGAGTGTCCGCGGTTTGACGTACGAATCCAAACATCGTGCCTGACTGATTAAGATCGAGGGCGGTGTAAACAGCCGTTGTCGTTTTGATTTCTTCAATTTTGTTCGCCGCGACATCCAGCGAATAAATCTGCGTTCCCGTGCCCTTGGGTTCGCTGAAATAGATGCGCTTGCCGTCCGCGGACCAGCCGGCAATGCCCGGCTGGCTGTCGTAAGAGGCGGCGAGTGCTTTCGGCTCTCCTCCGGCGACCGCGTAGATTTGAATCAACCCGCTCTGTGCCCAGCGCGGTGGATTGTCGCTTACCGACAGAGCAATCCACTTTCCATCGGGCGAATATGTTGGCGTATCTTCCGCGGCCGGCGTATTGGCAAAGATGGTCGACTGTCCACTTGCGACTTCGACAACTGAAACGTCAGCAGTTGTCCAATCGTTGGCGATCGGAGTTTTAGTATGACTAAAGGCGATTCGCTTTCCGTCGGGCGCCCAGTCAAATGCCCCCACGTTGTAATTCTCAGTCGTGAGTTTGCGGGGTTCACGTTTGCCGGTGGTCTCCTTCTGGACCGGAATCAAGTACAACCGCGACATCTTTACGTTTTCATCGACCCAACGAAAATCATTTTTCGCTTTATCATTTTTTTCTTCCTCGTCGGTTTTTGGATCAGTCATAGTAAAAGCGATCCACTGGCCGTCGGGCGACCAATCGAAGTTCGTCACACTGCTTTTTAGATCAGTCAGGGGTTCGGCCTCGCCGCCCGACAATCTGAGCAGATACAGATTGGCCCGGTTGTCCTTCCGGTTTGACGCAAAAACAATCGCATCGCCGTTGGGCGACCATTTCGGGCTGGTCGAACTTTTTTCGCCGAAGGTTATCTGTGAGTTCTGTTTACCATCCGTCGAAGCCAGCCAAATCTGCGTCACGAACTCGCTCCGGTCGGACGTCATTACCGCATCGTTGACGGTATAGACCACGCGTTTTCCGTCCGGCGAGACGCGGGGCGAACCGACCGCCCTGGTTTTGACCTGCAACTCAGCGGTCCAGGTAGACGGCGCAGCGTTTTGTGCGCTGGCAATACAAGCGAAAACGAAAACCGCGACGATTATTTGAGCTGGACTTCTCATCTCTTATTCTCCTCTGAACGGTACGCACGCCTCCGGCGCGCCGCTTTTTCTATTTTGAGGCCCCGAAGCCTATCGCTTGTGGAACGATCGAGTCAATTCAATTTCGGCAGCGATATAGCCGAAACTAGCCCATTGGTTTCCCGCGACGACCTGCCGCAGAATCTTTTCCGCTTTGGCGCGTCGCCCGGTGTAAAAAAACCAATTGCCGAGTCCGTAACCGACCGTGGCATTACTCAGCGTGTCACTCGCTTTATCGCCTTTTCCTAAAAGTGCGTCCGGCGTCAGCTTGCCCTGGTAGATCTTGATCAGCTTGTAATAGTCGCCGTTTTCGATGACGTCGAGATTGTCTGTGATTGGCGCCAGCGTAGCTTTCGCTTCCTTCTCGCGTCCCAAACGTCGCAGCGTCATGTAGTACCAGTGAGTCGTCGCGACCAGCATATCCGCGTTCTTTGAAACTTTTTCGGCTTCGCGATAGGCGGCCATGGCGCCACGAAGGTCGCCTTTCAGGTAACTCGCCAACCCGAGGTGATACCAAATGTTTGAGTGCAGAGTGCTGGTTGGAACATTACGCGCGTTCGGCAATCCATCCGGCTCAATTTCATCGGCGCGGCAATCCAAAAGACGGCCGTTCTTAAATCCTTAATCGCATCGTCGAAACAACGTAAAGTGATAAGCCGATGACCACGGTGGCGAAAGAACCTGGCGTCCGAGGGAAACTTCTTGATTCCGTCAGTGTAAATTCGGATCGATTCTTTGTAATGCCCGAGATAAGCCGTGCGCCGTCCCAACCAGATTAGACTATCTGCATCGTTAGGGTTCTTCGCGACATTCTCTCGCGCCTGAGCCAGCTTGGCTTCGAAGTCACGTCGCGTTTCAGTTGAAAGTTGTGGCGCAACTTCACGCGCCTTTTCAGAACAATTCGTTTGCGCCAGGACTGGAGACGCGAGAAAGAAGAAGACAATTGAAACCAGTAATCTCATTTTCGGCAATAATATCCGCGACTCATCGGCCTGCATAAATCATCGATCAATCCCGAGAGTGGCTCTGCCACGCTGATGCGCGGCAAGTCTGCGACTTGCCGACGCGAAACCTATTTCCGGAGGGTCTCCGACCCCGAACTGCTTACTCACCGAACCGATTTTGAAGACCGTTTCCAGCCTGAGTTCCCCTCCCAGCTGCGGAGCAGCGATCAGAACTAAGCCCAAGGCGAGCCTTGCGAGCCTTGGGTAATGAGTAGTTAGATTTGGAGAGCCGCGAAGCGGCGACAGAGCGTG
>UEXV01000008.1_pt1 | contig 58775 bp, 57 predicted proteins | sample 4301181 | NCBI WGS metagenome assembly UEXV01 (sample SAMEA4773175, study PRJEB27434) | metagenome | biome: 2259; feature: agricultural soil; material: soil | place: USA | collected 2014-09 | depth 0.25 m | reverse complement strand
TCCTTTCAGCCTCCATGTCACAGAGCTGCCGTGAGTCTAGCACTCACGGAGGAGGCGCTTGCTTCATAACATCACTACCGCCTCACTTCTCTCGGTGGACAGTACCGTGCTTTTGAGTTAGATTAGGTCTCCCCCAAAGCATTTTTATTGGAATAGAGCGCGGTCACCCAATCGAAGCGCGCTGAATCAGCTTCTCCCCGCTTGCGTAAGGTTCCAGGGCCGCAGACGAACGTGCATATCGCTTACGAGAATCCGTCGCCAGATTCGCCGAGCAGCTCGCCGGGAACTGCCAACCGCGGACAGGTTTTTGGCTCATTCAAAGATCTTAGGGCGCCTGCCAAACGTTCAACCTCAAACAAAGTTTCTAAGGCAGGCCGTCCGGGCCGCGTGACCAGGCAAAGTGTTTTGGTGGTGGATGATGTCGTGGACGTCACCGAGATGATCGCGCTGTTTCTGAAGCACGCCGGTTACGACGTCACCACAGCGAATTCAGCTGAGAAAGCACTGGAATTTGCCGAAGCCCGAACCTTTGATTTGATCATCTCTGATATCGGAATGCCGGAAAAGAACGGATACGAACTGGCTGAGTCCTTACGCGCGCTTTCCGACTATCAGACAACGCCGCTGATCGCCGTCACGGGCTATACCGAATACGACGATCGCGGACGCTCTTTGCGTGCAGGCTTTGACGCCCACCTCACTAAGCCAATCAATCCATCACAACTGCTCGAACTCGTCGGCAAGTTGATTAAGTAATTACGAACGCCATTTTGCGTTCATGTCAGAAGCCCGACCGTTAGGGAGGGCAACTTAGTGTCCTTGATCTTGAGTCTCCTCAACAGGCCTTCCCTCACGGTCGGGGCTTCCGACACTGTTTTAGAAATCTATTGCTTTGTTCGATTCGTTGCGGCATTCTCTTTGAAGATGGAAGAAGAGCTACATGACGCTGCGGAAGTCAGCGCAGCGAAGAATAAAACAGCCGCATCAGTTTGGTTGAAATCGGAAGCGGCCGTCCGATCTGCAGATCTTCTGATCGGAGGGATCGCGATTGCGCTGATTTTTTGGTGGCTTCAATACTCGACCGACGCCATTTGCTGCGGCGATTACGATGGCTACTATCACATCAAGTGGGCGCGTTTGCTCTGGGACAACATTCGCGCCGGCCATTTCCCGCCCGCGTTTCCCTGGCTGCCGCTGACGACGCTCAATCCGAAACACTACGTCGACCACCATCTGCTTTATCACATAATCCTGATTCCGTTTACCTGGTTTCGCGACATGCAAACCGGGGCGAAGATTTCCGCGATTCTCTTCGCGGCACTGGCAGTTTTTTCCTGCTACTGGCTGGTCGTGCGTTACGAAATCCGCTACCGGCTGATCTGGTTGCTGGCGCTGCTCGCTTGCTCAGCGCCGTTTTTGTATCGCATGAACATGACAAAGGCGCCGCCCTTCGCGATCATCTTCCTGGCGCTGGGCACTTATCTCTTATTCGAGAAAAAGCTCTGGCAGCTTCTGCCGTTGGCGTTTGTATTCGCGTTGACTTACGACATGTTTGTTTTGTTGATTGTCGCGGCGGCAATTTGGACGGTTGTGCTTGGATGGAGCGAAGAGCGCTTCGAATGGCGGCCGCTCGCTTTCGTGTTGGCGGGATCGATTCTCGGACTGGTTATCAACCCATATTTTCCGCGCAACCTTTACCTTTTTTATGAACACGCGCGTGTGAAGATTACCGCCGGCAGCTTCGCCACCAAGGTCGGGCAGGAATGGTATCCTTACGACACTTACGAGTTCGTGATCAATTGTTACGTGGCCCTGGCGGCAATGCTCGTCGGCTACATAACTTTTGACTTCAGCGATCGCAAACGCGCGCAGAGACCGCTGTACTTTCTGATCCTATCGACAGTCATGCTGCTAATGGTGGCGCGTTGGAAGCGCTTCGCCGAATACTTTCCGCCCTTCGCAATTCTGTTCGCGGCTTTTACGCTCGAGAATTATTGGCGCGGCCGCGCGGTGTTTACGCAGCTGCCTGAATTCGTAATGGAGGACCTACAACCGTTTCTCGACCGGCAGGAGACCGCGACCACGCGGGAAGAGAGTAAGCAGCAGAAGAATTGGGACTTGATCAAGGCCGGATTCTTTGCCGTCATGTTGGGCGCCGCGCTGTTCGCGAATGTCTATCGCACTTCGAAGGACATTCATGAAAGCGATCCGCGCGATCATTATGCTAAGGGCGCTCTTTATATGCGGGCCAACGTGCCGCCGGGTGAACGGATTTTCAATACCGACTGGGACGACTTTCCGCGTTTGTTCTATTACGACCCGACGCACACCTACACTTCAGGTCTTGACCCGACGTATTTGCATGATCAGAATGCTGAGCTGTCGGAACTCTACGTGCGGATTACGACGGGCGAACAAGAAGATCCCGGTCCATTGATTCGCGATAGTTTCGGTTCTCGTTGGGTCTTCACGGACAACAACGATCATATTCCGTTTATTGATAACGCACTGCAGAGTGGTTGGTTCGATCGCGTCTATCAGGACGACGATTGCAGCGTCTTTCACATTCGCGATCAGAAGGGCGAGCCGCCTCCGGATGTCAAAGGCGATAAGCCCGACCCCGGCGATGACAATGACAATTCACCGTGACATGAAGCGGGCTTGAGTTCGCGGGAGATGTTTCGCTCCGCCAGGAGCGAGATATTTACAGAATCAGGTCGGGGAAACCCCCTAGCTCCTTTAGGAGCGCAATGATCAGGGACTATTCGTTGCGTTCCTAAAGGAACTATCATCACGATCGGTGTCAGGATCTATGAACATTGCGCGCCTAACGGCGCTCAAGCACAATGTTCCTCCGCGGGAATAGTGCTAGCAGCCATGAAGACCATAAACCGATTCATCGCCCTGACCGTCGTCGTGACGACGTTGGGGATTTCATTCACCGCTTGCCGCCGCGTGTCTTCGGATGACGAAACGCCGGACAACTCGACCTATCGCCCTGAATCGACTCCGGCAACCCAATTCGAGCGCGACTTGAAATACGTTCGCGACGGGCACTTCACTTATGTCTGGATCTTCTCGCGAAAAGATGGGAAGGAATTTACCAAAGAGGATTCCGAGGCATTGCGCACAAACGCGCCCAAGGTAGTTGACTGGGTGAAGACCGATCAAAACCGCGTCATCGCGGGATCGAACTTTCCGCTCGAAGCGGCCCAATTGGCCGCGCTGCAAAAGCGATTCAAGATCGAAGATTATTCCGGCAAGTAGTGTCAGAAGCCCGACCGTCAGGGAGGGCCGCGTTAAATGGACAGGATTTACAGGATTAACATGATGGAATCAGTATCTCGCACTCATCATGTGAATCATGTCAATCCTGTCTATTTTCGTGGCTTAATATTGCCCTCCCTCACGGTCGGGCTTCTGACACTTCCAGCACCAACTTTCCAAACTGGGCGCGGTCTTCCATCAACTCATGAGCCTGGCGCGCTTCCGCCAACGGCAGCGCGCGATCGACGACGGCGCGAATCTGTCCGGCCTCGATAAACTTCATCGCCGCCAGCAAGTCCGACTTCGATCCCATCATTGATCCGAGAATGGTCAGGTGCCGGTAGAAAACGTGACGCAAATCTGTGCGCGCGTCAAAGCCGCTGGTGGCCCCGCAGGTCACGAGCCGCCCACCTTTTTTCAACGAAAGGATCGAGCCCGGCCACGTCGCTGCGCCTGTGTGTTCGAACACGACGTCCACGCCGCGATCATTCGTCAGACGCTTAACCTGTTTCGGCCAGTCGTCACTTGAATAATTAACTGTTTCATCAGCGCCGAGCTCCCGGGCCTTGGCGAGTTTCTCGTCCGAGCTTGCAGTCGCAATGACGCGCGCGCCACGCAACTTCGCGATCTGAATTCCCAATGAACCGACACCGCTGCCCGCCGCGTGCACCAGGACATCTTCGCCCGGCTTCACTTCAGCCCGCGCAACCAGCATGTGCCAGGCCGTCAATGTCACCAGCGGCAGCGCTGCCGCCTCCGCCCAACTCAAACTTTTCGGTTTCGGAATCAGATTCACACCCGGCACGGCAACCAGTTCGGCATAACCGCCGTCGCGCCGGTAACCGATGATGTCGTACTCATCGCACATGTTGTCCTGGCCGGCGAGACACTCCGCGCAATGTCCGCACGAGACGCCCGGCTGAATCATCACTTCATCACCCGGCTTGGCCCAGGAAACCAGTTCACCAACCTCGCGCACCACGCCCGCAATATCATTACCAAGAATATGCGGCAGCGGAATCTTGATTCCGGGCATGCCATTGCGCACCCAAACATCGAGATGATTCAGCGCGCAGGCGCGCACCTCGATCAGAACTTCGTCTGAGTTGATCTTGGGATCCGAGACCTCGGCAAATTGTAGAACGTCGGGTCCACCATGATTGTCGAAGGTAACGGCTTTCATCGGAAAACTACGGCCATCGGTCGGGTAAGGTCCGCGAAGCGGACGATTCGAAAATAGCCCGGCGCTTCAGCGCGGGGACAACGACAGAAGAAAGAAGAAAGCGCGCGAAGCGGGCGATAGAGCGTCACCGCCTTGGTAATGAAGACTCGGCCGTCCGCTTCGCGGAATAAAATCGTGATTCACAACGACTTCGCCCTTTGCCGCTACTGCCCCGCCTCGATTCCCTTCTTTACTTCACTGATCGCGTCTTTGACGTAATCGATCGCTTTGGCGCGATGTCCGCCTTTGTCGGCGGTGGCTTTGTTGAGCCTGTCCTTCGCGTTCTCCAGCGCGTTCAGGGCCGCTTGCATGTTCGGTTGATCGGGCGCGACCGCAAATAGATTTTCCGCCGTCACTGAACTTGAGTGGTTATGACGCCGATCAAAGGCGATGCCGGCATTCACTTCGGCAATTGCACTGTTGACGAGCCGGATCGCATTAACGCGATGTCCACCCTTGTCGGGAGTGGCGCGTTGTAGTGCAGCCTTCGCGTTTTGCAAATGGCTGCGGGCGGCCTGCATGTTCGGTTGATCCGGGACCGCTCCGGCAATCGTAACGATTCCGAGCAATACAATAACTGCGAAAATAGACTTTGCTTTCATCATTCAAACTCCTTAGCTGGATTGAAAGTGCAGGGAGAATATTTCAGGCCGATTAAATAACACAGCGCTGTGAAAGCGCGCAAGAATTAGCCTGCCCGATGGGTGTCTCGCTTTTGACTTTGCGTACTGCCTCTAATCTAAACAGATTACTTCAGTTCGATATCAACGCCCTCAAATCGCGTCTTGCCGACGTTCTTGATCGAATGAGTTACGGCCCCTGCGCGCCAACGCGACTCGCCGATCGGAAGCTTGAGACGATCGGGTTTTTCTTTGCCCTTCGTAGTCGCTTCCAGTTCGGCTGCCGTGAGATTAATGGCGAGACCTGGAACAGGATGAGTATGGATCGGTGTCGATTGACCTGGTTCGAGAGTCACGCGAAAAACTCGGACGCGTTCGTTTTCCAGAATCGGTTCGCGGCCGGCTTCTTTGGGCAGGTCTTTGATCGGCCCGGGCGCCTTGAGCAGTTCGATTGTCAGATTATGAAATGAAGTCGTTCCCACGTTCATCGCGCGGTGCACGTAGGTCGCCTTGGCAAACTTGACCTCGCCAAACTTCCACTGCGTCTCGACCGGGTCGCGCCCGACCGTTTCGATGCGCAGATTAACGTCTCCAAATACGACCACGACATTGTCGTTGCGGTGCGCATGCCAGAGAGTCGCATCGTTTGCCGGCACCGTAACATCCCAGATGCGGACAAATTCATTTTCGAATTTCGGATGATGCCGCGGCTCGCCGCTGATTTCGACCGGCGCCTGCGGCGGGTTGGATTGTGATAACGTGGCGAATGGTATGGAAGTGAGAACGCACAGAACGGCAGTTCCGAATAGAAGTCTCATCAGCAACTCCTGTAACTGAAAGGTCGAGGCCCGTAGGGCCGAAATGTTTATAGTTAAGAACTTGAATTGGACTATGAGCGCCGTAGGAGCGAAATATCCTCAAATCCTTTGGCTCTAATGTCGTAATAATGTGTCGGCCCTTCGGGCCTTATGAAAACATAATACTCTCGCGAACTATAAACATTTCGGCCTTACGGGCCTTTCGTCTTCCGTAACGCGCGTCCAGCCAGCACGCCCGTAAAGGTCGAATTCTCAACGGCAATCTTTCCATTCACAATCACAAAGTTCATCCCCACCGCCAACAGTTCCGGCTGTTCATAAGTCGATCGATCGGCCACCGTTTTCGGATCGAAGACGATCACGTCGGCGAAGTAGCCTTCGCGAATCAGCCCGCGCTCCGGAATGCGAAATGTTTCGGCGACGAGCGCGCTGCTGTTGCGCACAGCGAACGGCAGCGAGATGACCTTCGCGCCGAAGACATAGTCATGCAGCTTCTTCGGATAGGTGCCGAACTTGCGCGGATGACCGCCCGAGCCGTCCGAGCAGGTCATCACCGACTTCTCTTTCATGAAGCGGCGAATATCTTTTTCGTTCATGTTGAATGACGCCACGGCGGCGCCGCCTACGTTTTTGATAATGTCGAGCGCGGCCTCAACCGGCGTCTTGTTCATTTCCCGGGCAATCTGGTTCAGGCGTTTACCGACCAGTTGTGGATCGCGCGCCTCGATAATCAAGTAAGACTCGGCGCCGCCGCGGCCACGAAGATTCTCAGTCATTTCCGCGATCAGTTTGGGACGTATTTGCGGATCGTCGATGCGCTTCAACAACTCGGCACGGCCACCGACCTCTGCCCAGCGCGGAACCAGCGACGCTTGCAAGTTCGTGCCTGACGCGGTGTAAGGATACTGGCACGCGCTGGCAGCGATTCCTTCCGAGCGCGCTTTCCTGATCAAGTCGATCGCCTGTTTACTCTGGCCCCATGAATCGGGGCCGAGCGCTTTGATGTGCGAGATGTGCACCGGAATCTTTGCTTCGCGTCCAATCCGAATCGTCTCGTTAATCGCTCCCAGCAATCCGATGCCGCCCGAACCCTCTGATCGCATGTGCGTGTCGTAAACACCGCCTTTGGCCGCGGCGACTTTCGCCAGCTCGATCACTTCTTCGGTCTTCGCGTAACTTTGCGGCGCATAGTAAAGACCCGTCGACATTCCAAACGCGCCTTCGTCCATGGCCTGCGCGATCAACTGTTTCATTTCTTCGAGCTGCGCCTGGTTTGGCTGTGCGTCCGAGGCGCCCAGAACTCTGCCGCGCACCGTTCCAAAGCCGGCGAGTAGACTCGCATTCGTGCCGATGCCCTGCGCGTCCCACCTGCGCAAGGTTGCGTCAATGTTCTGAGCGCTATTGCCGTCGTTACCGGTGATGACCGTAGTCACGCCCTGCAAAAGAAATGCTTCGTTGCCTTTCCGCTTCTCATCATTGAGATCGGCAAGTGTGTGCGTGTGCGAATCGATGAAACCGGGCGCGACTATCAGCCCGCTTGCGTCGATCGTGCGGACGGCAATTTGATTTGATTTGCGCGCGTCGCCTACAAACACAATGCGATCGCCGCGAATGCCAACGTCCGCCCTGCGCGCATTTTTTCCTGAGCCATCGACGAGTTTGCCGTGCAGGATGAGCAAGTCGAGTTGATCCGGATTCGAACTTGATGTTGCTTCAGACTGTGTCGGTAAAGTCGCGGCAACGATTAGCGTGATCAGAATCGATAGCGCTAAGACGCAACGCCAGAAGGCTTGAGCAATTGAACTCATTTTGAAAGTGATCGAAGCGTGGGGATTATAAGTTCAGTGCAAGAAAACATGCTAACGGTCGCTGAGCAGCATAGAATTAGGGAAACGATGATCAAGTCTGTCTCAACCGCGAAGCGGTTGCATCTCAAAGCCCTGGGTTGCCGCGCTTCACGGCTACCCAGGGTTGAGTCGTTGGATAAGACCAACCCCAAAAGGGGTTGTGGCGAGATGGATTGTGATGAATCTCTCAGCTGATATCGCGTCGCAGTAAGGCGCAACCCCGGTTGGGGTTGGTTTTTCTTAACATCTCACCCCCAGGGTTTCCGCAAAGCCGGCAGCCCTGGGCTTTGAGGTGTAACCGCTTCGCGGTTTCAGAAAGACTTGTTCAGACGTCCCTGTGATTCGCTCTAAATAAATCACAAACTGAAGTCTGTGCCACTTTCGGCAGGCGGACAGGTGAACAACGTAACAGGTGCTATTCAAGTGATGCTTTCAAACGATCGAGCGCCTCGCCCCAAAACTTTTTCATCTTCGCCGCAGCTTTAGCGTCGGGCAGCTTCATGTGTTGCGCGACCACCTGGCACTTGCCCGAGTCTTTCGCGAGGAATGCTGCCGCGACACTCGTCTTGCCGTCTTCCCAGGTAATTCTCAGGACCTTGTTCGCAGTGGCTTTGCGAATCGACATCTTCGCGGGCAGCCATTTCTGTCGCGTCTTGTCATCGGTCCAGGCTTTGAAGGCCTTGCCGACGGGCGCGGCAATCGTGCGACTGACGCTAATCTCGTAGCCTCCCGGCTTTTCATGTTTGTCCCGCAGGCCACGTGCTTGTTCATACGTCACCGCGATCATCTGCGTCCACCACGGCCGCACGCCGTGATGGTCAGAGAGGTGCGCCGCGATTTCCTGATGCGTCATCTTCTTTCCGCCGGCGGCGTCGAGATGCTTGAACCAGCGCGACCAGGTCTTGCCCGTCTTTGATTCGACGGCTTCGTCACTCATGCGAGGTTTGATTGCTTCTTTTGCCATTTTGGATCCTTTTGTATCAGAAGCCCGACCGTAAGGGAGGGCCAGTTAAAATGGACAGGATTTACATGCTTAACATGATGGACGCAGTTCTCGCCTAATCATGTGAATCATGTAAATCCTGTCTATTCTCGTCGCTTTTATTCGTCCCGATCGTAAGCCGCCTTCAACCAACGCTTCACTTCATCATCAATATCTTTCACTGAAGTTATTTCGAAACGATGTGTGATGCGATCCTTTTTTGCGAAGCCGCCGGTGTCGATCAGACGCTTCGGTGTTTTCTTCGTATCGCCCAGCGCCAGTCCAAAATCGATGCGCGTCTGCGTCGTCGGTTTGATTTGCGCGAACACGTGATTGCGATAAAGCGGCACAATCGTCTGACAGGGACAGGCCTTGGTGTCCTTGCCCATCGACAATCCGAGTTTCAGTAGCGCCTCATAAATTGGCCGCAGGTGTTCCTTCTTCCCTGAGAACATTTCCGCGACGTACTTCTCGGCCGCGCGGAGATAAGCATCCGGGTCGCCCGTCTCTTCACCCTTGCCGACCGATCGTTCGGCTAGCCACCACGCCGAATTAGTTCCCAGGCCGTGCTGTTGCTTCAACCAATCGCGACGCGCCTGTTCGGTCGGCGGTCCTTCTTTCTTGATGAACTTCAGCCACTCATCGAGCGACCGCCCGGTCTTCTGTTTCAATTCGGCAATCCATTTCACCGTCATCGCGACGCCGGGATGAACGCCATAGATTGATTTTGTTTTCGTGGCTGTCTTTGGCATTGCTCAACCTCATGTGTTCAATGCCCTCTCCCTCTGGGAGAGGGTTGGGTGAGGGCTTACGCTTGCGGTCTTTTCTTACCTATGATCTTACGAGAGATGATTTCGCTGCGAAATCATCTCTCGTAAACATTCAAGTGTTCGCTCGACGTCTAAGCCCTCATCCCCGGCCCTTCTCCCAGAGGGAGAAGGGAGATAACTTTTCCGAATATGTCGCGTAAATCGCGGCCGAATTTCACATTTTTGATTAGCCAAGTATGTCATTGCCTTTGGAAGACGGAAAAGTTCCTTACGCGCTCTTCTCTGACGCTTTGTCCTGACCCAGACTGAACCAGTTGCCCGAGTTGTCCATCATCACCGTGGCCGTGCCCCACGATTGCACCGTCGGCGGGCCTTTCATCTCGACGCCGCGGGCTTTCAGTTCATCGTAGGTTTTGTAGATATCATCGGTTTCGAAGACGCCGCCGCCGAGCACGCCTTTGTCGATCAGGCCTCGCAGTTGCGACGCCGACTCTTCATCCAACATCATTCCGGCGACCGGCTCCATCAGGATGATTTCAAAACCCGGCTGGCCTTTGATCCTCATTGTCAGCCAGCGAAAGCTTTCGCCGATCATGGCGTCAGTGTCAACTTCGAATCCCAATTTATCACGATAAAACTCGAGCGCTTCCTGCTGGTTCTTAACCCATATCAGAGCATGCGACATTCTCGTAATCATAGTTTTTTCTCCTCCCGATTCGGCAGTGAGCATAAAGAAGTTTACGCAAAGCGCGCTTCTCGAAAATTGCTAATTTCCTATTTTTTGTTTAGAGGCGGGCTACCGCCCGTTAGGGAAAGCAAGTCGGGCAGTAGCCCGACTCTAAACATTTTTGAGAGTAAACCTAGTTTGCCTTCGGGCCGAGGCCAAACATCTGAATGAAGCAGCCGGGAACTTTGTTCAAAGACTCTTGTTCACGGCGGCGATAATTGATCGGTGCATGGCCCACACATTTGCGGAAAAGCGAACTGAACGATCCGAGGCTCTCAAACCCTACTTCGAAACAAATGTCGGTGACGGTGAGGCTGCGTGCGCGCAGCAACCACTTGGCTTTCTCAATTCGTTTCTTAATCAGGTATTGGTGGGGCGTGGTCTCGAACGTGTCGCGAAACAAGCGCAGAAAATGGTAGCGCGACAGGCAGGCCTGCTTTGAGATTTCGGCCAGGTCGAGAGGCAGATCATAGCGCTCGTCAATGTACTGGCGCGCGCGCCAAAGCCGCTCGCGCAAATCGGCGCCGTTGGTGGTGACCTGGTCCTTTAATTTTTCTGCCATCACGAACTGCCCTCCCAAAGTAGGGCAGGGATTTTACAGCGAACGAGCGAAAAGCGAAAGCGAATTAAGGATGAGTGCGAACATTCACTCGGTGATGCGGTGAATCCCATTTCGGGCGAACCAAATTACCTGGTTGATCTGAGTCGAGGGTTGTTGAGGCGGGAAAAGGAGAAAGAGGATTATGCAACCCGAAGAGTTGCGAGAGAGTAGCCGGTGGTCGAAGCGCAGCGGAGACCACCGGGATGATAGCGATAAGAGAATCGCACCCTGAAGAGGTGCCAGATCTTGCTCAATTGAAACTTGGGTCTTGCACTTTTTCACGGTGCTGACTACTTATGACGTCGCTTTCCGGTGGTCTGCGACCACCGGCTACTATCTTGCAGCCCTTCGGGCTGCTGTGACATCAGCTTCCCAACCTGATCGTCTTGCCACTTCGCACCGCCTCATACACCGCGTTCACCAATTCAACTGACTTAAAGCCATCAAGCGCCGTCACGGGCGCGAGCTTTTCTTCGATAATCGCATCAATGAACGCGCGATCTTCCTGCACGTAACCCCACTTCTCTTCTTTCGACAGTTGATGCATTGAACGCTCGACGTGACGGCTATCGAGTCCTTCACTGTAAACCAGACTCTCCATTTCGCGCGTCACGATCGTCGCGTGGTGACAAAAGACTTCGACGCGTTCAAAGGGGAACAGCCAGCCGGCGTCAGCCGACGACGCGAGCGTGGCATGCAGGCCGCTCGCAAACGTAAGCAGCACGGAAAACTCATCTGACTCGGCATATTCGTGCGATGACCCGATCGCTTGAATGGTCGCGATCTCGCCAAACAGAAAGCGCATCATGTCGAACATGTGGATCGTAGTCTCGTAAAGAAAGCCGCCGGTGATTTTCGGATCGCCCACCCACTCGGGATTGAGCAGTTCGCCGCGATTCATCTTTACGTGGGCCGAATGAGGCTGGTGCGATTCGTTGAGCAAGCGCTTCAGCTCGACATAAACGGGCGCGAAGCGGCGATTATGACCGACCTGAAAAACTTTGCCGCTCTTCTCCGCGGCGCCGAGCACGCGCTGCGCGTCGGCGAGGCTGGTGGCCATCGGCTTTTCGCAGAACACATGCTTTTGCTCTTCAGAGGCAAGGACGGCCAGCTCCGTGTGTTTAGTGTTGGGCGTGGTGATGTAGATCGCTCGACAGTTGGCCAGCACTTCGGCAACGCTGTGCGATACCTCGGCGCCGACGGTTCGAGCTAGTTGTTGGGCGCGCGATTTCTTAACGTCATAGACCGCGGCGATCTGCACACGATCGTCACGTCCCAGGATTGACGCGTGGACGCCGGCGATGTAACCCGCGCCAAGAAATCCAATTTTGATTTTGGCCATGAGTTTCTAAAGGTCAGTACCATCCGCGTCAGCGAATGGATCAACTTGACCCCATCTGCTTACGCAGATGGTACTGACTTCAAAACTTTTTCCATCGCCGCCTTCGCCTCGCGCGCCAGCTCAAATGGATCGCGTTCCCAATACTCCGGCCGAAAGATCTCGACACTCGTCGGACCTTCATATCCAATTCCGCGAAAAGCCGCGATGATTTCCTTCAATGGCAGAATGCCCAGGCCCGGCAACAGCCGGTGCGCATCGGTCAACGTTTCGCGCGGCAAGTTTTCGGCGTCGTTAATGTGAAAAATGAACAGGCGTTTGGGATCTGTTGCCTCGATCATTTTGATGGTCGACTCGCCGGCATAGAAATGAAAGCTGTCGATCACAAGGCCGATATTTCGGCGATTAGTGTTCGTAACGATCTCTTCGGCAAACGTCAGGGTCTGCACGCTGCAATCCTGCTGGCCGAGAAATTCAAACGCGAGCGCGACGTTATGTCGCTCTCCAATCGAGGCCAGCTCTCGCAGCACGCGGACCGATTCTTCGATTACATCTGAGCTGCTGACGGAACGCGACGGCAGCTTTCCGGGAACTACGACGACGTAAGGACACTTGATCGCTTCAGCGACCGCACTCAGCTCTTCACATTCAGCTTTGATCCCGGCATACGCCGCCGCATCGCGAAAGGTGATGTACTCGATCGAATTGATGCTGAGCGGATTTAGGTTGTGCTCTTCGAAAAGACTCTTCAGCTCTGCGACTGAATGTTCTTTTAGAAACGTCCGCAGCTTGGCTGCCCAAATCTCCAGGTAGTCGAATCCGGCCGCGGCCGCCGCGCGAATATCAGTCGCGAGGTCGGCCTTCATCGTGGTCGCGCCGTTAAATGATAGTTTCATAATTGGTAGCATAGACTTTAGTCTGTGAATCGTGTCAGAAGCCCGCGCGTAAGCAAGGGCTCCGTTCAATTGAATGGCCCTCCCTGACGGTGGGCTTCTGACGCGCTCCGCCTATAGTCTATTTCCCGAACCCGGATCGAAAAAGTGCGCCTTAGTCATATCAAACTCAACCCACACTGTACCGCCGGTCTCGACGCGGAAGTCTCCGGATGCTCGCGCGACGATGCGCTGGGCGCCAATCTCGAGAAAGACAAACGTCTCGCTGCCCATCAACTCTGAAACATACACGCTGGCGCGCTGCCAACCGTGGTTGTGAGCGAGCGAAACCTGAACATGCTCGGGCCGAATGCCGAGTGTAACCTTTCCTTCGACACGTCGCACAGTTTCAAGCTGCGCCTCGTACGGAGTCAGGGTCAACTCACCGGCAATAAACTTTCCCGTCTGGAAGTTCACTTCGCCATCCAAAAAATTCATGCTCGTACTGCCGACAAATTCAGCCACAAAGCGATTTGCCGGTTGATTATAGATTTCCAGCGGCGCGGCGAACTGCTGCAGCCGGCCCTTATTCATCACCGCGACGCGATGGCCCAGCGTCATCGCCTCGGCCTGATCGTGCGTGACATAAACCGTCGTGGTTCCCAGCCGGTGCTGTAAGTGTTTCAACTCGCCGCGCATTTGCAGCCGCAGCTTCGCATCAAGATTCGACAACGGCTCATCCATTAGAAACGCTCGCGGGTGCCGCACAATCGCGCGCGCCAAAGCCACGCGTTGACGCTCGCCGCCGGAAAGATCCCGAGGACGGCGCGCGAGCAGCGCTTCGATTTCCAAAAGCGCCGCCGTCTCTCGCACCTGCATTTGAATTTGATCGCGATCGAGTTTCCGAACACGCAGCGGGTAACCGATGTTATCGGCCACGGTCATGTGCGGATACAGAGCATAACTCTGAAAGACCATTGCTACATCGCGTCTTTGCGGCGGCAGATCGTTGACGCGTTGAGCGTCGATCAGGATGTCGCCCGACGTTGCTTGTTCAAGTCCGGCAATCATGCGCAAGGTCGTCGTTTTGCCACAACCCGACGGGCCCAACAGGACGACAAACTCGCCATCGTTGATCTCAAGCGAGAGATCATCGACGACCGAGTTCGCGCCAAAGACTTTGGTCAGGTTGTGGAGAGATATGCTCATTTACTATATCCAGCCGCGGAGCGGCGATAGATCTGTAGCCCATGGCGTAAGCCATGGGATTAGCAGCAACAGGAACAATGCAGCCCCGGAGGGGCGCAACATCATCGTTGTCGTCTCAAATGTGTCGCCGCTCCGCGGCTGGGATATCAATTATCGCTTCACCCACGGCTCACGCCGTGGGCTACAGATCTTCCGCCGCTCCGCGGCTAAATCCTGCGCTCATCTCATCCCTTCACTGCTCCCAGCGACAACCCGCGCACCAGATACTTCTGCACGCTAATCGCAAACGCGAGTATCGGAACCATGGCGACTACCGCCGCCGCGCTCATCACGCCCCACTTGATTCCGTACTGCGTAACGCGGCCGGCGATGCCGACGGGCAGAGTCATCGCTTCGTCGGTTTGAGTCAGCACCAGCGCAAACAGGAATTCATTCCACGAAACGATCAGGCAGAACACCGCCGTCGCCGCCAGCCCCGGAGCGACCAGTGGCAGGACCACGCGCCATAGCGCTCCCAAACGGGAATCACCATCAACCATCGCTGCTTCTTCCAGGTCACGCGGGACTTCCGCAAAGAATCCGCGCATCATCCAAACGACAAACGGCAAATTGAATGCGGTGTAAGCGATTATCAGCGCCAGTCTCGTATTCACCAGTCGCAGGTCGCGCATCATCAGAAACAGCGGCACGGTGGTGACGATTGCCGGAAACATTCGCGTCGAGAGAATCCAGAGCGCGAGCTTGCGGTCGAGATTGCGCGGCAGGCGAAATCTCGCCAGCGAGTAAGCCGCCAGCGTACCGATTACCAGGGCGCAGGCAGTCGAACAAACCGCGACCAACAGACTATTGATCAAATATTGGCCAAACGAGCGGGCGACAAACGCGTCGACATAATGCTCGAACGTAGGCGTGAAAGAAAACCAGTGCGGCGGCGCCGCGAATTGATCCACTTCGCGCTTGAATGAAATTGTGATCATCCAATACGCGGGCGCCAGCGTGCCGAGGAGCGTCACGACGATTAGCAAATATTTCAGCAGTCGCTTCATTGTCATGTATTACAAGTCTTGCGCTCCGTTAAGTGCTAACGTGTCAGAAGCCCGACCGTAAGGGAGGGCTGCGCTGTATCAATGCGCGTGACCCCAACGCGGCCCTCCCTTACGGTCGGGCTTCTGACACCTCGGTCTGTAACAACCTTATGTACCCAACGCTGATCACATTCGTGATCAAAAGCAGCACGAACGACATCGCGGCCGCGTAACCGAAATTGGAAAACCGAAACGCGGTCCGATAGATGTAGAGACTGACTGTTTCGGTCGCGAACCCGGGGCCGCCTTCAGTCAAAATAAAAATCTGATCGAAAACGCGAAGCAGATCCATCGTCCGCAAAAGCAGCGCGATCAGAATCGCCGGTTTCAGCAGCGGCAGCGTCACGTGCCGAAATGTTTGCCAGGCGGTCGAGCCGTCAATCAAGGCAGCTTCATAAGGCTCCTGCGGAATTGCCTGCAACCCCGCCAGCAGAATCAGGAACATGAACGGTGTCCATTGCCACACGTCGGCAATGATCACTGACGCCATCGCCAGTTTTGGTGAAGCGGTCCACGTCAACGCTTCAGTATTCAGCCCGAATCCTTTCAGCGTTCCATTGACCGCGCCGAAATTGGAATTGAGCATGAGGCGCCAGACGACGCCGACAACCACGGGCGGCAGCATCATCGGCAGCAATAACAGGGCGCGCGCCAATCCGCGGCCGCGAAACTGAGCGTGAACTAAAACCGCCAGCCCAAGACCAATCAGGAACTCCAGCGTCAACGCAACGACCGCATAAACCAGCGTATGCCCGAGCGCGCTCAGAAAAAACTGATCGCCGGCCAGGCGCGCAAAATTCTGCAACGTCCAGTTTCCGGATTCGCCCTGGAGGCTGATTTTGATCGAATAGAAGAGTGGGTAGATTGAAAGCGCGAGCAGGACGGCAATCGTGGGGGCGATCAGGAGGTAAGCGAGAGAGCGATCTGAGCTGAAGCGCTCATTTGCGGTTGCTCTCCCTCCCTCTCCCTTTGGGAGAGGGTCGGGGTGAGGGCGTAAGTACGAGCGGTCCATATCTAACCACTCCCCTCTTCGCCTATCTTCTTCTCAATGTGTGGACGGAGATACTTTGCGATCTCCTCTAGAACTCCTTCGGTATCATTAAGAACCTGATCATTGGAGAACCTCAGTACGCGCAAACCCACCGGGATCATGTACGCATCGCGATTTTGATCGTGATGCCACCGCTCATTGAGATCATGCACTGCTCCGTCACACTCGATCACCAACTGCGCCTCGCGGCAATAGAAATCTGTGACGTAGTTTCCAAACTGGTGTTGTCGTCTGAATTTGAATCCGAACAACTGGCGGTTTCGAAGCAGCTGCCAAAGCAGTTTCTCAGGCGACGTCTGGTTTCTCCGCAGTTGCCGTGCAAGCTTCGCCAGACCAGCGAACTCATAACCACCGCGGTACTGCCTCTGAACCTTCATAGCGGTTTTCCACCAAGAAGCGGGAGAAAAGGGGTTCGTTTTCGCTAGCTACGCCCCTCATCCCCGGCCCTTCTCCCAAAGGGAGAAGGGAGAAAGAGCTACTTCCCTCGCGCCACAATCTTTCCAATCTCAGCATTCGCCTGGTTCATCGCCTCTTCCGCCGAAAGCTCGCCGCTGTTCGCTTTGGACAAATAGATGCCAAACGCATTTTCGATTTCATTCCAGAGCGGCGTGCGGGGCCGCGGCCGCGAACTCTCAAGCGATCGCAACTGCGCGGGATACGAAGGAAACTTTGCGACCAACTGCGGATCGTTGAAGACCGATTTGCGCGTCGGCGGATTTCCGCGCTGCGCCGACAGCTTCATTTGCTCGGCGCTGGTGGCCCACAGCAAAAAGTCCATCGCGGCTTCAGGATTTTTCGCGTCGCGCGGAATGGCGATCAGCCAGTTGCCAATCTCTGCGCGGCCGGGATTTTTTCCGCCCGGCATTTGACCGAACTCCATCTTGCCGATCACTTTTGATTTGTTCGCGTCGCTGAACGAGCTAATCCACGCCGGCCAGTTGATCGACATTGCCGCCGTGCCTTGCAGCAAGTGCGCGCCGACCTCATCGGCATTGAAGCTCGCGTAACCCGGCGGCGAATACTTGCCCAGTTCGATCATGAACTTGAGCGCGGCGATGCCCTCCGGACTATTCACCGTCGGCTGCCCCTTGCCGTCAAACATCTCGCCGCCAAAGGCCCAGAAGATTGGCATGAAGTCCGCCACTGCGGCGTTGCCTTGCGCCGCGCGGATGACATAGCCGTAAACTTTACCGCTGCCCGGCGCGCCATTTGTTTCCTGCTCGCTGATCGTCTTCGCGGCGTTCAGGACATCGTCCCAGGTCGCCGGCTCTTTCAGGTTGTGTTTCTGAAAAAGATCTTTGCGGTAAAAGAACAGTTGCGAATTGCCGACATAGGGCAGCGCGTACAACGCGCCGGTTTGATAAGGATTGCGACCGAGCGCGATCGACGTGGCCACAAAATCATCGTCCGGCGCGCTCTTGCCCCGCTTTTGCAATAAAGGTGCAAAGTCAGTTAACACACTAAGCGATGCGAACTTCGGAAACCACGGATCGTCCAGCATGATCAGATCGTAGGCTCTCGTGCGCGCATTCAGATCGATCAGTTCCTTTTCAAAAAGGTTGGCGTAAGGAAACTCGGCAATGTTTATGTGAATGCCGGTTTGCGCTTCGTAATCTTTCGCGGCCTGGCGGAGGGCGTCGCCTTCGACGCCGGAATTGATGGCAATCGTTAATGCCTTTCCACCATTGCCGGCCCGCTGGCAGTTGGTCAAACAGGATGCAACAACCAGAGCCGCCGCAATCAACATCACGCCGGAATTCTTTGTCGATCTATGCCTCTTCTCCATGTTGGGCGGTTACATTAGCCGGAAAGCAGAAAGCGTTCAAGGCCTCTATGCAGCCAGCTCGATTCGCAGTAGAATCCCGGTCGCTGAGTTATGCTCGATCAGCTTCTTGAGTCCTGGAAGATTAATCTTCGCGTGACGTTCGCGGCTTTGCCGCAGTAACAAGGCGGTAAGCCTCCGGCTTACCGTGCACGATTCTTTCTTCTTGCATAATCCTGAGGCTGAGCCTCAGGATGAATAACAAAAGCCGCAGCCGGAAAGGCAGAGCCTTTCCGCACTGTGCGGCGGCAAAGCCGCGAATGAAATTCCCATTGGAGGCCCAGATATGAAACCAAGAAGAGCAATCGCAATTCTGATCGTCGCTCTCATGTTAACTGGCGGACTGTCCGCCCAAACGCCAAAGCGTCCGCTCAAGCTCGACGATCTGGCGCGCTTTCGCAACGTTGGTGATCCGCAGCTCTCGCCTGACGGGCAATGGATCGCTTACACCGTCTCAACCATTGACACGAAAGATGACAAGAGCAGCACGCATATCTGGATGGTCGGGTATGACGGCAAGAACGATCGGCAAATTACCTTCAGCAACGATAGCGAAGGCTCGCCGCGCTGGAGTCCTGACGGAAAGTTTCTTTCGTTCACGTCATCGCGTTCCTCTGGAAAACCGGGCGTCAGGGGCAGTCAGCTTTGGCTGCTCGATCGCAGCGGCGGCGAAGCCTATCAATTGACCGAATTGAAAGGCCGCTTGCAGGGCTATGAATGGTCGCCCGATTCAAAGCGGCTTGCGCTGGTGATTGGCGATCCCGATCCGGATTCGCCTGACGCGAGCCCGTCGCCGGCGCCCGGCACGCCACCAAAACCACCCAAGCCGATCGTCATCGATCGCTATCGCTACAAGCAGGATGGTCAGGGTTATCTGCTGTCCGGGCGGCATTCCTACATTTATCTCTTCGACGTCGCGACCAAGAAGCTTGATCGTTTGACGAAGAGTAAATGGGACGAGTCATCGCCTTCGTGGTCGCCCGACGGCGCGCGGATCGCTTTCATGAGCAACCATGCGGAAGATCCCGATCGCGATCCGGCGGCACAATTGTTTGTGGCGGATGCGCAAGCCGGCGGGACGGAAAAACTTTTGACGACGCCGGCCAATCGCGCCAACCGTTCGCGACCCGAATGGGCGTCCGACGGGAAATGGATCGTGTTTCTCGAAGGCGACGAGATGAAGTACGGCGCCTACAGCATGGAGCACATGGTGTTCGTCCCCGCGGACGGCAGCGGCGCGCCGGCCAGGGTAAAGGCCGTCGAAGATCTCGATCGAGGCGTCTCGGGATTGCGAATTTCTGCGGATGGAAAATCTGTGATCGCGACGGTAACCGATAATCGATCGGCTTACTTGATTAGCGTCAATCGCAACACAGTCACGCGTCTGCTTGATCCGCCGGTGGTGGTTTCCAATCTTTCGATTGGCGGCGGCCGCACCGTCCTCATGTGTGCCAGCAACGCGCGACCGAGCGAAATCTGCGCGATGGAAGGAAAGACTCTGCGGCCGATCACTCATCAGAACGATTCATTGATGAACGAACTTCAGATCGGCCAAACCGAAGAGGTCAGTTTCAAGAGCAAAGACGGCACCGACGTTCATGGCTTGCTAACTTATCCAATCGGTTACACGAAGGGCACTAAAGTGCCTTTGCTGCTTCGCATTCACGGCGGTCCGAACGGGCAGGATCAGCATTCATTCGCGGTCGAACGTCAAGTGTTTGCGGGTAACGGTTACGCAGTGTTGGCGGTGAACTATCGCGGCAGCGCCGGACGCGGCCAGAAATTTTCGCGCTCGATTTTCGCTGACTGGGGCAATTACGAAGTGCAGGATTTGCTCGCCGGCGTCGATCATGTGATCGCGATGGGCGTCGCCGATCCCGATCGTTTAGGCGTGGGCGGCTGGAGCTATGGCGGAATTCTCACCGATTACATCATCGCCACGGACACGCGCTTCAAAGGCGCGACCAGCGGCGCGGGCGTCGCGTTTACCGTGGCTTTCTATGGCACCGACCAGTACATCATTCAATACGATCACGAAATTGGTCCGCCGTGGAACCCGAAAGCCTGGGAGACTTATCAAAAAATCTCTTATCCCTTCCTCCACGCTGATCGCATCAAGACGCCGACGCTGTTTCTCGGCGGCGAGCGCGACTTCAACGTCCCCGTGCAAGGCAGTCAACAGATGTATCAGGCGCTGCGCACGCTCGGCATCGACACCCAACTGATCATCTATCCGAACGAGAACCACGGCATTCAGCGCCCGAGCTATGTGCGCGATCGTTATGAAAGATATTTGGCGTGGTACGACAAGTATGTGAAGAATCCACAGCCGGCGAAGAGGCAGACGGAGACCGCAAACAAATGAACCAAGGAAATGGACCGCTAATCATCTTAGTCATGCTCGCGTGCGCGGGCGTGTCGTATGCCTTCGCATCGCCAGCGCAAACTCCAAGTCAGCAGGAACCAGCCATGACCCATGCCACCGGAACGTTCGAAGTGAAACTAACGCCGCAGGACGACAAGTCCGAAGACAAAACAATGGGGCGGATGACGGCCGAGAAGCAGTGGCATGGCGATATCGAAGGCGCGAGCAAAGGTCAGATGTTGAGCGGCGGAGACCCGGCAAAAGGCTCGGCCGGTTATGTGGCCATGGAAAAAGTGACCGCGTCGCTAAAAGGCAAGAAGGGATCTTTCATTCTTCAGCACAGTGGCACAATGGAGCGTGGCGATTTCCAACTGAAGATCACCGAGGTTCCGGATTCAGGCACCGGCGAGCTTGAAGGGTTAACCGGAACGATGACTATCAAGATCGAAAAAGGAAAGCACTTTTATGATTTTGAGTTCCGAATTAAATGTGCCTGCGAATAAAAGAATGAAACTGCGCGCGACTCTTTTGCTGATCACTTTGACCGCGTCCCTCTGTCTCGCCTGCCGGCAACCGCAGCAATCGGCGCCGCCGGTTAAGCCAACTCCCAGTCCGCCAAATGTCAGTGGTCCGCCGGGATTTCCGCCGCCGGTGATGAATAAGCCCTATCCCGGCACCGGCGTGGTCGCCAAAGTCAATCGCAATGAAGGTTATGTCGAAATCAATCACGAAGAGATTAAGGATTTAATGCCGGCCATGCAGATGGAATTCAATGTGAAGGACAAGTCGCTGCTTAACGATGTGAAGGCCGGCGATAAAGTGAACTTCACCATTGTCGAGACGGAAAAGGGAGAATGGCTCACGGCAATAAAGAAGGTTTCCGCGCCTTAGAGAGTCTCCGCCTCCGATCGTCAAAGCCTGATTAGATTTGTTCGCGCTTCGCGCTCAATGCGGACATGGATGTCCGCGCTCCGTTAGGGACGTCCGCGCTCCTCGGTTTTAGCGGCCGACGTTTTTTTCTGCTTGATTGAGATACTTCCGTGCCTGGCGCCAGTGGATGGCGACTGTGTAGGGAATGGTCGCTGAGTAGTTCGTGTCGGCGAGTGAACGGGCGCCTTCCGACGTCAAGGCTGAGACGTGAACGACTTTCGGCTGGTCGACCTGGCGCCACCAGAAAACTCCGTCCCGATAAGAAGCGAACGCGTTGACGATCTCGGTTCGGAACTTTCCGGCCGGAACCTCGGCCAGTAACAGCGCCAGATGATTGCTGACCTGAGTCAACTCCGCCTCGAATTCTCGAAGAGTTACGCGGGCCAAACGGCCACCGGCTTCGAACTGCCCCAGCGACTGATAAACCACCACTTTGGCCTCGAGACGCTTCAGGGCGGCGATGGCGCGCACTTGACTGTTTAGTTTGTCCGGGCTTACTGATTGGTTTGCGCGGGCCAACGATTGCGCCTGCGCGGCTGTTGCGGCAAAGGTCAAAATCAGGACAAATTGGATCAGCATTGCGCTCATCATGAGCGTGGCGCGAGGGGGGTTGCGTACTTTCATCGAGATCCTTTGGGGCAAAGGTCGTGCCGTTTTTGTTCGGAGAAAAGAGTTGGTAGGCCTTTCGGATTGAGTCCTCTCGCCGTGGCGTTTGGGGACGTTCCCGGAAAACCGCCACAGCCCGCCGCCGGTCTTACTCTCCGCGTTGAAAACCAGAACCTATGATTACCGTTGCAAGGTTTAGGAAACTCGCAATATGATGCGGCTTCCGATTTGATCCGACTCAGACTTGCCACCCAGGGCCGGAGAGATAATGAAATGTAGATTTGCTTTGTATTAATCTCTGCGTCGTCTGGGGCTAATTTCCAAGCGAGGTTTTGAAATGAATCGTCCCAACGAAAATGAATACGCACCTGACTATCAAGGCTACATCAACCAGGTGAATGAGTCAGACATCCTGCCAGTATTGCGCGCGCAGATGGATGACCTGGACGTGCTGCTGGAGCGAGTGGCTCCGGAAAAGGAAACGTATCGTTATGCCGAAGGCAAATGGAGCGTTCGCGAGATCGTCGGTCACTTGATCGACGGCGAGCGGGTGTTTGGTTATCGCGCCTATTGCATCGCGCGCGGCGAGCAGCAGAACCTGCCGGGATTTGATCAGGATGAGTACATGGTGACCGCGCCGTACCACAATATCGAGCTCGAAGATCTGCTGAGCGAGCTGCGGCTGATTCGACTGGGCAACATCGCGATGTTTCGCACGTTGGATGAAGCATCGTGGAATCGCGTCGGCACCGCGAACGAAAATCAGATTAGCGTGCGGGCGATTGCCTTCATCATGGCCGGGCACATACGCCATCATATGAACGTGCTGCGGGAGAGGTATCTAACGAATCAATGAGGCTCTTGACGTGTCCGGCGAGCGAGACTTAACCTGAAGCTGTGAACTACCGCGACTATATTACGATTGAGCCAGAGAAGCGGGGCGGGAAACCTTGTGTTCGAGGTTTGCGAATCACTGTTTACGAGGTGCTTGAGTATCTGGCGTCCGACATGACCGAAGAGCAAATCCTGGAGGACTTTCCCGATCTAACGCGCGAAGATTTAAAAGCGTGCATTGCCTTTGCTGCTGATCGTGAACGTAGGCTAGTTACCGTACCGGCTGCGTGAAACTTCTCTTTGATGAAAATCTGTCGCTCAAACTGCCGCGGCTTCTTGCTGAACTCTTTCCAGATTCAATCCACGTGCGCGATGTTGGCTTAAAATCGGCTGCCGATCCGATTGTCTGGCGGTACGCCAAAGAAAACGATTTGATTATTGTCTCGAAGGATTCAGACCTTCACCAGCGAAGTTTTGTGTTGGGACATCCACCAAAACTTGTTTGGGTAAGGCTGGGAAACTGTTCGACATCCGACGTTGAAGGACTGTTGCGCAGAAACTTAGCCTCGGTTAACGATTTTTATAATGACGCGGAAGCATCTTTCCTGGTTCTGTCTTAGGTGTCAGACTATGTCCGGCCGATCAATCAAACTTGGTTTAGGTTATCTGACAGTCCTGATGATAGCCATAACCGTTTCGGGTCAAACGCGCGTGCGCGATTACCGCCGCGCGCACGAACGGCAAATCATTGAAGAGTTCACGCGCCTGCTGGCGATTCCCAACCTCGCCTCTGATCGAGAGAACATTCGCCGCAACGCCGCTTTCATCTCCGAGATGATGCAGCGCCGCGGTCTCAATCCGCGGCTGCTGGAAACTAAATCAAAAGAAAATCCGCCCGCGGTTTACGGCGAATGGAATGTGCCGGGCGCGACGCGCTCGATAATTCTTTATGCGCATTACGACGGGCAGCCGACCGATCCAAAGCAATGGACCGGCACAATGCCGTGGCAACCGACGTGGCGCACGGCCGCCATTGAAGCGGGCGGACAAATCGTCTCGCTGCCGGCCAGCGGCGAGATAAATTCCGAGTGGCGTCTGTACGCGCGCTCCGCGTCGGATGATAAGGCCGGGGTGATGGGAATTCTGACGGCCTTCGATGCGTTGAAGGCGCTGAACCTCACGCCTTCAGTCAACCTAAAGTTTCTCTTCGAGGGCGAAGAAGAAGCCGGCTCGGCGCACCTCGGCGAAATCATCGACCTCAACAAAGAGCTGCTGCAATCCGAAGCCTGGATCATTTGCGACGGGCCGGTGCATCAGTCGGGCCGCAAGCAAGTTGTGTTTGGAGTGCGCGGCGATCAAAACGTGGACGTGATGGTGTATGGCGCGAAGCGGCCTTTGCACAGCGGGCACTACGGAAATTGGGCGCCGAATCCGGCGATGACTTTGGCGCGGCTGCTCGCGTCGATGAAAGATGATAGCGGTCACGTGACGATCGCCGGTTGGTACGACGGCGTTGAGCCGCTGGTCGATTCAGAAAAGCGGGCTATCGCGGAAGCTCCCGCTTACGATGATGAGCTGCGGTCGCAACTTGGCCTGGCGCGCACCGAAGGTAACGGCAAGCTTTTGATGGAGCTCATCAATCAGCCATCGCTGAACATTAACGGCATCAGCAGTGGTGACGTGGGCGCGCTCGCGCGAAACGTAATTCCGACGACCGCGACGACGGTTTTGGACCTGAGATTGGTGAAAGGAAATGATCACCGCAAACAGGTGCAACTACTTACGGATCATATCCGCAAGCAGGGTTTTTATGTCATTGATCGAGATCCGACGGACGCGGAAAGAAAGCAGTACGCGCTAATCGCAAAGGTCAAAGCGCGTGAAGGTGGCTACAACGCCGAACGCACGCGCATGGATCTGCCCGTCTCGATTGCCGTGATTGACGCGGTGCAATCAACTTCGAAAGAGTCGATCGTGAAGCTGCCAACCGCGGGCGGCAGCCTGCCGCTTTCGATCATCACCGATCGTTTACGCACGGTCACGATCACGGTCCCGATCGTGAACTATGACAACAACCAGCACGCTGAAAACGAGAATCTGCGGCTGCAAAACCTCTGGGACGGGATTGAAACGCTGGCGGCGGTGATGATGCTGAAAATGAATTAGCCGCGGATGAGCGCCGATAGACGCGGATAAAAAGACTGGAGCGCAAGCGTCCTCGCTTGCAAAATCTAAAATGCAACCGGGACGGTTGCGCTCCAGTCAGTATTAAACGGAGCATTACTCGATGATCCCAACCAAATGTTTTTATCTTCTCTTTTATCTGCGTAAATCCGCGTTCATCTGCGGCTGCCTTCTTCTTCTCTTCTGCGCGGCGGCTCCGGCATTCGCTCAACGCGGCGGCAAGGCTGAACCCGGTCGCATCGAATTCAAGCGCGGCACGTCGAGCACGACGATCAGCGATGTGGTGCGCGGTGATGAACAGGCTGAATATGTTCTGTCCGCCAAACAAGGTCAGCGCCTGACTATTAAGTTGACGGCCACGCCGTCGAAGTCTGCGTGCTTCGACCTCAAAGGTCCGGACGGGGCCGACGTCGGGTTGGAATACGATTGCAATCGGGACTACTCGAAGCTTTTGCCCGCGACAGGCGATTACTTCCTGACGGTGGCGCGGCCGTCGACCGCAAAGGGGACGGCTAGATACAGAATGACGATCACGATTAGGTAATGCGAAGTCAGTACCACCTGCGTCAGCAGGTGGGATCAAGTTAACCCATCCGCTCACGCGGATGGTACTGACTGTGGTCCCTCTTCCGCTAATGCACGCAAGCGGAAGAGAACCTGTGAGCACCATGCGAAAGATCATCGTTTACATCGCCACCAGCGCCGATGGGTTCATCGCCCGCAAGGACGGCGGGATCGATTGGCTGGAGCGTCCACAAATCAAGGGCAATTACGGCATGGGCGCGTTCTACAAATCGATCGATACGATTCTGTGGGGACGAAAGACATACGACCTGGTCTTGCAGTTTGAGAAGGAAGGCAAAGGCGGGCCGGACGATTTCCGCGAAATCAGGAATTACGCGTTCTCGCGACGACCGCCTCGCAAAGTAGCGCGCGGTTTCGAATTCGTCAAAGAACCAATCAAGAAATTTGCCAAACGTCTGCGCGCACAAAAAGGGAAAGACGTCTGGATGATGGGTGGCGGCGGGATCATCGCTTCATTTCTCGACGAAGGCGCAATCGACGAATTCATCATTCACGTGATTCCGGTTTTCATCGGCGAAGGCGTTCCCTTGATCGCGCCACGACATCGCACGGTGCCGCTGAAACTAATCTCAACAAAGAAATATTCCGATGGCGTGGTGAGATTGCACTATGAAGTTGTGAAAGCTCGCGTGTCAGAAGCCCGACCGTCAGGGAAGGCTCGTCGCGCGAAGCGATAGCGGATCTTTTCAAAGTACGAGCGTGTTTTCGTCCCGTTAGGGACGAGATGTTTATAGTACCCAACACCAAAATGAATCTGAGCCCGTTCACGGGCGACGTAATGTTCCGCTCCTACGGAGCTCCAAACATTGGGGCGCTCCGGTTCTATAAACATTTCACCGCTACGCGGTTTAAGCCTTATCCCCAAACATTGAAATCAAATCCGGAACGTCGAAGGGATTTAGTCATGCGGCAATTTCTAATCACGCTGGCAACGTTCATCGTTGTCATGCTCCCGTTCTCTGCTCGCCCCGAAACGCCAGCGCCCGCCACCTACGAAGTCTACGCGCTCAGTTACGCAGTCTATCCGTCCTTTCCAGTTTCCGGATTAGTGGCCGGCGCTGAGAAGGATCGAAAGATTGACTTGCAGATGATGGTCTGGTTGCTCAAAGGCTCGAACGGCAGAAACGTTCTGGTGGATGCCGGTTGCTATCACGAGAGCGTCTTGAAGGGAAAGCCGATGACGAACGTCACCAAACCTTCGGACACACTCGCGAAAATCGGTTTGTCAGCTGCGGACATCACGGACGTCGTCATTACTCACATGCATTGGGACCACGCAGACGGGATGGATCTGTTTCCGAAAGCGAAGATCTGGATTCAAAAGGACGAGTACTCGTATTACACCGGCGCGGCGTGGCAGCCCGGCGGACAACACGGCGGCATTGACCGGGACGATGTGGTCGCGCTGGTGAAACTCAATATGCAAAATCAGGTCAGCCTGGTGGACGGCGATGATCGCGAGATTATCGACGGCATAAGAGTTTACACCGGCGGACGACATACTTTTGCTTCGCAGTACGCCGGCGTCCGGACGGCGAGTGGCACGGTCGTGATTGCTTCAGACAATATGTATTTGTACGAGAACCTGCAAAAGCATGCGCCCATCGCCCAAACCTTTGACGCTGACTCGAATCTGCGGGCGCAGGATCGAATGAAACAAATTGCCTCGCGGCTTGATTTGATCGTACCCGGACACGATCCGGAGGTCTTTGTTAAGTTTCCGAAGCCGGGTAATGGCGTCGCGCGGATTCAGTAAATGTCAGAAGCCCGACCGTGAGGGAGGGCACGATCGGGTTTCGCTAGCCGAGATCCGTGTTGTCTTCGTCCCGTAGGGACGAGATGTTTATAGATCACGAATCACAAATTTAGCCTCAGCCCGTTTACGGGTGACAGAATGTTTCGCTGCTCCGCAGCTCGGATGAAAATCACGCCGGAGTCCTATAAACATTACGCCGCTACGCGGCTCAGGAAGTACGGTATGAGTGGTTCAAGGTAGGCGGAGAGTGCAAAATTGCCCTCCCTTACGGTCGGGCTTCTGACACATCACGCTTCGGCAGGCTTCAAGTTCTTCTGCGGCTTTTTCTTCTTCGTGGCTTTCTCATCGGGCGGAGGCGTTTCTTCCTTCGTCAGCCGGTTGATGATCATCTGCTGCAGGAAGCCGACAATATTTCCCACCAACCAGTAGAGCAACAATCCCGACGGCGCACTCCAAAGAATGTAGAGCATGAAGAGCGGCATGCCGATGGCCATCATCTTGCGCTGCAGCGGATCGGCGGAAGGCTGTGGCGTCAAAAGTTGCAGCACCACCATCGAGCCGGTGAACATGATCGGCAGGATTCTCAGGAAGTAGAGAAAATAAGGTTCAGGTCCTGACAAGTCGGGAATCCACAGAAACGATGCCTGGCGAAAATCAATCGAGATTGTAATCGCCGTATAAAGCGCAAAAAGAAACGGCATCTGAATCAACAGGGGCAAGCACCCGCCCAACGGGTTCGCCTCTTTCATCAGGCGCAGTTGCTCCATCTGCAACTCTTTCATGCGCGGATCGTTCTGCTTCATTCCCTTCAACTTCTCTTGCAGCTCTTTCATGCGCGGCGCGTACTTCTGCGCTTTTTTCATCTTGCGCGATGACTGCCACTTGAGCGGGAAGAAAAGTGAGTAGATGAAAATCGTGAAGAGAATGATCGCGATGCCGTAACTGCCGGTCATCCGTTGCATCTTGTCGATGGCCCAAAGAATCGGAACCGCCAGAAAGCGCCGCATGCTGCCCAGAAAACCGTAATTGATAACTTCGCCGAGATCGACTGACGCTCCGCCCAGTTGCTTTACTTCCTCGCTGGCCGAGGCCAGCAGCCGGTGGTCTTTCGGCCCAACGTAAACCAGCGTCTTGGCGCCGTCAGACGGCACAGGAACCAGCGCGGTCGTCAGGAACCTTTCTTCCGGCTTGCCACCGTTGGTCTTGTGCTCGAATTTGACGGTGCGGTATTCGAGTCCGGTCGTCGGCCGCGAAGGCACAGCCACCATTCCAAAGTAAGTGTCATCGACGCCGGCCCAGAGCAATTGTCCGTCAATCGTTTCCTGATCGGGAGGTTTACTAACCGGAGTCTTCAGGCGCATCCATTCAAACAATGAACTGATCACGCCGCTGCTGCGCGTATTGGCATGAATCTCCAGCGAGTTCACCCGACGCACTGCGCCGTTGACCATGGCGAGGCCTTCGGGAGGAGTTAAATAAAAAGAATATTGGTTGATGGTCTGGTCGCCGATGCTCGGCCCGATGGCAATCCTGGCGTCGGGCATTGCTTGATTGTTGCGGACCAGTTTCATCTCGAGCTGGGCCAGGTAGCGATCGGCAAAGAACGTAAACCGCTTCGTCGCATCCAGACCGGTGGCTTCATCATGAATAACGAAATCGATTTGCTTTGAACCGCTGGGAATGTTGATGGTCTCGTCGCCGGACTCGGCATTGGGACCGAAGGTACGATAATTTCGTCCCGCTAACACGGCATCGATCGCCGCATCGCCGGTCGAAACCTGGAACGGGCGAAAGAATTGCTCCGCGGGAACGCCGGGCGGCTGAGTGGGAATCAATTCCAGCGCGTGAGGATTGTTCCTGGTTGACGACGCGCCGTAGACATCGCGCAACGTTCCATCACTCTTCTTCACCTTTCGCAGGATCCAACTGGTCGCGACCGCGCCGTGCGTGTCGAACGTCGCTTCATACAACGGTGTGACGATCCGCAGCTTGCGCTGCGGCATGCTCTCAGGAGTCGGCGCCGGAGACGCGGACGCTTGAGCGGGCGTTGGCGTTGCCGTGGCGGTAGCCGTTGGTTGGACCGCAGGTGAAGCCTGACTCGCTACTGCGACGTTGGCGTTGACATTGGCGTTCGGGTCCGGTGGCGGAGTCTTGGGGGGCGGAAAAAAGACATTCCAAAGAATCAGAACAGCCGCCGAAGCGACGAGTGCCAGGAGAAATCGGTGTTGCTGTTTCATTCGAGACAATGTCCGACAAACTTCAGTTTGTCGCTACTCACCTTCGACGCAATCCAAAACGACAAACTAAAGTTTGTCGGACATCACTTCACCGGATCGTAACCGCCGGCGCAAAAAGGTTGACAACGAAGCAGCCGCCAGATGGCCATCCCCGTGCCGCGCACAGCTCCATGTCGTTCAATTGCTTCGCGCGCATATTCGGAACAGGTCGGAACAAAGCGACAAGATGGCGGCAACCACGGCGAGATCACTGCTTTGTAAAACTTCAAAAGCGAAATCAAGATAAAACGCATCGCTTTATGTGGCACAGACTTCAGTCTGTGATTTGCTCAGCCACACAGACTAAAGTCTGTGCTACTTCTCGTCCCGCGCGACCTGCTCAACAATTCTACGAAACTCGCGAAAGCGAAGTTCTTCATTCGAGTTGAGCAACGAACGCCGCGCGTTAAAAACCCAGTCATATCGCTGTTCGAGTGCGTTCAACTCGCCGGCGCTGCGCCGGAACACTTCCCGCAAGAGACGGCGCGCGCGATTTCGATCGACTGATTTCCCAATCGCTTTGGTGGAAGCGGTAACACCCAAACGGTGTTCTGGCAAATCGTTCTTGCGTAAAAAAGCGGCCATCAAACGGCCGTCATAACGTCGCCCTTCGGCGTAGACTTTTTGAAATTCCGGGCGCGCGCGCAGGCGACAACGCTTCGGCAACGCCTCGCTTGCTTTTACGGGCGTCACGTTTGGACTCAGAACCAAATTCTTAATAATGCGACGGAGTCAGTCGTTTACGGCCCTTGGCGCGACGACGCTTGAGCACCAGACGACCGTTCTTGGTCGCCATGCGGGCGCGAAATCCGTGCGTCTTGGCGCGGCGACGATTGTTGGGTTGAAAGGTTCGCTTCGGCATAGATCAAAATTCTCCAGTTCAGGGAAAAGACCTAGCCTAACGGCGGCAGAATACTATGTCAAGGAACGCCGCAAGCGTGCTTGACGCGTCGCAAAATCGCATGTTAGCCTTCAAGGCTTTCGTACACATGCAGTTGGGTCACTGTATAACTGAGGACGCCACCCGTCAGTCTCAGTGAAGCCGAAAGTGCAGATCAGGCAGTCGGATCTGAAGTCAATCCCAGCTAAATCTTATGTCTTTTGCACTCGGCTTTGCCGAAAATTCAATTCAACTTGTGCCGGACGGCACGCTGATTCTGCACGTCATCATCATTCTGGTGATGGTTTACGTGCTGAACGCCACGCTTTACAAACCGATCAATCAGATTCTGGCTTCGCGCGAAAAACGCACGCGCGGTCGTCTGACCGAAGCCCAGGAAGTAATGAAGAGCGTGACCGAAAAGGTTGCCGAGCACGAGCGTTCGCTGCGGCAGGCACGCGCCGAGGCTTACGCCCAGGCTGAGAGTCAGCGAACGGAAGCCATGAACGAGCGGCAGCAAAAGTTGCACGAACTGCGCAACCAACTGTCCCAATCAATCGCCAAAGAAAAGACCGCGATCGAACAGCAGGCCTCGGAAGCCCGCACTTCTTTGGAATCAGATGCGCGCAGCATTGCCCGCGAAATCGGCAGTCGGGTGCTGAGCCGGCCAATTAGCGATGCGGAAATGAACTGATGAGTGTGACGATCTTATTAGGATTTATTTTGCTCTCGTCGGAAACGACGCATTGGTGGGACTATCCCGGCTTTGAGTTGTGGAAGTTCATCAACCTGGGAATTTTTGCCGGCGCCCTAATCTTCATTCTCTTCCGCAAAGCCAACCTGGGCCAGGCCTTCCGCACGCGTCGCGAAAGCATCAAGAACGAACTTGAAAAAGCTCGTAAGGAACGCGATGAGGCGTTGGCCAAGCTGCAAGAAGTCGAAGAGCGGATTTCAGGGTTGAGCGATCAAATCGCCGCCATTAAGGAAAATACAACGCGCGAGGCCGCCGCCGAACGAGAACGAATTGCCGCTTCAACTGAGGAAGAGATCGCCAAGCTAACCGCGCAGGGCCAGCGAGAAATCGAAAACGCCGCCCGCACCGCGAAGAAAGAGTTGCGACGTTTTACGGCGGAACAGAGCGTGCGCATGGCCGAAGAAATGCTCAAGCGCGAACTCCGTCCCGAAGATGATGCGCGACTGATTGCGCGCAATATTGAAGAGATGGGAGCGGCGCAATGAGTGTGCAGACTGTAGCGCGCCGCTATGCTTCGGCGCTGGCGGACGTCGTGCTTGAGCGCAATGAAGCACGCGAAGTCCAGCAGGAATTGGTGACGTGGGCCGACATGATTAGCTCGAATGCCAATCTGCGCGAAGTTTTTGCTAACCCCACGATCGGGTTGGATCAAAAGCGCAAGGTACTCAACAAGCTCATCGAAATCGCCAAGCCGCGGCCGACAACCGTCAACTTTCTAAAAGTGCTTTTGCAGAACCAAAGACTGACGGAGCTTGACGAGATCAATCGCAAGTTCGCCGCCGTGCTCGACGATCGCGCGGGAGTCGTGGCCGCGCGCGTGACCACGGCGCGGCCGGTTGCGGCCGAGACGCAGCAGACCCTGCAAGCAAAACTGCGCGATCTGACGGGCAAAAGCGTTCGCATCGAATTTGATACCGATCCGGAAATGATCGGGGGCCTGGTCACGCGCATCGGCTCAACCATCTACGACGGATCAGTGCGGAACCAGTTGGAACAGATTAAGGAAAAGATGGCTGGATAAAAACGGTCTTTGTGCTTTGAACTTTGCTCTTTGACCTCAGAGCACAGAAGCCCGTTCCGGCAAAGAACTAAGTACCAAGTACAAAGCACTAAGTACAAATCATGGAACCAATCAAAGCTAACGAAATCAACGAAATCATTCGGCAGCAGATCGAGAACTTCGAAACTGGCGTGACCGTGGACGAAGTCGGCACCGTCATCAAAGTCGGCGACGGCATCGCTGAAATTCATGGACTGGAAAAAGTCATGGCCAGCGAACTGCTCGAGTTCCCGCACGACGTGCGCGGACTTGCACTCAATCTGGAAGAAGACAAAGTCGGCGTCGTGCTTTTCGGCGACTTCCAGAAGATCAAAGAAGGCGATCTGGTGAAGCGCACCGGGCGCATCATGCAGGTTCCCGTGGGCCAGGCGCTGGTTGGTCGCGTGGTCGATGCGCTGGGTAACCCGATCGACGATCGCGGTCCCATCATCACTGAGGATTACAACGCAGTCGAGCGCATCGCTCCGGGCGTCGTGGATCGTCAGCCGGTGCGCGAGGCTCTGCAAACCGGACTGAAGGCGATTGATTCGATGGTGCCGATTGGCCGTGGCCAGCGCGAACTGATCATCGGCGATCGACAAACGGGCAAGACTGCAATCGCCGTTGACACGATCATCAATCAACGCGGAAAGGACGTAATTTGTATCTACGTCGCGATTGGCCAGAAAGCCTCGACCGTGGCCCAGGTGGTGAAGACGCTCACGGATTTCGGCGCGATGGATTACACGATTGTCGTGAAAGCGACCGCATCCGATCCGGCGGCGATGCAGTACCTGGCGCCGTATTCAGGCGCGGCGATGGGCGAGTACTTCCGCGACCGTGGCCAGCACGCGCTGACTATTTACGATGATCTTTCGAAGCAGGCAGCCGCGTATCGTGAAATTTCTTTGCTGCTCCGGCGGCCGCCGGGCCGCGAAGCCTACCCCGGCGACGTCTTCTACCTGCACTCGCGCCTTTTGGAACGCGCGGCAAAACTTTCGGACGCCAAAGGCGGCGGCTCGCTTACGAGTTTGCCCGTGATCGAAACGCAAGCGGGCGACATCTCGGCCTACATTCCGACGAACGTTATTTCGATCACGGACGGGCAAATCTTTCTCGAAGGTGATCTTTTTAACTCGGGCATTCGACCGGCGATCGACGTCGGCAACTCAGTTTCGCGCGTCGGCGGCGCGGCGCAGATTAAAGCAATGAAACAAGTCGCGGGCGGTCTGCGGCTTTCGCTCGCGCAGTTTCGTTCGCTGGCAGCGTTTGCGCAGTTCGGATCGGATCTTGATAAGGCCACGCTGGCGGAATTGGCACGCGGGCAGCGTCTGACTGAAATTCTGAAACAGCCACAATATCAACCGATGGACGTGGAAAAGCAGGTGCTGCTGATTTGGGCGGCGACGAACGGACACGCCGACGACGTGCCGGTCGAGCAGGTTGGCAAGTTCGAAAACGAGCTCCTGCGGTTTGTCGAAAATTCGCGGCCGGGTCTGCTCCAGAGCCTGCGCGAAAAGAAGGCAGTCACCGACGAGATTAGCAAGGATCTAGATCAAACGCTGAAAGACTTTAAGGAACTCTGGGCTGAGAAGTCGCAGGCAGTAGCGGCGTAGCATAGACTTTAGTCTGTGCCTTGGTGCGCACGCCTCTGGCGTGCTCTCGGCGGACTCAATAATTAGCACGCCAGAGGCGTGCGTACCGAATCAGAAACACAGACTGAAGTCTGTGCTACTTGAATGGCAAATCTTTTAGACATTCGCCGGCGCATTAAGTCGGTCAAGAATACGCAGCAAGTCACCAAGGCCATGAAGATGGTCTCGGCCGCGAAGCTGCGGCGCGCGCAGGAGCGCGTCATCAACGCGCGTCCCTTCGCCGACAAGATGCGCGAGATGCTGAAGAATCTCGCTTCGCAGACGTCCGAAGATTTTCATCATCCGCTGCTTGATGCTCGCGGCGACCAACGTTACCGCGTCTTTCTGATTACCGCTGACAAAGGCTTGTGCGGCGGCTTCAACGCCAATCTCATCAAGGCCGCGCAGGTTTTCCTGAAAGAGAATGCGGACAAAGAGATCGAGCTGGTAACGATTGGCCGCAAGGGTCGTGATTTCTTTCGCCGTCAACGCGAACTGGCCGGCGAGTTTGTCGGCTTAACCGGCAAAGGCAGTGTCTCGTTTGCCGAGACAGTCGAACTGGCGCGGGAACGTTTGATTCATCATTTCACCAACGACGAATCGCTGGATAAGGTCTTTATTATTTTCAGCGAGTTCAAGTCGGTGATGACTCAGCGCGTGGTGGTCGAGCAATTGCTGCCGATAGCGCAGGACAAAGAAGAAAGCGAAGCCGGCGGCGCTTCACACGATTACATTTTCGAGCAACCACCAGCGGAGATCTTTGGCCGCCTGTTGCCACGGCTCGTGGAAACGCAGCTTTATCGCGCGCTGCTCGAGTCAATCGCTTCAGAACAAGGCGCCCGCATGACCGCCATGGATGCTGCGACAAAGAACGCCGGCGATTTAATATCCTCGCTCACGCTTAACATGAATCGCGTTCGTCAGGCCGCGATTACGCGCGAGATCATCGAGATCGTTTCCGGCGCGTCGGCGTTGTAAGAAGACCACGCGCGAAGAGTAATGTTTTATCTCATGAATCATTGACATGCGAACTCGGGAGGAATAATCTCTCGGCACCCTGAAACCTGAGCCGAATGTTCTCGTTGAGAACAAGCGGTACCGATGTACAATAGCGTAATCGTAATGTCGGAGACGGTGCTCTCATGCTTCTCGCGGCTAACGCCAGATCCGTGGCGCGAAAGTGCTGGATTCAGTGATGATATTGAGGCCGTGCATCAAGAATTGTTTAGCGGTGAGCGATCTGATGCTCATCGAGTGGCTGTTCTAAGCAAATGGATTCAAACTAGGCAGACTTGTCTTTTTGGCCGCGCAGCAGCAAAGCTTAGCGCGTTGAGTTATTGCGTGTTGACCGAAGCTGATCTTCAGGAGTCCGACGAAGCAATCAGAGAGAAAATTCAGACATGCCGTCTGCAATGGACTCGCGAAGCCTTCGAAGGGAAGAAGAGCGGCTTTATCGTTTGGTTGGTTTCTCCGAGGATTGCGCTTGCCGAGCCAAGTTCCGAAATGTTCGAACTCGCACGGCGCATCTGCGAACTTTATCTGGATCGTGAAATAGAATCGGATCGGATCTATTTAGACGAAATCTTCTTGGAAAAACCCGGATCTTTGAAAACTACATGGAAATGGTTCGCGGGAGTCAATTATTTTTGCTCGCATGGTGATAAGAGATGGTGGCATGACCATCGCATTCCTGGAGGAATGGCATTCTCGATAAACTCTGTCGGTCATCTTGTTAAATCGTCCATCATCGCCAAAGCGATGAACGAACTGGGCGAACTTCTTGGATCGCCAGACGAGGGTTTCTCAGACTTACCGATAGATTCCCTTGAGCGAGCATTGCAGGTTGCAATGCACACCATAAGTCTGGCATCGGACGGGATTTCCGGAAAAGCCACCGAACTTCTTCCTTTGCCGGACGATCGAAGGGAGATGGCGGTACCTGAATGTCCAGTCAAGCTTCCCGGGCAGTGGGCGGATAAGAACTTTTGCGAATACAAGGGTTATTACCATACGGATTTTACTTTGCCTTCAGAGTATTTTTTGACCTCCATTGAACGACCGCCGGAAATAAAGAGCTACTTGTTAGATTTCACCTATTTGTTCAACGAGGGGCTCGAAAACCCCGATTTCGTACTTATGGGAAAAGGTCAACAGGTTAGAGCTATCGCGGAAGAAGACGATGAATCTCCTTCGACGAAGCTAGGCGAGAACCAGGTTTGGTCTAACCCCAAAGAATTGATCGCGACCGAAAGAGAAGTCTCAATTGACGAGGAACTGAGACTCTCTCATGCACTATCGCGAGCTTATTAAATTTTTCATTTGATGCCCAACAATTTGTGGTTGAGCGCTTGGGATACCCCAAGATTTTGATTGACACCGAGCGCATAAGCGAAGATAATTTGCCGCATAAGAACCGACAAAGGCTAAAAAAGCCTTGCGCCCCTAGTGGTCGGGGGTTGTTGTTCTACTGAGAAGTAGTGAGGCAGTGTGGCGAGCCTATATGCGCTATGCCCTGGTTTAGGGCTGGCGCTGTTTGTGTTTATTGGGGCTAAAACATATGCTTATAACGCCCCTTTGGCTCGGACACCTGTGGTGTTCATGGCGCAGAGGAGAGCAGAAATGTCGGACACCTTATCTATAGATGTTGTCGGGCCAAGCTACTGGTCATACGTTGCAACCGTGATGGCTGAGTGTCTCCAAAAGGTCTATCGCACCAAACGAATCGAACCCGATTTGGTACCGAAAGGCGTTTATCGAGATGCGAAGGATTTCTTTCGGTTGGTTTTGGAATCTGCAGGAGACGGTATTCCTGAAAACCCGCCAGCAAGTCTCAACGCGTACGTCATCGCCACCGACGCTATCATGAGTTCGGCTCACGTTTTTCCGAATACAAGAGAAGAGCTTGGTGATCGTCTTGAGGCGTACGCGGAACTCGTCGATCGTTTGAATCGCCCGGGACAATTGACGAGCGACGAGGTTGAAACCGCGAAGGCTCTGCAATGCTTTTTTGCAAAGCTAGCGCAAGCGGGAGAGGTTGAGGTATATGAGAACACATTGAGCTTTGCGCCTCCCTTTGCAGCGCTCTCTCTCTTATCTCGCCGCTAGGCGCTAAAATCAAAAGCACTATATTCAACTGACATAGTCCGCCGGTTCCCTCATGCCGTTAACGCCCGCGCAAATCGAAAAGCTAATTTCCTCTTCCTCTGTTGGAGCCCTTGCTTACCAAGCGCACGGTCTCGTAAGGGAGTTATTACGCTTTAATGACGAAGAGTTCCCTCAGCAAACCTGTAGACTTCGTGACGTCTTTCTTTGCGTTGCCGAATATACACTGGACCAGTTGTGGGGACTTTACGACCCGCAAAACCCACTTCAGCCGAAAGGAGGGGTCAGGGGCGCTGCGCGGCTCCATTCCCTCGGGAAGCTTACACAGGAGTTGTATTCCTACATACGGTATCTTTTAGCTAGCTCACCGAGACAGACACCGCCAGCACTTCAGCTAGCTCTCTCAGAGTTAACTTATCTTTATTTCGTAAAGAAGAAGAGTGACCCGGAACCCTTATGTCTAGTTCGACCTCAGTGGAAGTACAATCTAAAGTATGTACAGCTTACGCGGCAAATGAAGAAGGTTGTCTCTCCAGCAGTGTTTGATCCAGACTTGGACACTCTAAAGCCAACAACGAATCATGATGATTGGTTAGAGATTTTATGGAAGCGTCGGCAATCACGGGTCGATCAGACGAAACGCGCTCAATCGGGAGAAGGCAAGCCTCCGAAACACATAGCAGTTCTATCTTTTGCCGGCCTCGACACAACGGACACTCTTTGTTATCCCCTGCTCGCTCACGAACTAGGACACTTCATTGACTACAGCTGCAAACCGAAGCTTCGTTCGAGACAGCATCTTTGGAAGAGCGCCATAATCAAATACGATAACGTCCACGCCATTCTCAAAAAATACTCACCTGGTAATGACGAACCAGATCCCGCGAATACCAACCGAGCGCAAAAGCAGTTGGTTGACACTACCTACTCGTGTCTTCGCGAGCTGCTTGCAGACCTTTTGGCAACGCGGATGATGGGGTTAGGTTTCTTCGTAGCTCAATCGGAATTCTTAAAAACTCTCTTGTCTTGGAATGAGCCACGTGTTACTCAGGCGGGATATCCAGGCTTCCAATTTCGCTTATGGTCAGTACTGCGGCACCTCTTCAATATGCCGGTACCAACCAATCCGTTGAAGTTTCTTAAACGTCATGCTCGATCGAACTCAGACGCAACGTTACTAGTCAAATACTTGGAAAAGTGGGGAGTCCGCCTGAAAATCGCAAGTAATCAACCCCCAGGATTACAGACGGTCGATGAAAGTCTTCAAAGTGAAATGTTCGGCTTGGCCGAGAGTGCGGTTATTAAGAGTCTTGGCATGTTAGACCGACTCTCACGACAGCTGATTCCGGATGAAAAGTGTGCCCCATTGACGGAACGATTCTTCGAAAGGATCAGGGAACTCAGAGAGGAGTTACCCCCGTCAAGTCTTGGTGAGGGCCGCCATGCCTTTTCTGAAATAATGTCTGCGTCCTGGGCATATCAGGTCCTGTATGGAGAGAAGCGAGAGGCAGAGTTCACCGATAGGGACAAAAGATTCGAGGAATATGAAAAAACGTGCCGCCTCGTTTTGAAGGCGATTGAGTTGATTCCTACGTCACGAACGGAAGACTTGACTCAATCAACTACGAAGCGCCGTGTTAAGCGAAAGGCAAAGATCCCCCAAAAACGAGGCGTACTTGGTGCTTCTGACATCCGTCAGCGAATCGAACTGGATATTACGAATCCCGCGCATATCGCAGTCATGCCATTTAAAGAATCCGCCATAAAGGGAGCGTCTCTAGACGTCCATCTTGGCAATTGGTTCGCATATGCGCGTAGAACGAAGCTAAGTAAAGTGAACCTCGCAAATCCGATAGAAGAACGACTACTAATGACAATAGGAAGAGATGAAGTATACATCCCCTCCGACAAAGCCTTCCTCTTACACCCGGGCGACCTTGTCTTGGGAGTTACCCGTGAGTTCTTTGGTTTACCTGAAGACATAATGGCGTTCGTTGAAGGTCGTTCAGGACTTGGCCGAATGGGTCTTTTCGTTGCCACGGCCACACAGGTCGCTCCCGGATACCACGGCGTTATTGTACTTGAGCTAGCGAATGCGGGTACGGTTCCTCTCGAACTCGCACCAGGAATGGCTATAGCTCAATTAGTGCTCCAAGTTATGACCAACAAGACTACAGCGTATCGCGGAAAATACCATTGTCAGATTAAACCGTAGCTCAATCTCGGTATTCTCAGTTGGTAATAGGGCTCTTTTTTGGCTGACAACTAAGAGTTCGGGAATCTACAACCGATCATGACGTGAGCGCTTGGTCTCGAATTATCCTATGGCGCGTTTTCCATCGCACCGCGTTCTCTTCTTCCGCGCATCTCGTTTCGCATCTGCTGAAACTTCTGCCATTGGTCAGCGTTGAGGACCTGTTGCAGCCGCTGATCCGCCTGTTGCCGGATTTCATTGACGCGCGGTTCCGATTCTTTTCGTAGAGACTGTAATTGCTGGCGGGTGTCGCCGAAGATTTGTTTCACTTTGGTTTTCTGATCCGCGTCTAATTGCAAACGATTTGCAAGCTGCTCGAATCGATCAGTCGGACCGCGGCTGCGCGCCAAACCACGATAGACATTCAGAGCCAGCACGCCCGCCATGAAACCCAGTACAAAGATCAGCACTGCGGCGCCGCGAACCTGCCACTTGTTTCGTGTTTTGTTTTCCATACTACTTACCTTCTTCTTCTTCAGCGTAAATCGCGTTGAGCACCTGCTCGTCCGACACTTCGTTGTCGCCCTGCTCCAGCATCACCGCTTCGGCAGAATACTGGGTCAACGCGGCGGTCTGCTCAACTACGGATTCATTCGCCGGAACAACAAACGTGAGCACCGCGAGCGCGGCCGTCGTGGCGGTCATGGTAGCAACGAGCGCGCCCGTGGCGTTCCACAAACGGCGCAGCGCCGAAACGTTTTCAGAGCGTTCGCGCCATGCAGCCATAACTCTTGTTTGAAAGAAAGGATTTACGTTCGAATCGTGATCCGCAGCTTCACCGGCGCGCTCTTTGATCAACAAGGCAGAAACGCGCGCCGCCGCAAAAGCCCGGTTACACTCAGCACAGTTCGCGACATGAGACTGAATCGTTGCCAACTCAGCTTCGCTGATACTCGCAAACGGCTTGCTGTCGAGAATCTCGTTAATATGATTGTCTCTCATGGCTGTTTCCCTGTGGCACAGACTTTAGTCTGTGGATTTTGGCGATGCAGCACAGACTGAAGTCTGTGCCACTTAATGCCCCTTACGGCCTAACAATTTCTGCAGCGCCTCGCGCGCTTTCTTGCGCGCCCGAAATGCTCGCACTTTGACTTTTGATTCTGACCATCCCGTCATCTCCGCCACTTCGTTAACCGAAGCTCCTTCACCATCAATCAACGTCAAGGCCATTCGGTCTTCGGGCGGCAACTCCGCGAGTAATCGCTCGGCTAAATCAGCCGCTATGACGCGGTCCTCGGCATTGCGATGATGCTCGATCGAGCCTGCAAACATTTTTTGTTCCAACCACTCGGTTTCATCTTCACTCAATTCAGCCGTTACCAGTTCCGGCCGTCGTTTCGCCGTGCGAATAATGTTCAGGCACGTGTTCGTCGCAATTCGTGTCAACCATCCTTCCATCGAGCCGCGCCCGGCAAAGCTTTTCAATTGCGCGAACGCTTTCAGAAAAGTTTCCTGAGCGGCTTCTTCAGCCTGGCTGCGATCGCGAAAGAATCGATGTGCGACGTGAAAGACCCGCGGGCTGTACCGGCGCACAATCTCGGCAAATGCAGACTCGTCTTCCGCGCGTGCTTGCCGCGCCAGCTCGAGATCGGACGCTTGTTCGTAACCGTTCGACAGAAGCGCTCCTCAGTTGGAGGTGGCGGAGCATTTCAAGTGGCACAGACTTCAGTCTGTGATTCTTTCCCTGGGATTCACAGACTAAAGTCTGTGCCACCTGATGACTCCGCCATTTCCGCTGGGGGAGTTTACTCGTCACCGCGCGATCCGCCCTTGCCACGGCGCTCGCCGCGACGAGATTTGGACTGCGCTTTCATCTGATCAAGCTGGGCCTTTTGTTCGGCGGTCAAAACGGACAGCATCTCCTGATGAAGCTTAAATCTTTCGCCCATCAGTTTGGCTTGCAAGCCCGCCGTTTCCGTCAACTTTTGAGTTGCCAGCGCTTCATTGAACGTACCGCCTTCACTCGCCTGGCGCAACTCCTGCCGCTTCGCCTTAAGGTCGGCCAGCAGTGACTTGTTGCGTTCCGCAAAGTTCTCGCGGATCTGTTTTATTTTCGCCTTCTGATCGTCAGTTAAGTTCAGACGATGGAAAGCGCCACCTCGGTGGTTGCCACGCTTCATTCCCTGACCACGCCATTCGCGACGAGGGCCTTGCTGGTTCGCTTGATCGGTTTTCACCGACTGGGCGACAGCAATTGAAGCAACCAGGACAACAGCGGAGAGCGAGCCTATTGCCAATAATTTGATCTTTCGAAAGTTCTTCATCCTTGTTCCCTAACTCCTTGTTCGAAATCTGAGGGCTTCGCCTCCACATCGAGCTAGACACCGGGGATGGTGAGTCGGTTACGTGGCGGGGTCAGTACCGCCCGCCTAAGCGGGTGGGATCAGGAAGGTAAGTGTGGTTGCGCCTTAACCCATCTGCTTACGCAGATGGTACTGACCTCGTGTAACGAGATCCCTTCGCCCGGTGTCTAGTTCAGTAGCGCCCCGATTTCCAAGGTTTTCGGGCGTATTTTTCACAATATCTTTGGGCAGGAAAAAGACATGTCTACTGAAATTATTCGCGAACGACCGTTAATTAATGGATGGAGCGGTGGACGGGTAGCTGGTTGGTTAAAGCTCGCTTCCCAGAAACTACTCAACCGAAAAAAATACCTGATGCTCGGCGCGGGCGGCGTGGCCGTTTTATCGCTGGCGGCCTTTTATTTCTGGGGCGGCCAGTCAAGCGCGGCCCAATATCTCACCGCCAGAGTCGAGCGCGGCAACTTGCGCAACACCGTTACGGCGACGGGAACCTTGCAGGCCGTGACTACGGTACAGGTTGGCAGCCAGGCCTCGGGAACCATCTCTGCTCTTTTGGCTGACTACAACTCAATCGTCAAAAAGGGACAAGTGATCGCACAGCTCGATCCTTCAGTCAGCAAGGCGCAGGTCGATCAAGCGCGCGCGAATCTGCAACAGGCCCAGGCGAGTTTGCAGCAGGCGCGGGCCGCGGTAACGAATTCACGCGCCGGGGTCAGCGACGCCCAGGCGCGGCAGCAAGCAGCCTCATCGACGACCCAGAACAATCAGGCGGGTGTTGTCGCGGCGCGCGCGAATCTCGCCGTGCTTAAGGCCCAACAGGACGACGCGGTCAGCTTTCTCAAACAACAGGAAACCCTGGTCAAAGGTGGTGTGCTTCCGCAGCGCGAACTCGACGTCGCGAAAACTGCGTATGTGACGGCCCAGGCGAAATACGATCAGGGCGTGGCCCAATTGAACCAGGCGATGTTAAGCGAGCAGATGGCTGCGAATTCCGGCATGGCCCAATCGCGGGCACAGGTGCAACAGTCTCAGGCCGGAGTCCAGCAGTCACAAGCGCAGGTGCAGGCAGCCGCGGCGCAGGTGCAGCAAGCCGCTGCCGCGCTGCAACTCGCGGAAGTTAATCTCGCCCACACGACCATTACTTCGCCAATCGATGGCATTGTCGTTTCGCGCGACGTGAATGTTGGCCAGACGGTGGCCGCCAGCTTGTCAGCGCCGACGCTGTTCACGATCGCGAACGACCTGACCAAGATGCAGGTCATTGCCAACATCGATCAGGCCGACATCGGTCTGGTCGAGAACGCGAAATCGGTGAAGTTCAGTGTCGATGCGTTTCCGGGCAAAGACTTCGATGGCAAGATTCAGGAGATGCGGCTCAATCCGCAAACCGTGCAGAACGTGGTGACTTATAACGTCGTGATCGACGTCGATAACCCGGAACAGAAATTGAAGCCGGGCATGACCGCTAACCTGACGGTTACGATTGATGAGCGCAACAACGTGCTCAAGGTCTCGAACGCCGCGTTGCGCTTTGTGCCGCAGGATACGGGCACGCAAAGAACCGGCGGGGGAAATGGAAATTGGCAGGGACGCCGGCAATCAAACGGCGATGGCGCTGCGCGATCCGGAAACGGTGACGTTCAGTTTGCGCCGCCAACTGCGCCGGTCCTCGCGGGTCAGACGCGAATCGTCTGGGTGATGGGTAAGGATAGCAAACCAGAACGACGACGCATCAAGGTTGGCCTGACCGACGGTGCTGCGACTGAAGTTGTCGAAGGCAACCTGGTCGAAGGCGAAATGGTGATTACCGGCCAGACGTTGTCGAGCGCGGCTAAATCAAACACGAATCAAACGTCGGCGCCAGGATTTGGCAGCGCGCCGAGAACCGGTGGCGGCGGCAGAAGAAACTAACAGGCAAAGTGGCACAGACTTCAGTCTGTGACTGATTCGGAGAAATTGAACACAGACTAAAGTCTGTGCCACTGAAGACGGAGCAACTTGGTAAGTTGAACAAAAGTCATGCAAGCAATTCACGAAATAACCAGACCAAATCTCGCGGGACTCATAGAGATCCCTGAGTCCCGCCCGGTCATCCAGCTCGAGAACATCCACAAGACTTACACGATGGGTGATGTGCAGGTGCACGCGCTGCGTGGTGTCTCGCTGACAATTCGCGAGGGCGAATTCGTGGCCATCATGGGTGCTTCGGGCTCGGGCAAATCGACGACGATGAATATTCTCGGCTGTCTCGATCGACCGACGAAAGGCAGTTACATCCTGGATGGCCAGGATGTCTCGGAAATGTCTAAGGACGAGCGCGCCGATATCCGATCGCGCAAGATCGGTTTTGTGTTTCAGGGATTCAATTTACTTTCGCGCACCTCGGCTTTGGAAAACGTTGAGCTGCCGATGCTTTACGCCGGCGTGTCGGGCGCGCAGAGGCACGAGCGGGCAATGCAGAGTCTGGCCGCGGTCGGACTCGCCGGCCGTGAGCAGAATCATCCGAACCAGTTATCAGGCGGCCAGCAGCAGCGGGTCGCTGTCGCGCGCGCGCTGGTGAATGATCCGGCTTTGATTCTCGCCGACGAGCCGACGGGCAATCTCGATTCGCGCACGTCGGTCGAAGTCATGGAAATCTTCCAGCGCTTGAATCGCGAACGGAGCATGACTCTGATTCTGGTCACGCACGAACCGGACATCGCCCAGTACGCGCAACGTGTAGTCGTCTTCAAAGATGGAAAGATTAAGAAAGATTACCAGGTGGAAGATCAACGCGATGCGGCGGAAGAGTTAAAGAACCTTCCGGCGGTCGAAGAAGACGAGGATGATGACTAGTCCACAGATTACACAGATTGAGGAAACTGTCTCTGTGTAATCTGTGAAATCTGTGGATGAATTCTTATGGACCTCTTAATGATCATTCGAGTTGCCTTTCGCGCGCTGCAGCGCAACAAGATGCGCGCGGCGCTGACCATGCTGGGCATAATCATCGGCGTGTCGGCCGTGGTGGCGATGGTGAGCATCGGCCAGGGCGCGCAAGCGGCAGTCGCGGCACAAATCGACAGCATCGGCACGAACCTCCTGTTCGTTAGCGCGGGCGCGCAAAACGTCGGCGGCGTGCGCAGCGGCACGGGCGACAGCGGCACCAACACTTTGACCGTTGAAGATCTCGAAGCGATCAAGCGCGAAGTACCGAGCGTCTCAATGGTGACGCCGGCGGTCAACGCGCGCGGACAACTCGTCGCGGGCAACATGAATTGGAACACTTCCATCCAGGGCGTGAGCGAACAATATCCTGAGGTGCGAAAGTGGACAGTGCAAAGCGGTGAGTTCTTTGGCGAGTCGGACGTGCGCACAGCCGCGCGCGTGCTCGTGATTGGCCAAACGATCGCTGACAATATGTTTGCGGGCGGAGACGCCATCGGCCAAACAATTCGCGTTCAGAATCTGCCGTTTCGCGTGATTGGCGTGATGTCACGAAAGGGCCAGGACCCGCAAGGACGCGATCAGGACGATATCGCCTTCACTCCTTACAGCACCGTGCAGAAGAAAATTCTGGGCAGCCCACGCTTACAGATTGCTTATGTTTCCGCGGTCTCGCCTGACGCGACCTACACGGCGCAACAACAAATCGGTGAGTTGCTGCGTCAACGTCACAAACTGAACGGCAATGACCCTGACGATTTCACAGTCCGCAACATGTCGGACATCGCCGCGGCGGCAAACGAAACCAACAACACCATGACCATGTTGCTGGCCTGCATCGCCGGCGTTTCGCTGCTGGTCGGCGGCATCGGCATCATGAACATCATGCTGGTGTCGGTAACTGAGCGGACGCGCGAAATCGGCATTCGCATGGCGATTGGCGCGCGTTCGTCCGCAGTCCGCAGTCAATTCCTGATCGAGTCAATCGTTTTGAGTTTGATGGGCGGAACGGTGGGAATCGTGCTCGGCGTGGGAGTGTCGCTGGCGATCCCGAAAATGCTCGGCTGGCCGACCTTGATCTCGACGATTTCGATTGTCGGCTCAGTTATCTTCTCGGCCGCAGTCGGAATTTTCTTTGGTTACTATCCGGCGCGCAAAGCCGCGGCTCTCGATCCCATCGACGCACTGCGCTATGAATAGGTGGCACGCGCATCTTGCGCGTGATTTGCGGTGGCCGAGCGAGGCGACAACGACTGGAGCGCAAGCGTCCCGCTTGCCAAACTACGGCCCCGCAACCCCTTGAATGCAAGCGAGACGCTTGCGCTCCAGTCAGCTTCACGGGCGGGACGCCCGTGCCAGGTCTTATTTGATTTTCCGCGCCTGGAATTCACGCGTACCTCGAATAATATTTACCTGGATGACTCTACCCTGATCGTCTTTCACAAATGTGAACCTCGCATCTGCGTCTTTGGTGAAAAATGTCGTTTCCGATTCCGGAAACATCTCTGACTTAGGCGTCCCCGCAGCGCTGGGCGGCGTCGGCACCGGCAGCGCCCGGCTCATCAACTTGTCTCCCTCTTTGGTGACCGTGAGAATGAACCCCGGCGCGATTTCATATTCACCTACATAGGCGTCATAAACCTGGCTGTCAACTTTGGCGATGATTCTCTCTTTGGGATGAAAGTCGGGCCAACCATATTCGGCGGCAACACTGCGAATGATCTCGTTCATTAGCTCGACGCCATTTTCAGAGTTGGTCATCACGACGACACCCTGACCCGAGTTCATATAGCCAATCATGCGGCATTTGTAACCAACATTAGCGCCGCCGAAGCTGAATCGCGCAGAGCTGCCTTGCCCGTCAACAAACACGCCGAATCCAACGTTTTCGATCTGCGGAGTCAGCATCAGGTTGATACTTGCCTTTGAGAGCACCTTGTTTGATTTCCCTAATCTGGATTGCTGCACCTCAATCACAAAACGAGCAAGATCGGTCGGCGTGGTCCACAAACCAGCGGGAGCAAGTTCGGGAAGGACAAACCATTTGCCTTTTATCTCTACGCCATTGGGCAGGTGCCCGGCAGCCGCTCTGGAAACGAGATCCGGCGAGAGCGGCTGCTGAAAGTTGCTGTCTTTCATCTCAAGTTTTTGCAGCACCGTCTTTTGCATCAACTCCGAAAAGGACATCCTCGTCACATCGATCATCAGTTGTTGCAAGATGACATAGCCACCGCCGGCGTAACGAAATTTCCCCCCGGGCGTCGTATCGACTCGAATAGGAGCTGAGTTAGCCGGCTTTTCGCCTTCCAATATTTGCCTTAAGGTCGGCGCCGCTTCGTCCACCGGGTAACCAAGGAACCCGGGCACTGTTATGCCCGCAGTGTGCGTCAACAAACGCCGTAGAGTCACCATCTGCTCTTTGGTGAACTCGTTCTCTGGAATTTTCCATGAGACCAGGCGCTGGTTCACATCGCTATCAAGATCGAGCTTGCCTTGCTCTACCAAACGCAACGCCAGCATTGCCGTCAAAGACTTGCTGATCGACGCCGCCTGAAACAGCGTTGCCGACGTAACCGGTTCTTTTCCTCCCGCTTCCAAAACACCATAGCCGCGCGCCCACTCGATGCGGCCGTCGTTAATCAACGCGATGCTGACCGCAGGCGTTTTGTAGAACTGCATGCGATCCGCGAGTCGCATTCGCATCGGAGGCTCGCCCTTGAGGACTGCCGGCGGCAGCAGTCCGTTTTCAACTCTTTCAATTCTCTGCGTCAGATTAGCGGCGCCGCTCTTCTCCTGCTTCGTAGTTTTGAGGTGCGCGTCCGTAGACGCCGGCCCCCACAGCACGTAAACCATTAACAGGAGAATTAATACGGACGGCGCCGAAAATCGCGACACGGCGACCTTCTGCAATGCAAACATGTGTTTCATAGCAGCCTCCTACGGCAAAACTATTTTGAATGAATTCGGAGTCTGGTTGACGGGACTACTGGTTATTCGCCGCTGTCAAAGCTAACTCCGGATCGCCGTTTGACTTTGCCCAAATCCAATGGACAGCGAACCAGAAAAGAAAACTCAAGACATAAGCGATCAGCACACCCGGCAAGCTAAACTGAGGATCGACGCGGCTGCTGATGGCCCAGACTAAGATAAACAGGATCGAATGCACGACCAGCATCGTCCACAGCGCAGTCTTGACGGGATTGAGTTTGGTTAGTCTCAGCAGAAAAATGATCAGATTTCCTGCCACGCCGGCAGTAACCAACGCGTCAAGTGTCTTGCCGAAAAAGAGAATGGAAGGTACCTGGTGGCTCCTCCCGTAACTCAGCAGGGAAAAGGCGATCACAATAATCGCCAGGCAAGTCCCAAGGGCTAGTACAGTTCGTTGCAGGTTGGTCATCACAGAATTCTCCCTTTGCAGCCTATTCAGATGTTCTCTCGGCGCCGACACGAACAAATCAGAAACAGTGCGCAGCCATAAAAGCCAGAGTCCGATGGCGTTCTGGCTGGTTTGTTCACGATAGCAATCACGAAACAACTGCGTCATTTGCGGCCCATAGTCGTGACGGAACTCGCGCGGGTAAGCCAACAGCAGCAAACGAAAAAGTTTTTGTGAAACTGACATTAGCTTGAATGTAGACTCAGGTTCGCGGTTTGGCAATCAGACGCTTTCGTTGCGCGACTGAGACCATTTTCGAAATCCTTTGCACTTCAGCCCTCAGGACCTTCTGCCCAAAATCCGTCAGTCGATAGTAACGGCGCCGCTCGTCGTCCAATTCGGGATCGGGCCGCTCATCTGCTTCAACAATCAAACGATCGGCGAGCAATCGCTTAATCGTCCCATACAAAGTGCCGGGTCCGAGTTTGATCTGGCCGGCTGTGTGCTCCGCGACCTCCTGCATGATTCCATAGCCATGCAGATCGCCGTCAGACAGGGCCAGTAGAATGTGAAAGACCGAAGGCCTCAACGGCAATAACTTTTCAGGCTCGACTTTTTCGTTACGCATCAGACTCAGTGTGTATCACCGTTCGATATATCAACGCTCGATATAGTACAGGGAACGTTCGCCAGGAGTCAAGCAGAGTTTTTTGCGGCTCAGACCGGCGATGCGGTACTCTCAAATAGTGATTGCAAGAATCGCGATGAAGGTGGCCCTGGAAGGTTACGGGCCGGGTACAGTTGAATCGAACCGCTAGCACACTGTCGAACCGAATAGTTCGCTACGGCCCAATGTTGGTTTGGGCCGTTCTAATTTTTATTGGCTCGAGCGATCTTCTGTCAGGCTCGCACACCGGTTCTTTTCTTAGACCGTTGCGTTGGTTATTCCCGAACGCCAGCGATGCCACGCTTAACGTCATTCATTTCGCGATCCGAAAGGCCAGCCACTTCACCGAGTATGCGATCTTCGCGTGGCTGGCTGCCCGCGCGTTCCGGACCTCCACACGTGCCGTGCTGCGACAACGCTGGTTTCTGATTTCACTGTTGCTTGTTATTGCCTACGCCCTGAGTGACGAGTTTCATCAGAGCTTCGTCTCCACGCGAAGGGCTTCGATCTACGACTCCGCGATCGATACCGCTGGTGGATTGGCTGCGTTGATTATCTTGTGGCTGCGGCGGCGCCGAAGTGCTCGACCTTCGTCAGATTACTACTATGACGACTCGACGGGTTATGAGGTTTACGACGATACAGAGGACGAGAGCGACGAAGAAATATCCCAGCCAGGAGTTCGTTAGATTTCTTTATGAGCGACCGTCGTTGTTTGACGCAAAGCTTCATACAGCGCGATGGCGACCGTGTTCGCCAGATTGAGGCTGCGCACCTTCGGATTCAACATCGGTATCTTCAAGCACCGCTCCCAATTGTCGCGTAAAAGAGTCTCAGGTAGACCGCGAGTTTCAGGACCGAATACTAAGCAGTCGTTCGGTTGAAACGCTTCCTCCCAAAGACTTCGCTCTCCCTTTGTCGAGAAGAAAAGAAAGCGCGCGGCCGTAAGCGACGCCGACAACTCTTGAAGATCGCGATGCCGATGAAGCGAAACCTGGTCCCAATAATCGAGACCCGCACGACGCACTGCCCTTTCATCCAGGCGAAATCCAGTGACACCGACAACGTGCAAATCAGTTCGTGTGGCGGCGCAGAGTCGGGCAATATTGCCAGTGTTTTGGGGGATTTCGGGCTCAACGAGAGCAACGTGAAACATGACCAAAGACGAAGCTCCTTACTCGCGAGGAATCATCCTAACCAATGATGCGTGAGAAAAAGGAAGCGCTAAAAACAATAAGGAACGGCGCGCTTCAAAAGCATTCGCCGTTCCTTTTTCAAGGGCCTTCAAGGCCTCAGAGGATGTGCGCCACTTGAACGTGGTCGTTGTTTCCTGCGTGAACGAGCTATCTCTTCTTCGCGGATTTCTTGGCTGCTTTTTTCTTGCCGCCCTTTTTCGCGGCCTTCTTCTTAGTTGCCATATTGTCGTTTCTCCTTCTTGAGTTTCAGAGTGATGACCACAAGATAATGTACTTAAGTAACTCTTGTGGTCTAGAGAAAACGGCGCACAACATCTTGCTATATAAACTTAAATTCAGGCAATGTCAACAATTTATTACGGCGGAAGAGAAAAATGTCTCACCACTCTGATCGTCGAACAGAAGCAAAATGGTGATGTGAGATCTTCCTGAAGATCAGTTTGATCCAGGATCGCGAGGTCATTCAAGTGAGAGAAGATTCACGATCGATTTGTGTATTGGGAATTGACGCGAGGAATTTTCGTTATCTGAAAAGAGGGGTGAAGATCCATTCGTCGTGTCGCTCAATTCCATAATAGGTCATCACGGAATTGCGCTGGCTGCGACTCGCGACACCGAGAAATGGTCCGGAGGAATTTGCAGAATCATCTTCACCGCCGGGCGCTGTGGAAGTGGAACCAGTATCAAGGACATTCGCCATCTGTGGAATCAGCGAAGCCAGCCGGCCCATGTCACCGCGAGGCGTCGGCGGAATGCCGCCGGAATAAACGGTCAACGATTTCACAAAGCCAGCCACGTCGGAAGATGTGGGACCGATCAATTTCCATTCTCCTGAGCTTGAGAGCGGATCACGCGCGGCCTCAACGCGCAGAATTTGAAGCTTCTTCGTGCCGCGCGGGATTCCTTCGAGTAACTGATCCATTGTCGTGGGCAGCGAATTTACGCCCTGGGCTTGGCGAAAACGGTAGTAAGAGCGAATAGCGTCGGCGACCTGCTCCCCGCGAAACATCGCCTCTTTTTCGCGCTCCCGCTGGCCTTGCTGGCGCACATTTTCCGCGGCGGCAAGCGCCCAGAGAGCCAGCAAACTCATCAACATCAAGAGGGCAACCAGGGTGTAGCCGCCCTCAGCGCGGCGATTCGAAAGGCCCGGTTTAGTTGGATCGTTATCGCTCATTGTGGCCCATCCAGGATTACATCGGCTCATCGTCGGCGCTTCGCACCGGCGGACGATAGGGACTGCCGGTCGTTTGATCCGCAGTAAAGGGAAGCGTGTGCGTTATCTTCAACGCCGTATCAATCACCTTCACCTCTTTTTCCGAAATGCTAACCACGCGAAAACGGCCGCCGACCGCGTCGCCGCGTTGGACGCGGACAAATTCCTTGCTGCCTTTGTCCTGAAGCACTGCCGTGTCGTTGAAACTTCGCTTGCCGATGATTCCGACATACGTAAAGTTCGGCAACGGCGGAGGCGTGATGTTCAGTGTGAGCGTATTTGAATAAAGCGCGCCATCAGAGCTTCGGGCTATTACCTGGCGAACGCCCGGGTTTGCGATGAATGAAGCCGGCACCGTCGCGAACAGTTGTTGGGCGTTGACGAAGCGCGTCGGCAACTCGCGACCATCGAGGAAGATCTTCGAGGCCGAAGTAAATTTGTCGCCCATCAATTGCAAACTGAAATCCGCCGTGCGCGCGTAGACCGAAGACGGCGCCATTGACGAAGCCGTCCACGGCGGCGGCGGCGTCGGTGTTTGCGTTGGAACATAAACAAGCTTCGGTGTGGGTGACGGTGGTATGTAGAACGCAAAAATATTTCGATTCGCTTCTGAGTAGGCAGGAGCAGCCTCGGTGATGGAAATCTCTTTGTAGATAGACTGATCTTCAACCGGTGGTTCAGAGCCTGCCCGCTCGATGACTGCTCTCGGCGAAGGCGATGGTTTGTTTCCCGTAGTCTGGTTGGTCGGCGGTTTGGATGATCCCCCACCAAAGAACACATAGCCGAGAACCACGACTGCGACCAGCGCCAACACGCCCGCCGCGATCATTTTCTTTTTTTCATTCGGATTGTTTGGATCAAAGAATTGCATAATCCCAACCTAAGGGGCCGTATTGTTTGTCTCGAATCTTTGAAAATACGTTGCCAGATCCACCCGCAAACTCACCAGCGTGCCGCCTGTCGTTGCGGTCGGACGCGCCGGCGCGGTCGTTCCCCTTCCGGTTTGCGGTTGTGACGGAAATGGTCCGAGGTGATCCTGAGTTACTCCTGATTGCGTGACGCCTTCAAGCTCGACGGCATTGATGATCAGAAACTGCCGGCTGATTTCCATGTCTCGAATAAAGTGCCGCACGTTCTGATAAGGGCCTTCCACTGTCACGCTCACCGCGATGCCCGGGTAGATGCTTTGCCACTTCGCGTTGCTCTGCTTTTCTGCGGTGACGGCCGGTTGGATCTGGTTCTTGGTTCCTACCGGGTCGAGTGGCGAGTAAGTCGGACCCGCCGTATTACGCAGACCATTGCTCTTGATCAGTTTATTCAGAGCGGTGTAGAGAGAAAGACGACCAGACGCGGGGCCAACCAACGAGTTGTCTTCAAAATATCTGAGGCTCGTTGTGATCTTATCCACACTCTCTTTCGTACTGACCCCTTCTTCAAAAGCTACGCCGGATGCTTGTTTGACTCCTTGCAGTCTCGTCCGCTCAAGTTCGGCTGACCTAAGACGAGAAACTGACGGCAGATAAAAATAGAAGTAAGCGAAGATAACGAGTATTGCCAGCAGCGCGGCGCCGAGAAGTCCGATTAGCTCAGGCAGCCCGATGATATTTAGCGCCGGCGACCGCTTCAGTTGATTGAGCCGAGCGGAGGTCTGTCTGCGCGGAGGGGCCAGGCCGGCGTCAGGCATTGGTTGTTCCTGACTCATCGCTTGCCTCCTTCTTCGGCAGTATCGACCGGGCGTTTAGTTTGCGACTGCTCAATCGCGAAACCGGCGCGCGGCACATAGTGCACACTCAATTCGTATTCTGAACCGGACTCGCCCTTTCCGCGCTGCGGATTTTGCGCCACCAGTTCGGCGCTAAAAACTCCCTGCGACTCCATCTCCTGAATCATTTCCGTCACCGTCACCGGATTCTTGCTGGCCACGACCAACTCGAGATCGGCCACCGGCCGATCGCCTTGCATGTGCACTTCCTTCACAAGAATTCGCGTGACGCGGATGCCGCCGGGCAAAGATGATTCCAAATCCGCGAACAAACGCGACCAGGAAAATCGCTTCCGATCAACCAGCGCATGCGCATATTTCAGTTCTTTCTTCTGGTCGGGAGTGAGCGCAGTCTCAATCTCCTTCGCTTTTTTGGCAAGCGTTGCGGTTTCCCTTTGCAGCTCAGCGACGTCCTTTTGCGTCGCCAGAGTCTTCGCGTTGTTCTGAAAAGTTGACCTGGCAATTAGTAATAGTCCGACTACCGACGCCAGAGTAATTAGCGCAGTTATCGTCCATGGCAGGGCTCGATTGCGAAAGGGATCGCTGGCCAGATTGAGCTTCGAGGACATTATTTCCTACCGTCAAAAAGCGTTCACGAAAAGGATACAGCCTGTGGCTAAGTGGCGCAAACAGGTTTGTGATCAGCGGAACGCCTCAGAACTTAAACGATGATGGACGAGCGAGGTTGCGGAAAGTTTGGGCCGGCTTGAAGGTCCGACAAGCTTTAGCTTGTCGAACATTAAGGCGACAAACTGAAGTTTGTCGGACATTTTGTTGGCAGTTTTAGGCGCTGGCGGTCATTTCCAGACGATCCAGCTTTAGATAGAGGCCGCGCCGGGTCAGGCCCAGTTCACGCGCGGCGCGCGAGATGTTGCCGTTATGTTTGCGCAGGGCTTCGCCAATCATGCGCCGTTCGACTTCGGCGAGGGCGTCGGCCAGCGTGACGTTTTGCAAAGGAACAGTGACCGATGACCCGCCCATTCCATTAATTGAGGTGACCGTACCTGCAGGCGTGACCGGCGCTCCCATGTGCCGCAGCTCCGGCGACAGTTGCTCCGGCGTGATGATGTTGCCGTCTTCGGCGCGGGCGACCACGCGTTGCATCTCGTTGCAAAGTTGACGCACGTTACCGGGCCACTCGGCCACCATCAGGAGGTCGATCGCTTGTGGTGTAATCTGCACATCCTTTCGGCCGAACTTTGCCGAATAGTGATTGACGTAGTAATTCACGATCGTCGGAATTTCAGATCGTCGCTCCCTTAATGGCGGCACGCGCAAGCGAATCACATTCAGTCGATAGTAAAGGTCTTCCCGAAAACGGCCGTCTGCCACCATCTCTTCCAAATCAGTGTTCGTCGCGGCGATGATGCGCACGTCGACTTTGGCCGGACGTTGTTCACCAAGCGGCTGAATCTCGCCTTCCTGCAAAAACCTGAGCAGCTTCGGCTGTACATCGATCGGCAGATCACCCACTTCATCAAGAAAGAGCGTCCCGCCTGCTGCCGCGCGAATTACGCCCTGCGAATCTTTGACCGCGCCGGTGAATGCGCCACGTCGATAACCGAAGAGATAGCCTTCCGAAAGTTCTTTCGGCACGGCGGTACAGTTGAACGGCACAAAGACCTTGTCGCGGCGCGATGACAACGCGTGAATCGCGCGCGCCACCAATTCCTTGCCGGTGCCTGATTCACCGGTGACCAGCACCGTAACGTCAGACGATCGAATCTTGTGCACCTCTTCGACCAGTCGCGTCATCGCCGGGCTCGAGTGAATAAAGCCGGGCATCAGACTCGCTCCCGCGAGAGTCGTCTCTTCCGCAGGACCCTGGCTGCCGCGACTTCGCTCTCGCAAGGCACAAACGTCCATGCCTAATTCCACCACTCGCAGCAACGGATCGAGTGAAAGCCCGCCGGACAGATGCGCGCGTTCGCGCGGCGAAATCAAAAGCGTCGCCGGAGGCGCGTTACTCGGTTTCAACCTGATAACGGCCACGTCGCGCTTTTTGGCAAAAGGTTCAACGGGCGATTCCGGTTTTAGTTTGGCGCAGTCGTTGGCCAGCGTTAGTGCCTCAGTTTGATCCCAGCCATGCGTCGCGACGACTCGCTGCCCCTCGGTTTCGGCCTCGTAAATCATTACGCGACGGCAGTTGGTTTCCTGTCGAATTACCGCCGCTAGTTCATGCAAGAGCAATTCACGAGAAGCGACCGCTTCGGCCAGCCGCAAGGTCAAAAGTTGCGCGACCGTTTCGCTTTGCCGGGCATGATCCGGCGCGGTTCGATCCAGCGCAGCTACGGCTTGTTCGGCATGCGCCAAATCAAGACGCGCACCCAGCTCAAGAAAGATGTTGACTGCTCGCGAGAGTTGTTCCGCGGCTCGATCGGGTTGGGACAGGGCATAGGCCCGTCCTAATTCATAATGGGCCCTGGCGCTGCGATAACGATCGCCAAGCAGATCAAAGATAGACACGCTTCGTCCAAAATGCTGCGCCGCTGAAGCGGGATCGCCGCCAGACATCTCGGCCAGGCCATTGAGCCGCTGCATCTCTCCGGCCAGCAATAAATCCGCTTCGGAATCGGTTACGAGTTGTCCGAGGGTCTTGAGATTCTCAGTCGCCCTGGCTGCGTCACCGCACATCATTGAAGCTTCCGCCAGTAGCAACCGTGATTCGCAAATCGCTTGCCTGTCGCTAATCAACTCGGCGAGTTCCAGTGCTTTGGTCGCCTGGACTGTCGCCTTGTCGGCTTCTTTCATTGCTAGGTAACAACGGCCGAGCGTGCGATAAGTCTGACACTGGTACCAGTTATTCCCTATTTCCTTGGCCAGCGAGGCCGCGCGCTCCAGATAGCTGTGCGCTTCTTCCAGCTCGCCGCGCAGCATCAGCAGTTCGCCGAGCGAGTCGAGGATCATTGGAAGTTCGGGGCCGCGATGGTCGCACTCGTTGGCAATCGAAAGTGCCCGCTCCAAAGCTTGCTGTGCCTTATCCCACTGTCCGATCAGAACCAGATTGATTCCCAGGTTGTTATAACCTTCGGCCGCGCTCCCTTTGTGATCGGTTCGTTCGTAGTACCCGATCGCTTTCTCGAGGTAACGAATTCCTTCCTTCGGCCGCTTCAAAAACCAGCAAGAGCCGGCCATGTTCGCGTAGACCCGGCCCAACATGTAACTCGCCGGATGATCGCCAACCAGCTTGATCGCCTGTTCGTAGTTTTGCAGCGACCCTTCGTAGTTACCTTCCTGAACGTCCGCGATGCCCAAACCGAAATAGGCCTCGGCCAGTCCGCGCCAATCGCCTGTCTGCCGGTAACAATCCAGCGCGCGATGCGAATAGTCACGCGCAATTGGGTACTCGGTGATTCGCCGATAGACGCGCGCCAGCGCGGTGTACGCAGCGCCCGCGACCGCTCCTTCTTCCGGCACTTCACGTAAGGTCGATTTCAGAAGTGAGATCGCTTTGGGATGATCGCGATTGTAGTTGTAGGCGAGAGCAATCTGAATCTGCAGCCGGGCACTCAATGAAGGGTCGAGCTTCGCCCGCATCTCAGGGTCTTCATACATCGAGACGGCGTCGAGCGACTCGCGAAAGTGGCCCTGCATCTCCAATGCGACCGACAACGCACAGCGCGCCTGGGCCAACTCTGACCGGTGATGGCGTGCCGCTGAGAGCACGACGTTGAGACGCGATCGCGCCTCAGTGCTCAAGCCCTGATCGAGCAACTCGCGAACGGCATCGAGTTCCGCGGCGAGCGATTCAGCAGATGAAGCGCCGCCACTCGAACGCAGACGAACGCGAGCGCGCTCTAGATCGACGACAGCGTTGTTCTTATCCTGTTTATCTTTACTCAAGCAGCAGTCCCAAGCAGAGGCATTGCTGGACCAGCGATTATGTCGACACGTGAACTATCAACAAACATCCAATAACGCTTGCTTTTCACCTTTACAAAGTCGGCAGGACGGAAAGCCTTACGAATTTACCAGCAGACGACGCGAAAATAGCACAGTCCGGGGCTGCGGTCACTAAGTTCCAGGCAATTTCGATTTATGCCGCTCAGCGAGAATAGACCAGGATGGCATCGCTGACAGGCCGCTCCCCGGTAGCATCCGAAGGCTTATTTACCAATTTGTTCCTGATCACCATCGTGGTCGAGCCGCCACCGTCGAGGTTGATTGCTTCAACAGCGCCAAATTCAATTAACAGATCGGCCAGCATGTTGAGTGACATGCCGATACTCGCTGACTGACGTCCATCGACGGTTACGAGTAGGACGTGCCCGGATTTTAGTTTTGCGATTGCCGTCCGTGGGTGCAGGTCGCTAACGAAAGCGGGGAGAATCTTTTCTGCCTCGCTGGTTATTTCCACCCGTCCGTTTCTAATAATTTGCGGTCTGCCGCCCACAATGCTGATCGCTCTCTTCCACTGATCGCGCTGATCAGTTTCGACGGGCAAGAGTTTCAGACTAAGCCGCACCGCTTGTCTCACGTGCAAATTGCGCCGGATCCATTCGCGGGCAGTTCCGGTTGCCGAGATGATGAAGCCGTCGGCAGGAATCATACTGCTGCCTTTTTGATCGCGAATTTCAGTTACGCGGCCGCGACGCACGATTACTTCCAGCCCGCTCTGATCGGTAAGCGTGGTGCGATGAAACTCCGGAGTGAAGACAATTAGCTCGTTATCGGCGCGCGGGCGATTCAGTCCGTTTACTGAATGTTTCGATTTCCGGTTGGCAATTAATTCACCGGCGAAACTGACATGTCCGAAAACAATTTGTTGCGTACCGTTACTTTCGATCAGGCCCATCGCCGCGCTCGCGTTATTCGATTCGCTCAGAATCCTTCCCTCGAGCACGCCCACACCGACTGAGTCGCCACGATAGGTTCCGGTCGTCCGAAAAAAGCCGCTGTTCACGCCGGCCAAAGCCCCGTACCGAGTCACCATTGAACTCGTAGTTTCCAGGCCGACGGCTTCATCCATTGCGTGAACCATGTGGAGCCGGGCTTTGCTCAGGTCGATGCGCAGCATGTTGATGAACCAGGGACCCGTCGCATCTTTGTCCGACTTGGCGCCGCGGGTGAATTGCAGGTGCTCGATGCCGGGAGCTATGAACTCGGACTGCGGAGGTGGATTCTGAGTTTGCGACCGCGCCGTAGTGACCGAAGCGAGTAGCAGGAAAAAAACTATCAACAGGCCCAATGACGGTGAAAGCAGCTCTGGACCAAGTCGATGACGCTGGTTAACGCTCCGTAGGAGCGTAATGTTTATAGCTCGCATGCCAATCTTATCTTACGGCTCCGGCGAGAGAACGATAACCTTATCGCTCTCTCGCCCGAAGAGATCAATCAAATGCTCCCCTTCTATAAACCTTTTGCTCCTGACGGAGCAACGCCGCCAGGCCCCGAACAGTTGAAATCACAAACTGTGACTTCAAACTGCCGTCTCGGAATTATGCTTTGGTTGAAATTCCCGGTTCTTCCGCGTAAGTCGCCAGGATTTTGATTTACTCATCAGTGTCATCCGTAAGCTCCCAGCGAATGCTGTTATGCATGTCGATTTGTCGCAGTAAATTCCCGCGCTCGTCGTAAAAGTCGAACATACCCTCGTGAAAATTCTGCGAATCGACCTTTGTCGCTTCGGGAATGATTTCGGTCGAGCCGTCCGGATAAGTGATTTTCATCGCCATGGTGGTCGCTTATTAGGCTCTCGAACGTCTAACTGAATGGGATTCTACCGCTTCAGCGAGCTAAAGCTTGAACGCCAAACGGCTTGGGCCCATTCCTTGACACCCCTCAGACCGCCCCTTATCATGCTTGTTTCCGCATTGCTCGGAATTGTTGTCTGATGTATGTTCGAGTCTCTTTCCGACAAGCTAAAGCGGACGCTGAAGAACCTGCGCGGCGAAGGCGTCCT
>UEXV01000032.1_pt1 | contig 59787 bp, 41 predicted proteins | sample 4301181 | NCBI WGS metagenome assembly UEXV01 (sample SAMEA4773175, study PRJEB27434) | metagenome | biome: 2259; feature: agricultural soil; material: soil | place: USA | collected 2014-09 | depth 0.25 m | reverse complement strand
GAGCTACCTTCTACAATCTTGTGATCAATCACACGGGGGCGGGCGGCGTCACTTTGAACTCGGCGACCTCGGTGACGAACGTGCTCACGCTGACCAGTGGGGTTGTCACCACCACTTCGTCCAATCTGCTGACAGTTTCGAACACGGCTTCGAATGCAATCTCTGGATCTGCAAGTTCTTACGTCAACGGACCTTTGGCGCGGATACTGCCGGCCAGCCTCGCATCGGGTAGCACGTACTCATTCCCAGTCGGGAAGGCAGGGTACAACGCGTTCGACTTGGTGAACCCAACGACAAACGCAGGCGGAACGGTGACCTTCAAAGCCGAGGAATTTGATGGGAACTCGGGCGGGGCGGCGGGACCAGGTCTGACTTCGCTCAACATCGACCGATATTGGGAAGCTTCGATTGCCGACGGTTCCGGAAATTTCAGCAATACTTCAGTGAGGCTGACGAACTCGGCGGCGCTTCCGGCGAATGCTCGAGTCGGGAAGTCCGCTACTCAGAACGGTACTTATGCTTCAATTGGTGGCACGGTCTTAGCCAACACAGTTACCTCGGATCCGTTCTCAAGTTTTAGCTTCTTTGCCATTGGTACTGGTCTGGCTGCCACCAGCACCACCGTTCTCGCCGACGACACTTCGGTAGTGGCGGGTGCACTGATCACATTCAATTCAGAAGTTAGCAGCGGCACGGCGGGCACCATTACCGGCACCGTGCAAATCAAGGCCAACGGCAACGATATCGGATCTCCGGGCACACTTTCAGCCGGCCCGTCGTTCCAGACGGCTCCAACCTATCAGTGTCTGCAAGTTGGCACTTACACCATCACCGCCGTCTATAGTGGCGATTCGAATTACGCCACGAGCACGGGAACGATGCTAGGGAGCCAGAGTGTTGCCACGCCGTCGAAGGTTTTGGTTGATGACTCTTTCGCTGGTTCAACCGACTGCCAGGATCTGGGAACCACCGCTCTCCTCGAGGTCAGCGATCCAATCTTCGCTCGCAACACATTCGCCACCATCGCCGCGGGTCAGGCTGGCGTAACACCGACCGGCACCGTCTATGTCAACGCGGGCACTTACAATGAGAGCTTTACGGTCCCCTTGGGACAGGTAATGACCCTCGAGGGTGATGTAGTAATTGACGGCAACCTGGAATTGAACGGAACGCTGAACGTCGGCACGCACACGCTGACTTTGAATGGCGCGGTTTCAGGAACCGGCGCCTTGACCAGCGCCGCGACCGGCACAGTCATTTACGGCCAGGCTTTGAATGGACAGAATGTCCTCGCCGCCAACTACGGCAACCTGACTTTCAGCAACTTCAATAAGACGCTGCCGTCGAGCGGCACGATTGGAATCGCCGGCGCCTTCACACCGGGCACGGCGACGGGCCATGCGATTGCCGGCAGCACCATCGAATACAACGGCTCGAGCGCGCAGACTCTGCCGTCCGGATTCTTAACCTACAACAATCTCACCCTGAATAACCCCGCCGGCACAGAGGGACCAGGTGGCCTGATCGTGAATGGCACGCTCACAGTTCAAGCCGGGACATTCACAAGTCACAGTGATTACACCGACGTCGTAATCAATTCAGGGGCGACGCTTTCGCTCGCAGCCGACGTCACTGTCAGCGGCAACTGGACCAACAACAACGGCACGCCCGGCAGCGGACTGGCAGCCAACGGTTTCAAGGTTACCTTTGACGGCACAACGAACCAGACGATCCGCGGAACGACTCCGACAACCTTCGCGGCGCTTGAGGTGAACAATACCGGATCGGCGGGCAGCAATACGGTCTCGTTGAGCGCGGCCGATGGCGCCGCCACGCAAAGCTGCACTTCTTTAACTGTTGTTACCGGGGTGTTTGATCAGGGAACCGCAGCGAATTCTGTGAGCCTGACGACCACCGGCAGCGGAACTATCGTTGACCTCCAACAACCCAGCGCCAAGTGGACAAACTTCGGCACGGGCGACCTGTCGCTTTCAGGAGACGTCACGAATAACGGCACGATCGAGTTCAACGGCAGCGGCACGGCTTGTAACGAACTCGCGACGAACGACATCTCGATCACCTCAACGGGAGGGGCGCGAACCTGGTCGGGTACGGGCACCTTCTCAATGACCGACGTCAGTGTGTCAAATCAAAAGTCGGCCGCGCCACTGCCGCCGATCGCAATTCTGGTTAACAGCGGAACCGACGGCGGCGGCAACACGGGCTGGGTCTTCGTCGATCAGTGCACGGCTGGAACTTACACGTGGATCGGCGGCACCCTCGGCGCTAACACCAATTGGCAAGTGAGCACAAACTGGAACCCAACCCGCACGCCCGCGCCCGGCGACGTCCTGATCTTCGATGGAACGGTAACTTCATCGCCGACGGTCACCAACGTTCCGACGCAGTCAATCTCGTCGCTGCAGTTGAAGAACAATATCAACGCGGTGAAGCTGAACGCCGACACAATTGGTGGGCCGCACACGTTAACGATTACGGGCAATGCCGGTCTCGACGTGCAGAACGGCAGCCGGCTTGAAGTGGTCGGCGCCACAGGTCTGACCGTTGCGGTCACGACGGGGTCAGGCTCGACGATTAACGGCGCCATCGCTTTGGCAGGCGGGCCGCATCGTTTGACGGGCGCGAGTGCCGGCCAGATTACGTTCAGCTCGACCGGGAGTTTTATCGCCGGCACAACCCCGCCACCGTCCGGCTTTACGGGCAATCCATTCGGCACCGGGACAACCGATTCAGTGAGCTTCCAGGATGGCTCGCACGCCTTCTTCAACGAGGGCAGCGATCCCTTCGGTACCTCGGGCGGCGTCGTCAACTTTAGTTCAGGGAGTAATCAGGAGTTCACCACTTCGACCGCGTGGTCGGCCGCCGGACGCAGCTACGGCAATCTCACGCTGGCCGGCAGCAGCCAAACCTATTTTGATTCGGGCGCGTCGACGGAAGTGACGGTCAAGGGCACTCTCACGATTGGTGCGACGAACACGCTGAAACTTTCGAACAACGCGGGCGGGGATCTGAATCTCTGGGGTAACTTTACTGATAACGGCACATTCGATCCGAATATCCCGAATGGCGGCCGCTCGGTGAAATTCCAAGGCGGCAGCTCGCTGCAGACAGTTTCCAAGTCGAGCGGCGCCGAATCGTTCTTTAACGTGCTGATCGCAAAGACGGGCAGTTCGGTTAGGTTGCTCAGCCCGGCGGCAATCAGCGGCGCGCTGACATTTGGTAGCGGCGGCACACCAATCGACGTGCTCGAACTAAACGGTCAGCAACTGACGATCGGCGGAACAGTCGGCGCAGTGCCGAACGCCAACAGCGGGTTGCAGGGAGATCTGCTCGGGTCGTCGCTCAACGTAACTTCGACGACGGATATCGGCACAGTTCACTTTATCTCCGGGGCGCAGTCGCTTTCGTCGCTCGTGGTGAACGGCGTCGCGGCCACTACCGTGGTTAGGTTCGACACCGATCTGCGCATCGGCCGCACAAACCCCGGCACGCCTTCCCTGGCATTGACGAACGGCGTGGTAATCATGACCGGCGTCACGACGCTGACTGTCGACTCGAATGTGTTGGTATCGCAAACGCTCGGCTGCATCTTCGGCAACGAGCAGCGCAAGATTGATTGTCAGTCAGGCTCGTGCGGCACAACTACATTTCATGTGTGCGGCGGCTGGGGCCCGGCATTCATCGATGAAGCGATCAGCGTAACCAGCGCCGGCGAGTACGCTCAGACTGTTAAGAATCTCGGTGAGAACCACCCCAGCGTTAGCGGAACAAACGCGCTGGATAGCTACTGGGTGCTGTCGCTGATTTCAGGACCTGGCACGGCCACGGCAGACGTGACCTTCCACTATCCAGAGGCTTTCGTCGGCAGCTTTGATGAAAATCTTCTTAAGATCTTCCGCTACAGCGGCGGCGTCTTCACTCAGTTCGAGCCGACGAGCTTAGACACCTCCAATAACATCGCGACGCTGAACGGCGTGACCGACTTCAGCGACTGGACCCTGGCCGATCCGAACGCGGTGCAGGAAGGTTCGCTGACGTTCTTTGATGGCGCGACTTCGAATGTCACTGAGGGGAATGCCGGCCCGACGACCAAGACGGTCAAGGTCACGCGCTCAGGTGGAACCGACGGCGCAGTCAGCGTTCAGTACCAAACGAGCAACGGCACTGCCACGCTCGCGGACAACGATTATGTGACGGCCTCCGGCACTTTGAATTGGGCGGACGGTGAAGGCGGTGAGAAGTCCTTCGACGTGACGATCAATGGCGATACGACCTCTGAGCCAACTGAGACGATCAATATAACGCTTTCGGCGCCAACCGGCGGCGTGACCATCGGTCAGTCAGGCCACATCATTAATGTGGTTAACGACGACTCTCCGGACGTAAGCGTCAGCGTCTCGCCGGGCGCGGTGGCCGAAAATGGCGCCACGCCGCTCGTCTTTACGTTCACACGGTCGGATGCCTTCGCTCCGCCTCCGACAGTCGACTTCACGGTCGGTGGATCAGCGACGTTTACGACCGATTACACCCAAACCGGAGCGACGAGTTTCACCGCCACGACCGGATCGGTAGCGTTCACCGGGAGCAACCTGACCGCGACAGTTTCGATCTTCCCGCAAGACGATCCGATCGATGAGGATCCCGATGAGACGGTAACGCTCACGGTGGTCGCGGGAACCGGGTATAACGTCGGCAGTCCGAGCGCCGCAACGGGAACGATTACCGATGACGACGCGACGCCGGTGATTTCGATCAATAACGTCACCTTGCCCGAAGGCAATACCGGCACGACGCCTTTCACCTTCACGGTCAGTTTGTCGAATCCGAGCTCGGGCACGATCACGGTTGATTTTGCGACCGCGGCCGGCATGACTGATCCCGCCACCGGCGGAGCCTCGTGCGGCGGCAGCACCGATTATATAAATGCGAACGGCACGGTGACCTTCAATCCGGGCCAGACTTCGAACAACACTACGGTTGTCGTTTCCGTGTGCGGCGAGTTCACGGTCGAGCCGGACGAAGTGTTCGTCGTCAATCTCAGCAACAACTCGAGCAATTCGCAGCTCACACCCGGAACGGCCGGCACCGGAGTGATCCAGACCGACGACTTCAATCCTGATTACACCGTCACCACGACGGGCAACGCGATTGTGGTCACCGATATTTCCGGGAACAGTGACGCGCTGACGATGAGTGAGCCGGTGTCGGGCTCGATCAAGTTTGGCGCGCCGGGCCGTTACTTCAGCGTTGATGGGGCGCCGGCCACGGCCAACGATTCCGGCAATGTCTCGCTCAGCGGCGTGACCAGCGTCACCGTGAATCAAGCGGCGGGCAACGACTCGTTCTTTGCCACGGCCTTCACTCCGGCGTTCCCGAGCCTGACTGTTAACGGCGGCGTGGGCAACGATAACGCCAACTTCAACGGCAACATCACGTTCGCCGCGAACGCGAATCTCGACGTGAATCTCCAGGATGATGACCCCACGCCGGGCATCGACAATGTGATTGTTAATGCAGCTTTGATCACTTCGGGCACGGGCACGATTGACGTGCGGGCCAGCGAAGCCATTGCGGTGCAATCGACGCCCAACGGCAAACTGCAAGTCGAAAATGGAACGCTCACGGTGGAAGCCAACCAGCAGGCTACTCCGAACACGACTGAAGAAGTCGGCGTCGTGATTAATGGCGGCATCGTCCAGTCAACCGGCAGCGGCAACATCTCGATCAAGGGCAAGGGTGGATCCGGAGATTACGACGGAATGATCGGCGTGCAGATCGCCGGCCAGATCACAGCCACGTCAACGGGCGCGATCACTGTGGTGGGAACGGGCGGCGCGTGGAGCGGCACAGTCAATTCGGGCCAAGGCAACGCCGGTGTGGTGGTTGACGGCGGAACAATTCTTTCCGCTTCGAGTGCGATATCAGTGACGGGCACTGGCGGCGCCGGCAGCACCGATGGTTTGCACGGCGTTTACCTGACGAATTCAGGAAAGATTCAGGCGGACGGAGCGGGAACAGTCACGATCAACGGCAACGGTGGAGCGACCAGCGGCGGAAGCGGCGCGGTGACTTCAGCGGGAGTGATGATGGACACCGGCGGCACGATTGCTTCGACCGGCACCACGCCGAACGCCGCCGCGATTAACATCACGGGCATTGCCGGCGCTGGAGGCACCGGATCATCGCAGGGCTTCCGGATGGATTCGCAGATTACGACGGTGGACGGCCAGCTTGATGTCAACGGCACGGCCGGAAGTTGCGGCCTGCTCTGCCTGGGCTTCTCGATTCGCGGCAACATCACCGCTTCAGGCACCGCCGCAATCAATCTCACCGGCACGGGCGGCAGTGGCGGCACGTCCAATGTCGGCGCCAACGTTCGCAGCGGCGGCGTGGTTTCCGTCAAGAACGGTAATCTAACCGTTACTGGCACCGGCGGCACGGGCACGGACAATATCGGCGTTACCATTGGAAATGCGACCGGCACGGGCGCGTTGCAAAGCACCGGCAGCGGAACTGTCACGGTCATCGGCGATACGATCAGTATTGATACGAACGGTTCGATTACGACCGGACCGAGCGCCACTACGCTGCGTCAGAAGACGGACGGCGTGGCTATCAACCTTGGCTCCGCCGTGGATACGACCGCCAGCACGCTCGAACTATCCGACGCCGAGCTCGACCGCGTCTCGGCGGACATATTGAAGGTTGGCAACAACCAGAGTGGCGCTCTCACCGTAAGTGCCGATATCACCCGCGCGGCCATCACCAACATGACGCTTACCAGCGGCGGTGACATTGTCATCAGCGGTGGTCAGGTCAATACAGGTGGCGGCACGCTATTGCTTGATTGCGGTAATTCACCTGCGGCGGTCAAGCCCACGAAGTCGAGCACCGACGTTACCGCCAGCACTCTGTCGTTCGGCAGCGATCTCGCCATCGTGATCAATGGCCTCACCGCCGATACGGACTACACTCAGCTCAATGTTCTCGGCGACGTGAACCTTACGAACGTCGATTTGAAATTGAGCGGTACGCACACGCCCGTCCCCGGTCAGGCATTTACGATCGTTAACAACAACGGATCGAATCCGATTGTCGGCACCTTCACGGGCCTGCCTGAGGGAGCGGTTATTCCGAACTTCCTGGGTTCATCCTACGGCGCGCAGATTACTTATGGCGGCGGAGACGGCAATGACGTCGTGCTTACCGTTGTGGCTGCGACCGTGAGTGTCGCGGTATCGCCGTCCAGCGTGCTTGAGAACGGCGCGACAAATCTAGACTTCACCTTTACCCGGAGCGTCGTTACCAGCGGCGACCTGACGGTCAACTTTACCGTGGGCGGCACGGCGGTCTTTGGCACTGACTACACGCAAACCGGCGCGGCTTCATTCACCGCGAGCACCGGAACGGTCACCTTCAGCGGGAGCAACACCACGGCGACCGTGACTATCGATCCCACGGGCGATACTGACTACGAATTTGACGAGACGGTGATTTTGACCGTCGCGGCCGGCAGTTACAATCCGGCGAGCAGCCCCAACGATACGGCCACCGGCGACATCGCGAACGACGACGACACGATCATCGTCACCAAGACTGCCGACACCAACGGCACCTGCTTGCCGAACGATTGCAGTCTGCGTGAAGCGATTAACCTGGCCAACGCGAACTCTGATTTCAACAACATCTTCTTCGATGTTTCGGGCGCGGGTTGTGCTTTAGGAGTTTGCACGATTCAGCCGGGCGGGGCGGGTTCAGCTTTGCCGGGAACTCCGCTGCCGGCGATCACCAACCAGGTGGTCCTCGATGGCTACACCCAAACGGGCGCGAGCGCAAATACGCTGGCCAACGGTAACGACGCTGATATCAGGATCGAACTGGATGGCACGGGCGCCGGTCTCGCCGCCGATGGACTGGTCCTGGAGACCGGAAGCGACGGCAGCATCATCACGGGTCTGGTCATCAACCGCTTCACCGGCAACGGCGTCAAGGTGAACTCGAGCGCCAACGAGATCATTGGCAACTTCATTGGCACGAACGTCGCCGGAACGGCGGCGGCGGCCAATAACGTCGGTATCTATCTCAATAACTCTGCCGCCAACCTCATCGGATGCACGACGCCGGACGAGCGCAACCTTATTTCCGGCAACACCGACGAAGGCATTGAGATCTATGGGGCGTCACCGTTTAATGCCACCCTTAACTTTGTGCAGGGCAACTTCATCGGCACGGACAGGACTGGACTGATTGCCCTGGGCAACGGAGGCGCCGGCGTAAAGATCTATGACGGCTCAGACAATTTTATCGGCGTCGATACTCTCTTCCCGCTAGCTTCGGCCGGCAATGTGATTTCAGCCAACGGCGGAAACGGTGTCGAGATCGCCGGCGGCGTCGGGCAGGCGACTAACAACTACGTCTACGGCAATTTCATCGGCACCGACCTGGCCGGCTCCGCCGATCTCAGCAATACCGGAAACGGTGTGGCCATCTACAACGCGTCACTGAACAAGGTGGGACAGGCCACGTCCGCGACATTTAGAAACGTCATTACCAACAACGATAAGGCCGGCGTCTTGATTGAAGAGGTGACGCCGGGCACCGCAGCCGCGCGCAATTCGATTCGTGGGAACTCGATTTACAACAATGGCACGTTGGGAATCGATCTCACCACCACCGCGGCTCTTCCGGGCACGGGAGATGGCGTCACTGCCAATGATGCGGGCGACGGCGACGGCGGCGCGAACCTGCAACAAAACTTCCCGGTGATTGACACGGCGGACGTTGGCGGCACCACGGTCAGCGGCACACTCGACAGCACGTCCGGACTGACCTTTACCATCGACGTATTCGATAACGATCCCGGTTCATGCGACGCGTCCGGCAACGGCGAGGGCAAGACCTATCTCGGATCGGCGACGGCAGTTGAGGGCGCGCCGGGTCAGTACACGTGGTCGTTGACTGGCCTGTCCCCGCTCGTAGAAGGTCGAGTGATCACAGCGACCGCGACTGATCAGGTGGGCAACACTTCAGAATTCTCGAAGTGCTTCGAAGTCTTCAAACGCGTTCAGTTTGCGCAGGCCAACACCAACGACAATGAGCTAAACACCGGTTCTCACGCCGTAAATATTGTTGTTACGCGGACCGGAGGCAGCGGCGGCGCGGTCGATGTTAACTACACGGTTACGGACGGCTCGGCCACCACCGGCGACAACGACTATTCCGCTTCGCCGTCCAGCGGCACACTGCATTGGGACGATGGCGATTCGACGTCGAAGAACATCGTGGTCACGGTCAACGGCGACATCAAGTACGAGATCAGTGAGATCGTCAACCTGACATTGTTTAGTCCGTCTGGCGCTATCCTCGGCGCGCCCAGCGCGGCGACGCTGACGATTGTCAACGACGACGCGGCCCCGACGTTAGCTATTAACGATCGCAGCATTAACGAGGGAACGTCGCCGCCAGGTACGACGAGTTTTACCTTCACGGTGACCAAGACGGGCAGCACCGCTCTGCCGGCAACAGTTAACTTCGCCACTGCCGACGATACCGGGCCTACTCCCGCGTTGGGCGGCGGTTCGTGTGGCGGCTCGGTTGACTACGTGTCGCAAACGGGTGGCCAGCTCACCTTCCCGGCGAGCGGCATTGGCTCGACTTCTCAGACGATTACTGTGTTGGTGTGCAAGGACGGCAATTATGAAGCGAATGAATTGTTCCTGGTAAACCTCTCGAATCCTGTCGACGCGACGATCAGCGACAACCAGGGCCTGGGCACGATTCTGAATGACGATGCGCCGTCCACCGGATACGTGGTTAATTCAACCGCGGATACCGATAACGGACTTTGCGAAGCGTTCGGCACGAACAACGGATGCACTTTGCGTGAGGCAATCAATGCGGCCAACACTTCGGGGACTCCGGTGTCGATCAGTTTCGACCTGCGGGCGTCCGACCCTGGGCACTACTATTACAAGGATGATGGTTCAGGCAGCCCGAACGGAACCGTAAGCCAGGCCAACATCGGCATAGCCACGACGCTAAATGATGCGACCTTGCCCGCGGACAAGGATCCGGATTGGCCGCACGGCTGGTGGTCGATTGCCACGACTTCGGCGTTGCCGACAGTAGTCAAGTCGGTCGTGATTGATGGCTACAGTCAGATCACTGCGAACGCGAATGACGGTGGAGTCGCCGGCGGCACGAACGCGATCATAAGAGTTGAAATCAACGGTGCGGGCGCGGGGGCCAACATCGACGGTCTTACCTTCGGCAGCGGCAGTAGCTCTTCCATTGCGCGCGGTCTGGTAATCAACCGGTTCCTGCGAGATTCGGGGGCCGGCACGCCTGCCGGTAACGGCATCAACCTGAGGAGCGGCGGCTCACAAAGCGTCAACGGTAACTTTATCGGCACGGATGTGAGCGGCATCCTCGACCTCGGTAACGGAGGGGCAGGCGTCGCGTGCACGGCTAATAATGTGACGGTTGGTGGCGCCAGTCTCGATGCGATGAACTTGATTTCGGGAAATACCGGCGACGGCGTGTCCTTCTCAAACAGCAACAGCGATGTGGTGCAGAACAATTTGATCGGCACCCAGGCGAATGGCGTCACGGCCCTGGGCAACGGCGGCAACGGTATCACCTTCGCCGGCGCCGGTTCACTCTTTAACACGCTCGGAGGCGTTGCCGCAGTTGAAGGCAACACCATCAGGAATAACGGTGCTGACGGCGTGCGACTGTTTGATGCGGGAGTGGGCAACGGCATCCGTGGCAATTCGATCTACGCGAACGGCAGCACGGCGAACGATCTGGGTATTGATCTGGGCGCGGACGGCGTGAACAGCAACGATGCGCTGGACGGCGACACCGGGCCGAATGCTTTGCAGAACTATCCGGTCATCACGTCGGCAATCGTTACGGGCAGCACCAAGACAATTATCGGAACGCTGAACTCGACGCCGGGCGAGACGTTCGAGATTGATTTCTACGCCAGCCCGTCGTGTGACACTGGCGGTGGTAACGGCGAAGGCCAAACCTATATTGGCACGACCGAAGTAACGACCGATGGATCGACTGGTGACGCGTCGTTCACCTTCCATCCAACGACGTCTCTGGCAGTGGGCCAGTTCGTGACTGCCACCGCAACGTCTACCGGCGCGCAATTCAATACTTCTGAATTCTCGGCCTGCACGCCGGTCACCGACGGTTCCGGAAATGCCGGCGACATTCAATTCACTTCCGCGACCTACACGGTGAACGAGAACGCGCCGGGCGGCCTGGCGGCGATTACCTTGGCGCGCACGGGCGGAACGAATGGACAGATTCAGACGACCTTCCATACGACGAACGGTTCAGCAACCGCCGGTTCCGATTACGCTGACTCGACGCAGACGGTTGTCTTTAATGAAGGCGAAACCAGCAAGACCGTCAATGTGACGATCACCGATGACTCAGTGTACGAAGGGAACGAGACGATTAACCTGTCGGTGGATTCGCCGCCGACGATAAACGCCGCGCGACGCGATGACGACATATTCGTGGATCCGCATGCGGCGGTGCTCACTATCACCGAAAATGATGCGGTGCCGAGTTTCTCGATCACTGCTTCAGTGACGCACAACGAAGGCGATGCGGGCACGACGAACTTCGATTTTGTGATCACCAAGAACGGCGCGTCGGCGGTTAATGCGCAGATCAGTTACGCGACGGCTGATCAGTCGGCGACCGGCGGTACTTGCGGAACGCCGGGGGTCGATTACGCGTCGCAGGCCCTGACGCAGCTTACCTTCCTGCCCGCGGACACGACGAAGACGGTCACGATTCAAGTCTGTGGCGAAGTCGTGGTGGAAACTGATGAAACGTTCCAGGTGAATTTGTCCAACGCGGTAACTGCCACCATCGCATCCGGACAAGGCACGGGCACGATTACCAACGACGACTGCCCGACTGCTTTCCTGGTTAATCACGCCGGCGATACGCATGACCTTACGCCGGGAGATGGCGTCTGCCTCGATTCGAATCAGAATTGCACCCTGCGCGCGGCGATCGAAGAAGCGAATGCGCAAGTGAATTGTGCGAGCACGACCATCGACATTAACTTTGCCTTTTCGTTCGAGACGATCATCGTGTTGCCGCTCGGCGAATTGTCGGTTGAGCATAACGTCAACATAAACGGCCCGACGACCTATCACCTCTTTATCGACGGCAACGGGCAGTACCGCGCCTTCAATATCAGTTCAGATAACACCGTTTCGATTTCCAATCTCACGATTACCGATTGCGTCTCGACCGGCTTTGGCGGAGGCATTCTCAATACCGGCACCCTGACCCTGAACCGCGTCCTGGTGAACGGAAACACGGCGGTAAACGGCGGCGGCATTGCGAGTACGACAAATAATTCGCTGACGTTGATTAATACTACAATCAGCGGGAATAACTCTTCAGGCAACGGCGGTGGTCTCTATAACGACACCGGCGTCGCCACGCTGACCAACGTCACCATCGCTTACAACACCGCCAATAGCGACAATTCGGGTTCGCAATCCGGCGGCGGCATCTTTGTGGCGAGCGGCGACGTGACGCTGCACAACACGATCGTGGCCGACAACCTCAAGGGGTTGACTGTCGGCACCACCGCGGATGACATCAGCGGCCTGGTCAATGCGGCGAGCTCCTACAACGTGATCGGGACCGGATCGGGTGGGCTAACCAACGGCGGAAACAATAATCAGGTTGGCGTCGCCAGCGCTTTGTTAAAGCCGTTGCAGGAGAATGGAGGCCCGAACCGGACTCACGCGCTGACCTACAAGAGCCCGGCCGTTGACACAGGCGATGCGTGCGTGCTCACCGGCTGTAGCGGCAGCAGTCCCGTCGTCACCATCGACCAGCGCGGTAAGTCGCGCACGCCGCCCAACGACGGCGACGACAATGGCGCCACCGGCGTGGACATTGGCGCGTACGAGCGGCAGGTGACCGAGACCAGAGATGTGCCGTTTGGTTTCAATTCGATGGTTGATATTGTCGACGCCATCATCACCTTCCCGTGTGTGACGCCTTGCGGAGAGTTCAAGGCAAATCCGGGTGGCGCGCAACGGGATACCGCGGTCGCTCCGGCGGCAGCTCAGCCAATGGTGTCGCTATCGTCAATCGATCCGGCTACGCTTAATAGTCTGACACGGCCGCCCAATCTCGTGATTGGCAATAGCTCGAGTCCGGCGCTTCCGGCCTTTGAGGTGACGACGACGGCGAGCTACACGCCGCCCGCAACCGTGTGCTTCTATCTGCCGGCGTTTACCAACCCGACCTTCTTTGCCGGGCTAAAGGTTCTGCACCGCGAGGCTGGCCCGAATACGACTTACGGCGATTCCGACGACGTGATGGTCGATCGCACGCGATCTCTTAATCCGACAGATTTTGCCAACAAGCTGGTTTGCGCTGAGGTCAATTCTTTCTCGGCATTCGCCATCGCGCACACCGCCACGCCGACCGCCGCCAACGGCACGGTGTCCGGCCAGATTGTGGACAACAACGGCAAGCCGGTCGAAGGCGCGGCCGTTCGCATGAGCGGCGCCCAGAATCGGCTGACGGTTACGGACGCTGAAGGGAATTATCACTTTGATGACGTAGAGATAAACGGCTTCTATACCGTCGTGCCCTCGCGCGCTAACTTTAGCTTCAACCCGGTCCAGCGCAGCTTTAGTCAACTGGGCGCCAGCACCGAAGCCACCTTCACCGGAGCAGCGAACGGCGGCACGCTGAATCCGCTCGACACGACTGAATACTTTGTGCGGCAGCAATACGTCGACTTCCTCGGACGCGAGCCCGACGAAACCGGCTTCAACTTCTGGGTCAGAAACATCGATGCGTGCGGCGCTGGCGACTTTGGCTGCCGCGAAGTCAAACGAATCGATACTTCAGTGGCGTTCTTCCTGTCGATCGAATTCCAGCAGACCGGCTATCTGGTCTATCGCACTTACGAGGCAGCCTACGGTGACCTGCCCGGCGCGCCCGTGCCGCTCAAGTTGAGTGAGTTCAAGCCCGACACGCTGCAAATCAGTAACCGCGTCGTTGTCTTGCAGGACGGCTGGCAACTGAGACTTGAGAACAATAAGAAAGCGTTCATGGAGGAGTTTGTGCAGCGCCGCCGGTTTGTTGATGCTTATCCGGTGCGGATGTCGCCGGCTGAGTTTGTTGATAAGCTTTTTGCGAACGCCGAAGTTCCGTCAACCGACAGCGATTACACGGCGGCCATCGGAGAATTTGGCAGGGCCGCCGACACATCTGATGTGACAGCCCGTGCCCGAGCCTTGCGCCGGATTGCCGAGAATTCATCTTTGGCCCGCCGGAGATTCAACCAGGCATTTGTGCTGATGGAGTACTTTGGATATCTGAACCGCGACCCGAACTCCGGCCAGGACGCTGATTTTGCGGGCTACAACTTCTGGCTCGACAAGCTGAACCGCTTCGACGGGAACTTCCGCGAGGCTGAAATGGTTAAGGCCTTCCTCGGCTCAATCGAATACCGTGGCCGCTTTCCGCATTAATCCGTCCGTTGCGCAAAACGCATCTATCATCTCGTCCATCTGCAGACTCAATCGTTCATGGCCAGAATAGCTTGACATTGTTAGTCGTTGTTGATAAAAGCCTGCGCTACTTTCAGTAAGTTAAGGTTACTCAACCCGATCGCGACTTCTGGTTTAGTTCCCTCAGGCTTCCCAATTACCAGGTGTCGAGGCATAACCCAATTGGAGGACTCTCAAAAACCATGAAATACAAAAAGCCTTTTGTTCTAGCAGTATTGGCGGCTGCCATGCTGGCCGCCATGCAGATGACCGCGTTAGGTCAAACAAATGACGGAAAGATTGCCAATATGGTGATCTCCGGCGGTAGCATTCGGTGGGAGATAGGTGTTTCGAATGCGGGAGGGACCTTAACGGTAACTTTCCCCGATGGCCGCGCGATGCGCAAAGCATTTCGCGCCGGCAGCTCCCCCGAAATAAATCTCGGTGATAAGCAGATGGAAGGGTTGCCGGAAGGGGTTTACACTTATGACCTCCAGCTAACGCCGACACTGACTCCTTCCCAAAAAGAGGAGATTGCAAAGGCGCGTGGCAAGGATGACGACGCCGAAAGCGAGCGCATGATGCGAAAGCGTCCCGCCGTTCCTTCGCTAAACCAGACGGGAGCGTTCACAATCTCTGGTGGCACGATCATTGGCCCCGGAGCCATTGAAGGACAACGGTCAGCTGCGAAAGCCACTGAGACGCGTCCGGTCTCGGCGAGCGCCAGCCGGATGCCCGTATCAGGGAATACTGTCAGCCGGCTCCGGAATCACCGTGCCTCTCTAGCGCCGCTGTTTGACTTCGTGATTAACGACGACCTAATCGTAATTGGAAGTGCGTGCGTTGGTCTCGATTGCGTCGACGGTGAGGCTTTCAACTTTGACACAATCCGGATGAAAGAGAACAACACCCGCATTCTCTTTCTGGACACCAGTACGTCCGCGGGTTTTCCGACCAACGACTGGATTATCAGGGCGAACAGTTCAGCCAGCGGCGGCGCTAGCTTCCTGGCTTTCGTAGATCATGGAAATGCTGGTACCGGCGCCGAAACGGGCACGATTGTTTTCCAGGTAACCGCCGGCGCTCCGGCGAACTCGGTAAACGTGGCCAGCAGTGGCAAGGTTGGCTTTCGAACCAGCACGCCGGTTTTGGATTTGCACATGAACACCAGCGATACGCCCGCGGCTCGCTTTGAGCAAAACAACTCGGGCGGTTTCACCGCGCAAACCTGGGACGTGGCCGGCAATGAAGCCAACTTCTTTGTCCGCGATGTGACGAGCGGCTCGCGTCTGCCTTTCCGAATTAGGCCTGGCGCCCCGACCAGTTCGCTCGATATCTCAGCGACCGGCAATGTGGGCATTGGCACGGCCTCACCGGGCTTTCACTTTCATATCTTTGGGTCCGGGATTCAGACTTCGGCCATTGAATCCACCACCAATGGAAACAACGCGCAAATTCAGTTCATCGGTAAGACCAGCGGCGGGACGGCTCAGTCGTGGTTGATCGGAGAGAATTTGGCGACCACCGCCGGAAACTTTGAGATATACGACAACACGGCCGCGCAGAACCGGTTCTTCATTAATACCGCCGGCAACGTCGGTATCGGAACGACTGCACCCGATCAGAAGTTTTCCGTTAACGGCGACGCGAGCAAAACTGGTGGCGCAACGTGGCAGGCGTTTTCGGATGTGCGCCTGAAGAACATCAAGGGCAATTACAATAGCGGGTTGAAGGCGGTAATGCAGTTGCAGCCACTCCGTTACAAGTTTAAGCCCGATAACGCCCTGGGCCTGAAATCTGAGAAAGAACAAATCGGATTTTCGGCGCAGGATTTACAAAAAGTCATCCCCGAAGCCGTGTCGGAAACCGCTTCCGGCTATCTGATGGTCAATAGCGATCCGATTCTCTGGACCATGCTTAACGCTATCAAGGAACAGCAGAAAGAGATCCAACAGCTAAAGGGAGAAATCCAAAAGCTGCGCAAGTCTTCGAACCGCCGTCACAAATAAACGGACGCCGGCCGAAATAAGAAAGGCGCAAGGAGCAATCGCTCTTTGCGCCTTTCGTTTTTTGAATGAGGTTGATGCCGCTACCGTGGCCCGCTAGTTCACAAACCGCCGCAGTTGTACGCTGATCGCAAACCCGATAGCAATGAAAGTCGCCAACACCGAAGATAATCCCGCGCTCATCAATGGCAGCGGCACGCCGATGACCGGCAACATGCCGAGCGCCATGCCGACGTTAATGAAAATTTGAAAGACAAGTCCGCCCACAATCGCCATGATTACCAGCATCCCGGTACGATCGCGTGAACGTCGCGCATCGCTAATCAGGCGTGTCAAAAGCAGCGCGTACGACGCGAATAAAAGCAAACATCCGATGAACCCCGTCGTCTCGGCAGTGACCGAAAAAATAAAGTCGGTGTGCGGCTCGGGCAAGAACTTCAAGCTGCTCTGCGAATACTCTGAACCGCGCACGCCCGTCAATCCGCCTTTTCCAACAGTGACGATTGATTGCCAGGTGTGATAGCCGAACCCGCGTTTGTCGGCATTCTCGGGATCGAGAATGACGTTGATGCGCTCCAGTTTATAGCCGTGCAGCAATCCTGTCTTGACGCCGACCGTGTAAGCCAGCGGGGCGCCCGCGAGGCAGCAAACCATCACGGCGGCCACGATCCACATTCGCACTGAAGACAGAAACAGAACGACGGCCAAGAGCGGGAGATAGGTGATCGCCTGGCCCATGTCAGGTTCGAGCAGGATCAGTCCGATCGGCAGAGCGAGAATCACGCTGCCCATCAAAAACTCTTTCCAGGTAAGCAGCCCCGTTCGATGCTTGCCAAAATAGCGGGCGAGCATCAGCACCACTGGAATCTTCATGAATTCAGAAGGTTGAAATCGGCCTAATTTCGGCAATTCAATCCAGCAACGCTGGCCGTTTATCTTTGCGCCAATCCCCGGGATTAGAACGATGATCAGCAGCACCAGTCCCAGCAGGTACAGGATCGGCGCGAGTTCGACCAGCCGCCGGTAATCGCTGAAGGCGATCAGGAGCATCGCAACCAGGGCAATGCCCAGACCGAGTAATTGTTTTTGCCAGTAAGTTTCAGTCGGTTGCGCGTTGTGAATTTCCCAGGCGCCGAAACAGACGATGGCGATCGCCAGCACGGCCACCAGCCAATCGAAATCACGAACTTTTCGCTTTTGCAGAATCGCAACCATTTCGATAAATCGGTGAGAGTTAGCCGGGCTTCAACGAATCCTCAATGCCATGTTTCCGGGCGTCGTTTTCGGACCACGAGTTTTCGCATAGTAGACGTCGTAGACGGCCCGCACGGCAGGCGCGCCAAACCGCGACCCCAATCCGGCGTTTTCAATCAAAGCAACTATCGCGATCTCTGGTTTGTAGGCCGGTGCGTAAGAAACAAACCATGAATGATCCTTGTGCTCGCTGCCTTCTTTGCCGAGGCTGACAACCTGAGCTGTTCCGGTCTTACCCGCGATATCAAAACCGGCCAACTTAATTCCCGTAGCCGTGCCGGCTTCGTTTACGACCGCCCACATTGCGTGGACCACCAGGTCGCTTTGATCAACGGGAAGACCAAGGTCTCTCGGCGCCCGGCGCTCAAAAACGCGGGCGGCCCGTTCTGAACGGTACTCCGATCGTGATGGATCGTTGCCCATGGCGGCGATCGGCCGGACCTCTTTCAAAAGATGCGGCACATACATCTTCCCCTTCATGGCAATCGCCGAGTGTGCGCGCAGCAGGGCGATCGGAGTCAGCACATCCTGCCCCTGTCCGAAGGATGAATGCACGGTGTCGATGTCCTTCCATTCCGGATCTTTCGGATAAAGCCGGGCCTTCAGCTCGCGTGATGGCGTGGTGCTGATTACTTCGTGCGGCAGATCCACGCCGGTGCGTTCATTCAAGTCAAACAACTGGACCATGGCCTGAATGCCTTCGAGTTTCATCTTCAGGCCCAGGCGATAAAAATATCCATCGCATGATTTTTCGATGGCCAGGTAAACGTTCGGCGAGCCGTGGTTGCCGCCCATGCAGCGCGTGAATCTGTTGCCTACGGTAATACCGCCGCCGCAAACCAGGTTTGATTCATCAACCGAGATGGCGCCCTGTTTCAATCCCGCAGTGGCCATCAGTGGTTTCCAGGTAGAGCCTGGCGGATACTTACCCTGTATGGCCCGATCGATTAGGGGCTTGTCGGGATCGTTTAAGAGCTTCTGGTATTCGGCGCGCCCCTCCCTGGTCGTGATGCGTTGCGAGAAGAGATTCGGATCGTAGGTTGGCGCCGAGGCAATTGCCAGAATCTCGCCGTTGTTTGGATCCATGGCAATGATGACGCCGCGGCCCTGGGGCGATTTTCGCAATTGATCTTCGGCAGCTTCCTGGAGGTCCACGTCAATTGTGGTCACGATGTCCTGGCCCGACTGTGGCTCGACGCGCTCGACTTCAGTTTGAATATGGCCACGGCTATCAACGATCACTTTCCGGTAACCATCGCGGCCGCGCAGGTATTCGTCGTAAACAGCCTCCAGTCCTTCCTGGCCAATGACGTCGCCCGGCTTGTAACCTTTTTTCTGAAACTCAGGTTGTTTGAGCTGTTCCGGGCTAATTTCGCCGACGTAACCCAGGGCGTGGGCCATCTGGCCATTTCCCGGGTAGCGCCTTTGCGGTGTTTGCTCGACGCGCAACGTAGGAAACTCGAGCTGGTGCGCGTCGACCCAGGCAATATCCGGAGGCATGGCCTCTTCTTTGATCAGAATTGATTCGAAGGCTGGCTGAGATTTCACCTGATCAAAGCGTTCGCGCAAGATCTCTTCGTCGATCATCAGCCCTTCCGACAATGGCTTGATGAGCGAGTAGTCGATGCCTTTTGTGATTTCGCGGGAAAGGATCACGCTGTAAATCGGCCGTGAGTCAACCAGCGGCCTGCCGTTGCGGTCGAAAATCATCCCGCGTGGCGCCGGAATCGGCAACAGCCGAACACGTTGGTTTTCCGCGATCTCCGCATAACGCTTACCGCCGACCAGCTGCAAGACGTAGAGCCTGACGCAGAGGATGCTGAGCAGCACCAGGACGAAAACCTGGATGAGCCGAAGTCGAACGCGCAGGTTTTGGGAATCGTCGACGAACTTCATGATTGAGTGCTTGCTTTTGTACTTAGTGCTTTGTACTTCGTTCTTTGTTGCTTGTTCTTGTCTCTCAATCTGTGATCCTGTCGGAGCCAGCGTTGCGACCCTATTACTTTGCTCTGGAATCAAAGTACAAAGTTCAAAGCACAAAGTACAGAATTACCTTCGCCGCATCACACCCGACGGTCGCCGGGCCACCCGCCGCCGAACTGTAAATTGCCGTCGCTGCCGCGCTTTGCTGCTGAAATATGACTCGTATGCGTAAAGCAGAATGGTGCCCGCCGCGGTTGTGGCAATCAGCTTGTATGAGAGCGATTGAATAAACGGCATTGGCGGAGGCTGCCCCAGCAACTTATGCATTCCCACGTAAACCAGATTATCGATCAGACTGGCGCCGGCGATTACCGGAATCCGGAATAGCGGCGTGTCCATCATTACGCGCGACGCCACGAAATAGACCGCATAGGCGGTTAAGACTTTCGAAAAACCGCCCGCACCTAAAAGCGCCGGAGGCCCGCTGATCAGGTCCATCGCCAAGCCGGCAACAGCCGCGACAATCAGAGCTTGTAGCGCTTCGCGTTGCAGCGCGAAGTAAACGACCAGAATGAGCGTAAGGTCGACAAAGCCCAGAGGCTGCCAGACGGCTCGCAGCGCCGACTGGAGGGCGATGGCTATGACCAGAAATAGGGCGACGGTCAGTTGGCGCATTTCAGAACCGGAGGCAGGCGAAAAACGGTAGCGTGAACCTCATACTAAAACACAGAATAACTTCAACAACAGTCTGGGCAGATTCAGATCAACCCGTCTAAGGCTTGCTGCCTACTGCCTTCTTATCAGCATTCGGGAGAGATTGATCAGGTTCGGTCCGTTGAGGCGGCCGGTACTGCAGGACCGCGACCTCTTTCAAACGTTCCAAACCTGCGCTGGGACGAACGTGAATCACCAGGGCCTGAGTCGCAGAGCCCGGCCGCACTTCAACTACATCACCGATTTTGTAACCGGGCGGATAGATGCCATCCTGGCCCGTAGTCATGACCGACTCTCCGGCTTGTACTTTTTCCATGCCGGATACGTAACGCATTTCCAGCAGACCATTCTCGCCCATTCCTTTTACTGAACCCATCGCTTTGGACTGGCCCAGTTGTCCCACGATCCCGCCCGCGCCCGATCTCTCATCAGTGACCAGCATTACCTGGGCGCCCAACGGACTGGTTGAGACAACGCGACCGACAATCCCGTCCGAGGTGACGACCGGCATATTAACTTCGACTCCGGCCAGCCGGCCCTTGTCAATCGTAATGCTGTCAAACCACATCGAAGGATCGCGCGCGATGACATGCGAGACGACAGTGCCGTATTGACTGCTTTCAGTAAGCTTAAAGAGTTGTTCGAGTCGTTGAGCCTGCGCCGCTCGTTCGCGGGTGTCGCGAAGCTCAACCTGCATTTGCTCAACCTGCTTCTTGAGTTGTTGGTTCTCAACTGAGGCGCGACGCAACTCACCGATATTGCCAAACCATCCGCCGACCCAGTTCGCGGCGCCTGATGCTGCTCGCTGAACCGGATACATAACCGTCTGCGCGATCGAGCGAAGCTTTCGCTGCTTCGTAGCGCTGTCCCGCGCATCGTAAGTCATCAGCGCGAAATTCATCGCGAGTAACCCGAACAGCCACCAGGGGGCTCGCTGGCGAATCTCTTTTTGGGTGCGTATCGCAGCCATGTCCAGAGGTCAGATCAGAAGTCAGAGATCAGAGGCCGGATGTCAGCGACCGATCTCTGATCGCTGACCCTTTGACCTCTGTTTAGGTTCCGGTCGTCAGGCTATTGTCCCACTTCACGCGTTTCAATAAGTCGAAATCTGACAACATTTTGCCGGTGCCGAGCACAACTGACGCGAGGGGGTCTTCAGCGAGTGACACGGGCAAGCCGGTTTCAATCGAGAGCCGTTTGTCGAGGTTTTTTAAGAGCGCGCCGCCGCCGGTAAGAACAATGCCGCGTTCGACAATGTCGGCCGAGAGCTCAGGTGGAGTGCGCTCGAGAGCGACGCGCACGGCGTTGATGATCGTTGAGACAGAGTCGGCGAGCGCTTCGCGAATCTCTTCGTCGGTGATGGTTATTGTTTTCGGAATGCCTTCGATCAAGTTCCGTCCGCGAACTTCGAAAGAAAGTTCTTCGTCGAGAGGGAATGCTGATCCAAGTTCAATCTTGATCGCTTCGGCCGTTCGCTCACCAATCAACAAATTGTATTTTCGTTTGATGTACTGCGTGATGGCTTCATCCATCTCGTTGCCGGCGACGCGGACCGAACGCGAATAGACGATACCGCTCAAACTGATCACGGCAATGTCGGTCGTGCCGCCGCCGATGTCCACGACCATGTTGCCGTGCGGTTCGGTGATGGGCAGGCCGGCGCCGATGGCTGCGGCCATCGCTTCTTCCACGAGATAGACCTCGGATGCTTTCGCGCGATACGCCGAGTCTTCGACGGCGCGTCGCTCCACCTGAGTGATTTCAGAAGGGATCCCGATCACTACTCGGGGACTGACCCAGGTTTTGCCGTTGTGGGCCTTGCGGATGAAGTGCTGCAGCATCTTCTCCGTTACTTCGAAATTGGCGATCACGCCGTCCTTCATCGGACGAATCGCCACGATGTTTCCCGGCGTGCGGCCCAGCATCTCCTTCGCGTCGCGGCCGACCGCTTCAACTGCATTCGTCACTTTATTTATGGCGACGATTGACGGCTCAGAAACGACGATGCCGCGACCCTTTGCATAGACCAACGTGTTGGCCGTGCCCAGGTCGATAGCTAGATCGCTGGAAAATAGACTGAAGACAGATTTAAAAGCCATTTAGATCGATTTCCCTGACTGAAAAATGAGTTGTCTGAAGAGGTGAGCGATTAATTTGAGTGCAGGCTTGAAGGCGCGATGGGCGCGAGTGGCCTGGCAAATAAGTAAAGCGTCTCACCGAAGCAGAACCGAACGCACAAAGATACAACGATTTGCGCGCCAACGCTATCACGAAATGAACTTCTGGTCGGGAATTCTCTGAAATTGTGCGCCGTCGAGCGACTCTTGAGCAACGTGAGTCGAATTGAGCGACGAATCGGCTGACTTGGCTACCCTGACACAATTCTTATTCGCCGCTTTGGCGGCGTACATCGCCGTGTCGGCGCAAGCGATCAACTGATGGGGAGAAAAGGCATCATCCGGAAAGACTGCCAAGCCGATGCTTGAAGTAAGGCGAATCTGCAAGCGGCGGCCGCCGGTGAATTTATGATTTTCAATCTTCGTGCGAATGCGGTCGGCGACCTGTACCGCCTCGTGGGCGCCGGTGTCCGGCAGAATGATCACGAACTCGTCGCCTCCATAACGGACTACGCAATCAGTATCGCGGACGGATGGCAGGATGACTCCCGCGATTTCCATGAGCGCGTGTGACCCGACGAGATGGCCGTGCAGATCGTTGATGGTCTTAAAGTCGTCCAAATCAAGAAACAAAGCGGCGATCTTGGAGCCAAAGCGGCGCGCTCGTTTCATTTCATTTACGAGGAATTGCCGCAGATAGCGAGCATTGTGCAGGCGCGTGAGTTCGTCGGTAAGTGACAGGCGTTCAGCCTCGGCGATGCGCCCCGAGTTTGAGAGTGCCGCCGCAATCGGCGTAGTGAGCGCCTCCAGCAGAGCAACCTCAGAACGAGTGAACGATCGATTCTCCGGACGCCGGCGAATACCTTCGATGACGCCGAAGATTCTTTCGCCACAGACCAGCGGTAGTGCGGCCACCCAAATGTTTCCGACCCGCTTCCTTATTGGTTCAGCTCGCAGCAATGCTTCGCGCGCAAACCTGGTTGGTAAAGCCGAGTCTGGAAAAGAATCCGCCGGCGAATCAATCGAGCTGTCGTCTTCAGAAAATTGTGTTTTGTGATCGGGCGAAGCCTTGTAAGCCAGTAGCTCAGGCTCAGACTCGCTCGAGATGCTTTTCTGATCTGCGAAGAAGACATACCAACGATCGGCGAAGACCAAACGCGCAAGTCCATCAACGGCGATCGACGCAGCTTCCTTTTGATTCGCCGAAAGATGAAGCGCCGCGATCAAAGCAAACGCATCTCTGATAGTTTGGGCCCGCGCCGCTCGCGGAAGTACGAATGCGGTTGAGTCCGGCAGAGACTTGAGCGGCTCAGGCGCGTTATCCGTGCCCGGGTTTTCTTCGACTTCGCGCAACAATGCGGGCAGTTGCGCGGGGCTTTCAGCGACTGCGCTGAAGCCAATCTTCTTCAATTGATGTCGGGCTTTTACTCGGCCCGGATGGCCTGGATTCAGGCACGCAACGATCGGAATGTCGGGCCATTGTTCGCGCGCCCAATCATTGAGCGCGCGTAACTTCGCGGAATCGGACTGCTGCGGCACTTCGCAAACGGCTGCGATCAGCGGAGTCTCTCGAGGCTCGGCCGCGAGGAGATCTGAGGAGCCGATTTGTCTTCCCGGCTCACAACAGGACACAAGAATGCCCGCCGAATGAAGGATTTCATTCAGTTCGCGCGCGAATTCAGTCCCCAAATCCGCGATTAATATGACGTGCTTCTTCATCCGGCACTTCGCCCTATGACGCATGCTGAGAGGATCTAAGTGGCCGGGGCCGAGCCGTGTCGAAAAACCTACTGCTCTGAAAAACTATCGGGTGAGGGCTACGCGATAATTACTGACGTTGCCTTGTGAGTCCGAGACCTGGAGCGTTACTTCGCGCGTGTTTACTGGCGCGCTGATTTGAATCTGAAAATTTCCATCACCGGCTGCCGACGATTCGCGATCAGAAACGCGTACACTCGCGCCCGGTGTGGTCGTACCGCGAACCAGGAATACGTTGCCTCCCAGCAGGACCGCCGAGAGATTCGAAACCGGGAGTGAGGCGCGCGCGCCCTGCGCGACCACAATAAACTTCAGCGGTTCACTCCACTCACTAGTTTGACCCGAAGACGCGGTTGCTCTGATACGCCAGAAATAAGAACCAGGCCGCAAGTCGCTGGCGCTGAATTGAGTCACCAGCAATTGATCGCGCTCCATCACTTTGCCTTCCGGAACAAAGAAAGGCGACGTAGCCAGCTCGACGCGATAATACGACGGCACTCCGGACTGAGGTTTCTGCCAACGCAGAGGCACGGTGGCTGATCCATTTGCAGCGGCGGGAATTTTCTCAAGGTCACGTGGTTGCACCGGCTGGGGCACGTCCAACAATCGCTGCGGCTTTGATATCGTTCCTGACTGGTTCACCGAAACGTATTCGCCCGCTTGCAAAGACAGTCGCTCTCCCAAACGGTTTGAGCTTTGCACCGCGCCGCCGTTGACGCGAATCTCTTCCGTTCCTTCGGGCGTGACCCCAAAACTTGCCGCGGTTTGACTGCCGATTTGATTTTGCGTCTTCGGCGTTTCGATAACGTTCTTGTTGTCTTCAGATTGTTCGGGAGTTCGAACCAGCATCTGTCCGCTATCGACGACCACGCGGACATTCGTGCGTTTGCCATCCTCAGCGCTCTCATTATCGCGAATGATGATGGTGCTGTTAGGCCTGACGACGACAGTTGATCCGTCGGCCATGCCAATGCGAGCGCGACCGTCGGCCTGGGTCTGAACTGTGTCTCCGGGATAAAGCTGGATATCGCGGTTCGCGATTACGACCTGGCGCGTCGCGGCGCGGATCACTCGCACGTCGCCTTCAAAAGACATGAAGCGCGCACCGGCCAGGGCTTCCGATTTCAACGCGACACTCTTGAAAGGGTTGCCGTACTTCCAAACATACAGAGCTGTGCCCGCGCCCAAGAGGCACAAGATCAGCGCGAGCACGCCAAGGTACACTGCGCGCTTTTGAACTACCCACCAGTCGAGTTCGAAGTGGCTGACTTTAGTTGCTGCCATGTTCCGGGAAGGTGAAGGAAGGGCGCCGGGTGTGGCCAAATTCGCCAAACAGAGATTAACACAGGCGTTACCGGCTCTACAAGGCCGATTTTTATTGATGTTTTTATATGGAGTGCGCCGGCGGAGCGAAGCGGCGACGGCGCTTTGGATTGTTTTGAGATTGTTTGGAGTTCCGCCTCTAGGCGGCATTGAAGTAATACGCCGTCTGAAGACGGAACTACAATCCAAAAGCGCCGTCGCCGCTTCGCTCTGCCGGCGCACTCCAAAGCTACGAGCCTTAGTTAACGAACATAAATTGGGTTGGCAATCACCCAGGGTTGGCCGCGGACCGGAGCCGGAAGCGAATCCAAATAGGCTTCTACGCGGTAGATTCCGGGGCCGTCTGGCGAGAATTCGACCGTGGTCCCGAGTTTTTGATCGACAGGATTACCGTTTTTGAGCAGGACGATTCGAGCTGAGAGAGGTGATTGCACAATTAGTTTTGGCGCGCTGCCCAAACTTATTTCGTCTCCCATGATCTTGTTTGAGTCATTTGCGCGGAAACTAAAACCGGCCGCATCGCTGAAGATGTCGAATGACAGATAGCAATGACCCTGTGAGATAGCTTCCAAAAGAGTGTCCCGGGTAAGTTTCTTGTCCTTTCTGATCAGGACGTGCGTGCGCACGGTGCGAAAGCTTCTTTCGTAAGGATCGAGTTTGAGACCGATCAATTGTTTGCCTGACGCGTCATTCAAACTAAGTCCTACGTTCGAGTGAGCATCGTTGCCGGCGACCGCGACAAGTTTGCGATTGCGAATTGATTCATCCCATCGCTTCAAGTTCTCGGTAGGGCGCGTGAAGAAGTTTGCAAACATCAAGTCGGGATAACTGCGATAGGACCACAGTCCATCAAAGAACATCACGATCGAATTGATTTGCCGCGCGTTGGTGAACAAGTTATAGACCTCGACGCCATCGACATTAGTTGATTGCCAGTTTTGAGAGTCGGAAGGGTACGCCGCGAATGCGAGACCGCCATTCGATTTCTGTTGGTCAACGACTTGCTGAGTTGGTGTAGCGTTCAGCGCGCCGGCGTTTGAAGTCCCGGGAATCAACAACAGGCGATCGCCATTCGCGGTCGATGCTTCGTTGCCGTTTATGAACAAGACGTCTTCATGCAATCCGTTGAGTGTCATCTCTGCGGTGTCAAAACCACGTTGCGGGTGTTCGGTCATGATCACGAAATCGAGTTGATTCGACCTCGCGGCTGAGATGAGTTCTGCGAAACCGCCGCTGCTGTGTCCACCGAGAAATGAGTGAACGTGAATCACGCCTTTGTACTCAATGTAATCGCTTGCGACTGACGGCTGGACTCTTTGACTGGCAAGTTCCTGAATTGTATTTCGCAGACGACGCAGACGATATCGACGATACGCAAAGGGAAGCTGGGACAGGATGACCAGCCCCAGAATGAGAATCAGAATTTTGCGTTTCATGCGGTAGGCTGGCTTCGCCGATCTTTCTTTGTGTCTCTGTGCATCCTCTGTGACTCTGTGGTGAAAATATCTAAGGAAGAATCACCACAGAGACACAGAGAATTCCACAGAGATACAGAAAATTCCTAGTCAGGACACGCAATAGCACGCGAGACGCTTGCGCTCCAGTCGGCAGGCGGGACGCCTGCGTACCGTTTAGTCTTCGAAATCGACCTTCGCCATAGTCTCAGTGACGTTGTGACCGAACTCGACGACTTTGACGTGATCCGGGTGCACGGTGTACGCGTCCAAAACGGATCGGTCGCGGAAGACTGCTGCCAGGCCCGTGTCGTATGAACGGGGCGCATGCAGAATATCGGCGCCAACGGCAAAACTCTCGATTCCCGGAACGATGTTGTTCAGGGAACTAAGCATCGCGCGGTGTTCCTGCCGGATCTCCTCAGAAATGTCCTGCCGATATTTCCAAACTACGATGTGCGTCAACATGAATTCTCTTTGTCCTCTTATCTGATGTATTTATCGAACCATGCGAGGGTGCGTTCGAGCGCGTCCACGCGATGTTTAGGCTCGCGCAGTCCGTGTCCTTCGCGGGGATAACGAACCAGCACTGTATCCACGCCGCGACGACGCAAAGCCATGTACATTTCCTCTGCCTGCGTGATGTGCACGTCGTTGTCCTGCTCGCCATGAATGAAGAGCGTCGGTGTCTGCGCCTGGCGAACATAACGAATGGGTGACCATTGCCACAACAGTTCGAAATTGTCCCAGGGAAACCCGCCAAACTCCGCGTGAATCAAGTCCTGATAAAGCGAAGTCGAATAGAAGCTGATCAGGTTACTCAAACTGGCCACCGACACCGCTGCTTTGAAGCGAGGTGTTTGGGTGATGATCCAATTTGTCATGAAGCCGCCGTAACTGCCGCCGGTGACTCCCATGCGTGATTGATCAATCCACGAAAAGCGGTTCAACGCTTCGTCGACGCCGATCATTAAATCGCGATAGTCTCCGCCGCCCCATTCGTTGATCGTCCCGTCCGAAAACTTTTGCCCATAGCCATTCGAGCCTCTCGGGTTCAAATAGAGGACCGCATAGCCGCGAGCGGCCAGCACCTGGAAGTTTGCATTGAACGAGTAGCCATACATTCCGTGAGGCCCGCCGTGGATGCTGAGGATCATCGGATATTTGCGATCCTCACGCCAATCTGCGGGCTTCATCAGCCAGGCCTGAGTTTCGGTGCCGTCGAAACTCTTGAAGCGAAATTCTTCCGGTTCAATCAAAGGCGTCACGCGGCGAAAGCTTTCATTGTGATTCGAGGCGCGCGCAAGCATATTGCCCCGGCCGATCCACAATTCCTGAGGATGTGTCGGATCGCTAATCACCGCGGCCATCGACGCTTGTCGAATCGGAATCGGTTTTTGACCAGAGATAAATTCTCCGACCATCGCATACTCAGAGACGCTGTAAGACGTTACCTGAATTCTTTGATTGAGCGCGGTCGGGGCGCTCGAGTCGAGCGAACTTCGGGCCTCGGTTTCGCGCCGAGTGGTTTCGTCGATCGCCCCAAAAACCGGACGGACCTTCTCGTCGAGTTCCTTTTCAAAGACGAGGGTCTGCCCGTGATCGTTCGTCAGAAAAAAGATCGCGCGGCCATCTGATCGCCAGCGCGGATTGCGCACGCGCCGATCCTGCGACGAGGTGAAATCGCGTCGCGAATCTCCGGCCGCGGACGTCACCCAGAGATGGGTATCTTCGGCGACGCTGTCAATCGTCGTTACGTCTCTTCTGGTGGCGGTGTAGGCGATCCATTTTCCATCAGGCGACCAGGCCGGCTCGTACTCGCAGCCCGCCGTCGCGGTGATCTGACGAATCTGTCCCTGCAGGTTGACGGCGAAGATGTCGGAGTTGTTGATAGCGTCGGGATCGGATTCATGGTTGGAGATAAAAGCGATCTCGTCGCCACGCGGGCTGAAACTCAGAGCGTGATCGTAATACGAACCGGAAGTGAGCTGGCGCGGTGTTGGGGCATCAACATCGGTGATCCAAACGTGCGTGCGGAGGCGATCCGCCAGAGACGTGCGCGACTTGTACTGGATGCGATCGATTACTTGCGGATCTTCTCCCTTCTCGAAAGTCTCTTCAGTCGCTGAGATGAACGCAATCATCCGCGAATCAGAAGACCACGCGAACGATTCGCCCGCGTAGGTGATGAAAAAATTTGTCTCGCGGGTAGCAGCGACTAGTCGCGGAACCTGTGGACTCGGCGTGGTCAACCAAATTCCGCGTTGTCCGTCATGGGTTGAAGTGAAGGCTATCGACTTGCCGTCTGGTGACCATCGTGGATTACTCCCGGTCCAACCCGCGGGAAGAAGCGGCCGGCTTGGAGATCTGAACGAGTCCCAATTGCGTCGTTGTTCAGGCTGGCGGCTGGTCGGATTTGCGGTCAATCGCTCGCCCACGCGCGCCAGCCACAAGGTGCTGACCGTTTGATTGGCATCGATTGTGCCGACCGTGTAAACGACCCATTCGCCGCCGGGGGAAATTTGTGCATCGCTAATCGTGGCAATACGGAGAATATCCGGCGGCGTCACACGTCGAGGTTGGGCCGGCGCCGATCGGGCAAGCTGGAAAAGAACTAACGCTACGGCCAGGATGATCGGGATGTAGCGTCTTAGTTCGAACTTTGCGCAGCTTTGCGCCTTCGCGCCTTTGCGTGAGGACGAACCTTTTGCGAGGAATCTCTCACGCGAAGTCGCAAAGACGCAAAGAAATCCGCAAAGTAAGACTCTGAGCTTTCTGGCGTCGGTTCGCATGATCGCGGCAATCAACCAGCTAATTTCTTCAACTGCTCATTCAAGAGATCCCATACTTGAATCACATGTTTTTCAGTCGTGCGTATGTTTCCGATTGAGAGCCGGAGAGTGAGCTTGTCGTTCAGCTTTGTGTGCGACAAGAGGGCTTTACCGGTTGCATTCACGCCGTGCATGATCGCTTCGTTGAGGGCATCGAGCCGTTTGGCGCGAACCTCGTCTTTTTCTTCTTTAATCAGCGGGCACGCTCGAAAACAGACCAGGGCAAAGGGCGTCGGGGCCATCAGTTCCCAATCGGTTGACGCGTCGATCCATGAAGCGAACAACTGTGCGAGGCGGCAATGCTCGCGTATGCGCGCGGCTAAACCTTCATGACCGAAGTAGCGAATGATCATCCAAAGCTTCAGCGCGCGGAAGCGCCGGCCCAACTGAACACCGTAGTCAGATCCGCTGCGCACCTTTTCCTGCTCGGGCGTGCGCAAGTATTCAGGCACGAGCGAGAACGCGCGTCGCAGTAAATCCAAATGACGACAATAGAGCACCGAGAGATCGAACGGCGTGAACAGCCACTTGTGCGGATTGAGCACTAACGAGTCGGCACGCTGGCAGCCCTCGAGGATGTGGCGCATTTCGGGAACGATTGCCGCCGAACCGCCGTAAGCCGCGTCAACGTGCAGCCACATTGCGTGCTTTTCGCTAATCGGAATGATGTCGGAAACCGGATCAATGCTGGAAGTTGAGGTTGTGCCTACCGTCGCGACGATGCAGAAAGGCAGAATTCCATTTCGCTTGTCTTCGTCGATAGCGTCGGCGAGAGCTTGCGGATCCATCCGAAAATCTTTGTCGGTAGGAATTTTGCGCAGGCTTCTTTGGCCCAGGCCGAGCGTAATGATGCCTTTATCGATCGATGAGTGCGCCTGCTCGGAAGCGTAAACGCGCAGCAACGGGAGATCGCGTCTGCCACTCATGCCTTCTTCGCGAATTCTTTGCTCGACGCCTTCGCGCGCCGCGGCAATCGCATGCATGCTCGAAACTGAAGCCGTGTCGTAGATGAAACCGCTCATGCCGGCGTCAAGTCCGAGCATCTGTCGCAGCCAGTCGAGCGTGACTTCTTCCAGCTCAGTCGAAGCCGGAGAGGTGCGCCAGAGCATCGACTTAACGTCGAAGGCGGCGCTGAGCAGCTCGCCAAAAATCCCCGGAGCAGAAGTTGACGTGGCGAAGTATGCGAAGAATGAAGGATGGCTCCAATGCGTCAGCGCCGGGACAATCAGGCGATCGACGTCAGAGAGAATCGCTTCCATCGATTCGCCGTGTTCGGGCGGAGTCGAAGGCAGTTGAGACTTGAGATCGCCGGGCTCAATCTGCGCGAGCACGGGAAACTCTTCGATGTGTTCGAAATAGTTCGCGATCCAGTCGATGAGTTCGTGTCCGTAGCGGCGGAATTCTTCGGCCGGCATGTCGCCGAGTTTTTCTTTGGTCAACTTCTCATGTGTTTGAGACATGCCTGTCTTTGCGTTCCTTTGCGTCTTTGCGCCTTAGCGTGAGGCCTATTCTTCCAGATTATTCACGACGCGTGAAATTCCATTCTTGATAAGTTCCACATTGAAGTTAATTAAGAGACCCAGCCTTTTATCGGTGAGTCGAAGGTATGTGAGCAGTTGTTTCTTGTGAACGGGCGCGACCGCTTCGATCGATTTGATTTCGACGACGACCTTGTTTTCGACGATGAGGTCGGCGCGAAAGCCGAGTTCCATTCGAACCGCTTCGTGTACGACGGGTATCGCCTGTTGGCGACGCACTCGGAGACCGCGCTTCTGAGGTTCGTAAGCCATAATCGTCTCATATACAGACTCCATTAAGCCCGGTCCGTAGGTCTTATGTATGTTGAATGCAACATCAACAATCTGGGTTGCGACGTCATTCTCAGTCATGGAGGTCAATTTCACGCAAAGGCGCAAAGGCGCAAAGCAACGCAAAGGGGAGAGCTAAAACCCCAACGGCTGCAACGGCCGCGGCTGCGTGCCTTCAAAAAACCAACTCGCGCCCACGCGCAAACGGTGATGCCACGTCGGCAAACGCGCCGTGTACATCGCAAAGCGTGCCTGTCTCGCCATCGGTCCACCCATAACTTTTCCCGCGGTGAGAACCGCCGCGTGTTCAGTGCCGAGACTGAGAGCTTCGCCCAGTTCAACGAAGTGCTTCGACTTCAGTTCGTCGCCTTCGATGAAAGCCTGGATGTTGCGCACGCATAAATGCGATTCCTGGAAGGCCAGTTGCGCGGTACCTGCCAGCGTGGGCACTACATCAGCATAAAATGCTGCGTCGCCCAGCGCGAAGACGTTTCTGTATCCGCGCACCTGCAGTGTGGGTTCGACGATGATCAGTCCGCGCCGGTCTCTCTCGACCTGCAAACTTTCGATAAGTGGGCTCGGGCGCACGCCGGCAACCCAAACGACCGCGGCCGTCTGAAGTTCCTCTTGCCGCTGATTGTGCTCAAGCGTGATGCTGTTTTCCGTCACGCCGACTACGCGTGTTTCGGTGTGAACTTCAACTCGACATGTTTCCAGCGCGTCTTCAACGAACTTGCGAAGCTCTTCTCCCATGCCCGGAACCAACCGATCAGCCATCTCAACGATCACCACCCGAGGTTCGCCGCGCAACGCGCGTCGCTTGACCGCGTCGCGAAGAAGATCGGCCATCTTGGTTGCCAGCTCTACACCGCTGGCGCCGCCGCCGACGACGGCAAAGGTGAGAGCGCTGCGCGTGTCCTGGGGCGCCGCATCCGGCTGAATCTGATCCAGGGCTTCTGTCATTCGGCGACGCAGGTGATTGGCATCATTGAGCGTGCGAAATGGCAGGGTGAATTGCTCGGCGCCTTCGACGCCGGCGTAATTCGTCACCGCGCCGGGCGAGACGACCAGGATGTCGTAATCGAGCACCTCTTTCCGGTCGGCAAGACTGACGGTTTGGGCGGCCAGGTCGATGTGGGTGACGGTGTCCCGAATGAATCGGACCTGCGCGTCGAGAAGTTCCTTGCAATCAGGGGCGATGTGCCAGGCTTCGACCTCTCCGCTCAAATATTCATAGAGCATGGGCCGGAAAAGGAAATGGTCTTCGTCATTAATTAGGGTCACCTGGCCGACACCATTCAGGTCGAGGGCGGTGAACAATCCGCCAAACCCGCCGCCGATAATTACGATTTTCGGACTATCTTTCGACATTGTGCTCTAGGTAGATCTTTGAAATAGGGTGATGCAATTGAGTTGCACGCGTCTTGAGCGTGACTTTAGGGGAGAGACGCTCGTGTCGCTTTCCTCAAACTGCATCCCGACTTTTTGGAACCCGCGAATGGTAACAGACAAAGTAAGCGCTCGCACGGCCAACGGCGGCGAATCAACCCCAACTGGACACTGGCGTTGGCGAAATGTTAACTTCTGAACCGCAATTCCAAAGTTTTTGCGGTTTGTGGCTGTGTTTAAGGCCCTTACTGCGGTCTGGAGGACCATTTTTAGCAGTGGCATTAGCACGAGAAGCAAAGGAACAGATCGTCGGCGACTTTCGGTCGCACGACTCAGACACCGGTTCGGCGCCAGTTCAAATCGCTTTGTTGAGCCGGAGAATCAACGAACTCCAAGAGCATTTCAAGACACATAAGAAAGACAATCATTCGCGGCGAGGGCTGTTAAAGATGGTCTCTCAGCGTCGTAGTTTGCTCGAGTATTTGAAAAAGACAAACATCCAGCGTTATCACGAAGTTGTGGGGCGGCTAGGATTGCGACGATAGTATCAGAATTTTTCAGTAAGAGAATCTTCGAATCTCTAAGACAAAGCACGCGTTATCGAAGAGCTTGATCCGAGCCGAACGTGACGGCGATACAGGAAACCGAGCGACGCGCGCGGCCTTACAAACAATAAAGGCGGCAAGAGCTTCACGGCCAGGCTCTGCCGCCTTTTCTTTTAGGGTTGACTGGAGCGCAAGCGTCCCGCTTGCACGCCGGATTTCTTATGAAGGATGCAAGCGAGGACGCTTGCGCTCCAGTCGCCAAATCGCAGCGCATGAGACGCTGCGTGCCGTGCCCTCAGCCCGGCATCGTCAAAAGGAGACGAACAAAAAATGACAGTGAAGAAGTATTTGAAAGAATCAATCAGATTGGGCGACCGCGACCTGACCGTTGAAGTGGGACGCGTTGCTAAACAAGCCGACGGATCATGTGTGATCCGTTACGGCGATACGATGGTCTTGTGCGCCGCCGTCGGCGCGTCATCTCCGCGTGAAGGAATCGATTTCTTTCCGCTCACAGTTGAATACCGCGAAGCTTTTTTCGCGGCTGGGCGCATTCCGGGGAATTATTTTCGCCGGGAAGGACGACCGAACGAGAAAGAAGTACTGACCAGCCGCATGATAGATCGGCCTTGCCGTCCGTTGTTTACCGAAGGTTACCGGAACGAGACGCAGGTCATTGCCACAGTGGTCTCGGCAGATAGCGATAACAATCCGGACGTGGTCGCAATCACGGGCGCGTCCTGCGCGCTTTACCTGTCGGACATCCCCTTTCCGAACCCGATCGCCGGCGTGCGGATAGGGCTAATCGACGGGCGTTACGTCGTCAATCCGACGTACGACGAAAGTCGCGACTCGCGTCTGAATTTGATTGTGGCCGGCACTGAAGAAGCTATCAACATGGTCGAGGCCGGCGCGCAGGGAGTATCGGAGGCGATCATGGTCGAAGCCCTGATGCTCGCGCACAAGGAAATTAACCGGCTCTGTCGCTGGCAGAAAGAACTTTACAAGGCTTTGGAGATCGAAAAGCGACCTATCGAGCCGCCTTCGCTCAATGAAGAGATGATCGGCGAAATCGAGCGCAATTACGCTGAGCGCCTGCGGGCCGCGCTGGATACCACGGGACAGGAAAAACGAGCCAGCTATGCGGCCGTCGATGCCTTGAAGAAGGAAGTTGTTGAGAGTTATCCCGAAGATCAACTCGAGCAGCGGGTGATGGCCAAGAAGTCATTCGATCATCTCAAGGAAAAGATTTTCCGCGATGATATCCTGAATCGCCGGCGCCGGCCCGACGGCCGCCGCTTCTCAGAGATACGCGCAATCAATTGTGAAGTCGGCTGGTTACCGCGCACGCACGGCTCGGCCTTGTTCACGCGCGGCGAAACTCAGGCGATGGTGACGGCAACGCTCGGCACGAAAGAAGACGAGCAGTTCATGGACGATCTCGAAAAAGGCGAGGTCAAGCGCCGCTTCCTGCTGCACTACAATTTCCCGCAGTACTCGGTCGGCGAAGTTGGCCGGTTTGGATCATCTTCGCGGCGTGAGATTGGCCACGGAGCCCTGGCGCGGCGCGCACTCGAAGCTGCGCTTCCTGACGACACCAACTTCCCATACACCATTCGCATCGTTTCCGACATTACCGAATCGAACGGATCTTCATCGATGGCCAGCGTTTGCGGCGGGACTCTCGCGCTGATGGACGCAGGCGTGCCGATGAAGGCAGGCGTTGCGGGCGTCGCGATGGGTTTGGTGATGGAAGGCAACAAGTACGCGATTCTCACCGACATCGCCGGCGCCGAAGATCATTACGGCGACATGGATTTCAAAGTCGCGGGCACGCGTGAGGGCATCACGGCGCTGCAGATGGATATTAAGATCACCGGCGTCAATGCTCAGATCATGGCCGAAGCTCTCGAGCAAGCAAAGAAGGGCCGGCTCTTTATTCTCGATGCAATGGAACAGACCCTCGGAACTCACCGCGAGTCTATTTCGCCCCATGCGCCGCGTATTATCAAAATCAAAATTAATCCCGATAAGATCCGCGACGTCATTGGACCAGGCGGCAAAGTCATTCGCGCGCTGGTCGAAGAAACGGGCGCGAAGATCGATGTCGAAGATGACGGCACGGTTTCGATTGCGACTGCCGACGGCGCCGCCGCCGAGGCCGCGGTCAATCGGATCAAGGGCCTGACGGCTGAAGCTGAGATCGGTCAGACCTATGTCGGCACAGTCAGCCGGATCGTTGATTTCGGCGCCTTCGTCGAAATCTTTCCGGGCACCGATGGCCTGCTCCACATTTCGGAAATTGCCGACCGCCGCATCCGCGACGTCCGGGATGAACTGAAAGAAGGGCAGCAAATCATGGTTAAGTGCATCGGCAAGGAAGGCAATAAGATTAAGCTTTCGCGCAAGGCGGTCTTGAAAGACGAAAGCCATCAAGCCGAAGCGGCCGCCGAGTAGCGGCTGCCCAGATTAGGTGCGGGCGATTTTCCTCAGGTCGCCCGCCTTTTTTCCGCCAAAAACCTCCCTAAGTCCTTCCTGAAATTGGAATACCTTCCGGATTGCGTCTGTTTTCCTAACAGGCAAACAGCCTAAGTTCATAACCAAGCCTAAAGCCCAGGAGGCAGGCTGTGTAGCTCCGGTCTGTAGAAATTACTGCGCTTGAGTGCCGAACGCAGGAAGAAAAGCCCTATTGCTGCTTTTGAAAGACTTGAGGAGGGAGTTCCTAACACATGAGGACTCGGATTTTCCGAACTTTATCAACCTTGCTTAGCTTGCTCTTGCTGGTCGCCGTACCAACGCAGGCTAGCCCGATCAAGTTCGTTGATGTCATTAACGTCATGGGCGATCTGCAAAGAGGTGGTCAGATTCAGCAGCTCAAGCTAAAAGCTGCGTTGCAGGATCCGAACACCAAAACAATCGCCAGCACCTCAGCTTCGTCAGCCTCTACGGTGGCGCCGGCGATTAACACGGACCCATTGGCCGCAAACTCGGCAGTTGCACCCGGAACTGCGACCGTGGCTTCGTCTCTGAATTCCGGAACTGAAGTCGCTCCACAGCAGCCACAGGGCGATGTCCAGGTTTTTGACCAGGACAGCGTCGATGGAACGATTTGCGATTGCGGAGAGATTCCACCGGTTGGTGGCGGCATCCCGTGGTGGCCGTTCCTGGCCCTAATCCCGCTGGTTTGCGTCACCGGCATCTGTTCGCACAATGGTAAAGTTCCGCCGCCGCCGATTGAGACGCCTACGCCCCCCATTCCCGAGCCGACTTCGTTGTTGCTCTTTGGCAGTGGCATCGTCGCTTTGACCGCGGGAGCACGCCGCCGTTACGCTAAAATGCGCGCCAGCAAGCAGGCAGCCGAGTTGACGGAGGTGTAACGATGAATCAGAAAAAACCTATGGTTGCCATGCGCTCAAATCTAATCAAAATTGCGGTAGCTATTTCGATCGCCGTCGCTTTTGCCCTAATCAGCACCTCTACCACAGCTAACGCGGCCGGAAAAAAGAAAGTTAAGTACGGCCAAATCGAAATCTCGACGAACCCCGGTGGATTTCCGCTGCGGATCGACGGCCAGCCGCAAGGCGATACGTCGACCACCGTGCGCGTGATCGAGCTTCAGCCCGGACATCACAACATCGAGATTCTTCTGCCCAACGGTGGACGCTGGGTCCGAGACTTTGATATTGAGCGTGGCCGCAAAGTCTGCGTCAATCTCAACTATCATCCCAAGAAGTACACGGTCACCAAGTCTCCATGTCCTTATCCGGTGAACATCTCTGCACCGGTGAGCGTGAATGATGGTGATCTGATCACCTTCACGTCCGATGTCTCTTATAGCGGCTCGGCGCCATTGAGCTACACCTGGACGGTGTCGCCCGCTGATGCTCGCATCGTAAGCGGCGCCGGCACGGCAACGATTACTGTCGATTCGACGGGGCTGGGTAACCAGCGCGTTAATGCGACATTGGTTGTCGATGATGGCTCGGGCGACGCGCTGTGCCGCCAGACCGCGCAAGCGGCTACGAACATCGTGAAGAAGGAACTGCCTCCGCCTGAGTGCAAGGTGTTCGATCAATTCCCGTCAGTTGCGTTCGACGATGACAAGGCGCGTCTGGATAATCTCGCTATCGAGTTGCAGAACACGCCTGACAGCACCGCCTACATCTTCATCTACGCTGGTCGCACCAGTCGTTCCGGCCAGGCCGCCAAGCTGGGTCAACGCACGACTGATTATCTGACGATGCAGCGCGGAGTCGATGGGCGCCGTTTCGTAATCATCGATGGTGGATATCGCGACAGCGACTACATCGAAATTTGGATCTGTCCGCCGGGAGCAAAGCCTCCGCAGCCGACGCCGACCGTACAACCGGAAGACGTAAAGCCTGCGCAGGAACGCACTCGGCCCAGAAAGCCGCGCCGGCGCGGTTAGCGAGTCAAACGCCGGCACTACCAGCGCCCACTCCGGTGGGCAATGAGCAGGTGACACCCTTCCTTGTCACCTGCTCTTTTTCTTTTTCCGCCTTCCAACTACCCGCCACATTCGCATTTCGAGCCGTCGGTCAGCCTAAGCGTTTGTCGTACGGTAACCGTTCCATTATTTGCCAATACAACAAGCCTCGATGCCGTTTGGGAGCGGTGGTATTGGATTTTGTTGCAGCGTTGGCTTTGGTCTTTAAGGTGCTTACTGATCTGTGGGGGCACATTTAGTGACCGGAAATCTTCCACTTTTTGGGCCCTCGTAAGAATGAACCAACTTTACTGTCCCGAGGTGATTGTATGGCTGATGACAATGGTGGTGGCGGTGGCAGCACAGGTGTAATTGCCGTGCTGGTTATTTTCATAATCGTGGTGGTGCTCGCGGTCTTCGCGTGGAAGGGCGGATTGTTTGGTGGCAGAGCCACCAAAATCAACGTTAACGTGGCCGCACCGCAACCCGCGCAAAGTCAGCCGGCGCCAAGGAGTTCGCCGTAATTATGAACTAGTATTTCTTTGGACTGGAAGATCTTAGTTTTCTTAAAAAATCAGGAGGTTTGAGCTATGGGTGACAATGGTGGTGGTGGAGGCAGCACGGGCGTCATAGCGGTGCTGGTAATTTTTCTTATCGTCGTCGTCGCGGCAGTTTTTGCCTGGAGAGGCGGGCTGTTCGGCGGCAAGACTAATAAGGTCGATGTGAACGTCACGACGCCGTCGCGTTGACAAGGGTGATTCTTTGGACTGAGCCGGCAGAGCGAAGCGGCGACGGCGCTTTTGATTCAATAGTATTGTGCTGTCAGGCGTTCGGCGGTGTCGAGCGGAAAAAATTCCAAAGCGCCGTCGCCGTCCCGATGAATCGGGACTTTGCCGGCGCACTCCAAATCAATACCACGTGCGGGCCCGGCATTGAGTCAGGGCACTTCTACGGATTCGTTGAATGCGGTTCAGATTGCTTTGCGCCGGGCAGGAGGCGTGTCGATCTAACTGGTCCCGTTAGATCGTCGAGATTGAGACGAATCGAACCGCCGGCATCTGAGTAGGCGGCGGCTCGCTGTGCTCGTCGTCGCCGAAACAACATCGTGCCTATGAACGCTCCGGCAGCGAGGCAAAACAGGAGCGAGAGACCCGAGCTCTTCAGCACCGCGACAATCACGCCGGCTGACGTCTGGGCGAAATACCTTTGCATTTTCTCGTAAAGATGAGGGTCATCGCCGAGCCATTGTACGACCTGCTCGTATTTGACTTGATCGATTAGCGTATTCGCGGCCTTTTCATCCGGAGCATTGAAAACGAAAACTGAATAGTTGCCTACGCGACGGTAAGCACTCGGCGTCGGCTGTCCCTGGTTTTTCAGTTCACTGATTTTCGTCCAGATCCGCTGGTCGTTGTCGATCGAAAATTGCGGCGTCGTGAACTCGACAATCACAAGTTGCGACCGTTCATAATTAGCCGTCACGGCTTCGGTCCCACCGTCAAAACTCAATTCATTGAGAATAGGTTGATTGGGAACCGCGAGAGTTAAGGCGCCGGAGTTTATCGCATAGATGGCTTGCCGGTGCATCGTTTCCCAATTGGGAAGATGCTTTACCAGGACGGGAACCTCACCTTCTCCATCATCCAAATTGGCGGCAAGGGCCCGCGCAAGTTCCAACGCGCGAGCGCGCTGGTTTTCAGACGGGGCGACAAGGGTCGCCGACACGGTGCCCTTAAAAAACAAGACACCGCGATCGATGGCCGCGCTCGCAGTTCCCACATTTTGTGAGTCTGAATTCTGAGCCGACGCCTTACGCAGGTTGGTAAAACCAGCGTAGGCCGCAGAATCAGTCTCGTATTGAGATAGCGAGACTTGAATCTCTACTCCATCGCTCGAAACATAACGACCTTCGGAAGCTGACTTCAGTTGCTCGGCCATCTGATCGCCAGACGCCTTGGTCTGCCTTACGACGCCCACCAAACGAAACCCGCCAAGCTCCGCAGCGAGCGGGTTGGGGGGTTCAATCGGAATCAGCGGCGCATTCGCGTGCACACCAGGGCCCAGTGAAGCCACACCGATGATGGCACTGCAGACGATGACTTTGAATAGACTCATTATTCGCGTAAACGTACGCATCCGTTCGTTAGAACCCTCAGCAGCGCAAAATGTTTCCTTGACGAAGTCGATTTTAGTGCCAACGCCTTAACTCGCGCAAAATCAGGTCGGCGTAGTGACGCGGATTGTTGATGTTGTGAAGTATAGTTGAACCGCCAATTTCATTGGCGTTATCCACGACAACATCACCAAAGCCGAGGATTCTTTGCGGGATCGAAGCTGAGACCGTGACGTCCTGAATTTTCGCCAGAAGAATATTTCGCGTCGAGCGGGCAATCAATCCGTGATCAATTTCGAGCTTGGAATCTGTGAGCGTGTATCTCACCATGTTGCGTTTCAGGTGATAGTAGGCCGGAATAAGCAGCAGGGCCAGGGCGAGCGACAACGAAACGTACCAGGGAACGTCGACAAATTTGACCATGTTCAGGCCGATGGTCACCAGAATCGCGCCAACGACGGCCGCCGCATAGCCGATTTTGATGAAGAGCATCGTAGGCCGCACGGTAAATACGACCTTCTCCATGTCGTCATCCTCATAGCGGGCCGGCGTTGTTCCTGGTTGCCGGGCGATCCGCGTCTCTTCAAAATCGCGAGTGGAGGCTCCACATTGATCGCAAAACTGGCTATTCGGATTTAGTTGCGCGCCACACTCAGCACATCGCATCGCTCATGTACCTCTTCTCGCCCATACGTTGAAATGAGCGCCAAAGATGCCGAAACCTTCGGTTCATCATACAAGAAGAGTGGATGTTACCAAATGAAGAAAGGGCGACTCGTCTAATCGACGCGTCGCCCTTGCTGTTCTCAGAGATTCGAAATCTCACTGACTAAATAGTTGCAGCCGTCCGTCCGGAAGTCTCACTGTAGAGACGGTCCGTTCATAAAGCGACAGCGAAATTGTCTGCTTCGCTTGCAAGCCCGCGAGTTGGCGATTGCTCACCGGTTGTGCGTACATGGCCGAGTTTGGATCTTGAATTAACGAGTACCGCCGCGAAATTCGCCGGACGTATTCCTGGGTTTCAGCGTAAGGCGGAATGCGCCAGCCGTACTTTTCGACTGCGCCTTCGCCGGCATTGTATCCAGCAAGGATTAAACTCAGATCGCCATTAAAGCGATTCGTCAGGAAACGCAGATATCGCGCACCACCTTCGATGTTTTGTCTTGGATCGAAAATATTCGTGACGCCAAATCGAATTGCGGTTCCGGGCATTAGCTGCATCAAGCCACGGGCGCCTTTCGGCGAAACCGCGTGCGATTTGAAACTTGATTCCTGGTGCATCACCGAATAGAGGAGCAGCGGGTCCACGCCATTCCTGTTTCCTGATTCAATCAAGAACCCATCAACTTGTCCGTTGCCGGTCGTGAATCCTCGTAACGAAGTAAGGTCGCCAATCGGCGAACTCGACAATACTGTCGGCTGGACGAGGGAAACGGGAGATGCGGCGGGGGTGAGAATTGAGTTGGCGCTGGCCAGCGTGTTTCGTTTCGCAGAGATGCGTGGAGCACGTTCACCTTTGGAGGCTGCCGGCGGAACCTTCGCCGGTGCTTCATAAACGCGAACACCGTTTCTGATATCGAAATTATCGATCGAATAAGACGGGGTTTGGGCGAGCGCCGGCAGACTACTTAACAGCAGCACAAGGAAAATTAAGGGGGATTTGTTCATATTGAAGTTCAACGTGAGTCTGGAGTGGGAATCAGCGGGGCCGTCCGGCGCCCATCGGGCAAAAGCATAATACCAGAGTGTTTAATTATTGCCAACCATTTTGGCCGCAGTGGGGCGTGGGGGCAAGTTCATCGCCTCTTGGGGGCAAATATCAAGCAAATGCTGCCACAACTAAAGGAGCGTACGACTTACAGCTCCGTCCGAAAAGTCGTTTGACAGAGGCGATACACTCTCTACGCTAGCTGACCGCTTTATGATTCCGAGCGCCATCCAGGCGTTCAAGATGCGAGGAGAAGGAAAAATGAAGAAGCTCCCTTGGGCTTTATTGTCCCTACTGTTGTTGTTGTCGATTGCGGGTTTCGCCCAGAACTCGAACACAAACTCCAACGCCAACAAGAACGCCAACAAGGCCAAAAACACGAACGCTAATCGGGCCCCGATCTTTCGTGCCACGAAAGATCAGATCATGCAAGCTCAAGCGATTCTAAAACAACGGAACTTTTACAGCGGAGAACAGACGGGCAAACTCGACGACCCCACCCGGGCCGGCCTCAAGGAATATCAGAAGGCAGAGAGCTTGAAGGTGACCGGGACGCTGAACAAAGTGACTCTTGAGAAGATGGGAGTAGCGTTGACGGACAAGCAGAAAGCGATGTGATGCGCGCTACACTCGACCTGGCTAACTAGCACGGGCTGCTTCTCTGAGATTGCAGCCCGCGCTTTGTTTTGAATTCGCCGAGCTTGTCGTCATTCGGCGCGCACGTATTCGGCGCCGATGTCTTCCAGCAGAGTTTCCAGCTTGTCGACTTCCTCGCTGGTTTTTGCTTCTACGCCCAGCAATATTCCGCCCCCGCGGACGCCGGTGTCGTAAACGCGCGCCCGATGTTCCGGAATTCCCGTGCCCACTAACATGCCGATCAATCCCCCGGTTGCGCCTCCCGCGCCGGCGCCCGCAAGAGCAGCGGCGATCGGCCCGGCTACGATCAACCCGACTCCAGGTATCGCTATCGAGGTCCCAATGGCGGCAATTGCCGCGAGCACGGCTCCGATTGTTCCGCCGATTGCTCCCCCTACTCCCAGACCATCGGCCGCATGCGAACGGGTTTGCACCGCGAATTCCTTATTCTTGGTTGAATCCGACATCAGCACGCTGATGTCATCACGCGTGTAACCGCGCTTGATAATTGCGTCAACGGCGGCCTCGGCGGCGGCGCGTGTCTTAAAAAGGCCAGTGACAAAAGTCTTGGACATACTGCTTCCTCCCAGTTGCGATCAGGTTCTCCGAGCTGCGAAAAAGGGGAAGGCAAATAGGGGTCGAATTTGCCGATTCAAACTACGCCGGGGTCTTATTCAGGGGTTGGGCTTATCATGCTTGAGCAAGTCAGCCGTGTCAAACCTGCCTCGACAAGTGACTGATCTCTGGAGGTCGTTCAAGACTTCCTTTGGCGAATTACTTCGAGCACGTGCAGAAGTTCAGTGGGCAGCGGCGCGGTGAAACGCAGTTTCTGGTTCGTTCGCGGGTGATGAAAGCCGAGTTCGTGAGCATGCAGGAACTGACGATTTAGTTTAGCAATTGCCCCGCGGACTTGCGGCTCGGAGACAGTTTTATCGCGCCCACCGCCGTAGACCTCGTCCCCCACCACGGGATGTTTCATCCAGGCGAGATGCACGCGAATTTGATGAGTACGCCCGGTCTTTAATTCGACGTCGAGACTTGTGAATCGCTCGAACGCTTCTCGAGTTCGGTAAATGGACAACGCCGGTCGGCCGCCGCGCACAATCGCCATGCGAGTACGGTTGCGAGGATCGCGCGCAATGGGCTGATCAATTTCGCCTTTTCGCGCCAACTGTCCATGAACCAGCGCAATATAGGATTTGAAGACTTCGCGCTCGCGAAATTGATTGGCGAGATTCTCATGCGCTGGTTCCGTTTTAGCAACGACCAGCAGGCCGGAAGTGCCCTTATCAAGCCGATGCACAATCCCCGGGCGCGCGGGCCCGGCGGCCGTTGACAGCTGATTGAAATGAAAAGCGAGAGCGTTGGCGAGCGTCCCGGACTGGTTTCCGGCAGCGGGATGAACCACCATTCCGGCGGACTTGTTGACGACGATCACTTCATCGTCTTCGTAAACAATATCGAGCGGAATGTCCTCGGGTTCGAAGTGCGCGGTTGGCAGCGACGTTAATTCAATTTCGACTTCGTCGTTGGCGCGAACCTTGTAGGAAGGCTTTGTAGTTCGGCCGTTGATCAGAACATCAGCATCTTCGATCAGACGTTGGAGGCGCGCGCGACTCCAATCGGTGATGCGCGCGGCCAGAAACGTATCGAGCCGTTCCCCCGCTTCTTCTGCTGTTACGGAAAACCTGAGCGGAGAATTATGATCGAGTTTAGAGTCCAAGCTGGCTCGGTACGCACGCCTCCGGCGGGCTGAATTTCTTCCTCACTACGCACGCTTCTCTCTTGCTGCACGCCGGAGGCGTGCGTACCAAACGAATCATTGCTTGCACGGAGTAATCACTGCGTTGGCCGCCAGCCGGTCGTGAATGAACTTGTCCACATCGGCTTCGATCAATTCACCGTTGACGACCCAGGCCTTCTCCGTCAAAACGTCGCCGTTGGAATTGCACTTCAGCGGTTCAAGAAAAATATTCCAGGGTGAGCCCCACTTGCGTGTGTCGCCAGTGAGTTGACGGTAAGCGTAATGCGAAGTCTTGTCGCGATCGTCACGAGATTCCGATTCGCTGACCACCGGATAGGGGGCGCCCTCCGCGCCAAAATAATTCTTTACGTCGTCGCGCGACCCGTACTCACTCACGCCGATAATTTCAAATCCCTGCGACTTGTACTTCGCATACAGATTAGCAGCGACCGGCGCTTCGTTCCGCCAGTTGGGACACCACGGCGCGAAGTAGAGCACCATTACAAGTTTCTTGCCCGCCATCAGCGAGCGCAGACTTACCGGGTTGTTGGTGGTGAGATCGTTGAGCGTCCAGTTCTTGTAGTTAACGGTCTTCTCAACCAGCGGTGAATACTCGTGACCGTTTTGCGCCCACAACGCGGCGGGCATTAGCAACAGCATCACGAAAACCAGCAATAGTCTTTTCATCGTATTACTTCCTCTTCTCCGCGGTCGTCTGGCCTTCGTCGAGCAGTGGTTTAAGCACCGCTTCGAAAGCCTCGCGGGTTCGTTCTCCGATTAATTTGTTGCGGATGCGACCCTGTCGATCGATGATATACGTGGTCGGCAGGGGCGCCGCCGGAAGTTGAGATCCGACTTCGCGCCCGCCCAAAACAATCTGATAACTCTGCGGAATATCTTTCTGAAAATTGTGGATGAGATCGGCGGTGTCGTCATATGAAACGCCGATCACGCTCAAGCCCTTCGCTTCGAGATCCTTCTGCATCGCGCTCAGCGAAGGAATCTCAGAGCGGCAGGGAATGCACCAGGTGGCCCAAAAATTCAACAGCACGACGCGGCCCTTCGTGTCCTGGAGCCGAAACGGCGTGCCGTCCAATTTAGTAAATTGCACATCCGGCGCCGCCGGAAAATTCTGATTGGTGGCAGTGGTTGGTGTCGTTGTTGACCCTTTGAAACTTAAAAGTGATTCGAGATTAGGCAGCTTTGCCGCCAACCAGGTGCTCGACAACAGCGTGACGCGATTACTCATCACCAACGCGCCTATCAAAATCAGAATGATGCCTGAGACTACTTCGACCTTGTGCAGGTGCTGGCGAAACTTTGAATAGAAACTGAGGAACTGATTGATTCCCAAACCTGTCAAAAGGAAAGGCACCGAAAGGCCCGCCGAATAAAAGGCGGATAGCAGCAAGCCGCTTTTCCATCCACCGCTGGTCGCCGCCAATCCGATGATGCCGCCAAGAATTGGTCCAATGCACGGGGTCCAGCCGGCGGCAAAAGCAATTCCCAGCGTCAGCGATCCCAGGATGCCGCGTGGTTTCTCGTTCGAAAACTGCCGCGTATCTTTGTAAAGGTATTTGATCTTCAGTAAGCCGATGAGGTGAAGCCCGAAAATAATAATTACGAGTCCGCCGATGACGCGCACCCAGACGTTATTAATGATCGTGGCGCCGAGCAATCCCGCAGTTCCACCTAACGCCAGAAAGATCACAGAGAGTCCGGCATTGAACGCCAGCGAATTTGAAATCACCGCGCGGCGTGAGCCGGAAACACCCTCGCTCTTCAAGTGATCGATGCTGACGCCGGACATCAAAGAGATGTATCCCGGCACCAGCGGCAGCACGCACGGCGACAAAAACGACAGCAGGCCGCCGGCAAACGCGATGAGCATGTTAAAGAAAGATACTTGCATTGCTAACTTCGCTTGAACAGTTTCCCAAACCACAACGTCAAATTCAAATAGAGGCCCGACAGCGCCGACAGGCTCGCCAGCGCGGCGAACACGATTAGCAGCGTCACCTGCCACGAGCCCGCAAAGAAATAGAAATGCGCCTGCCGGAAGTATCTGGTGAGGGCGCCCGGCGGCGGGGTCTTGATCACCGCGCCGGTTTCAGCGTCGATCAAAAGCGAATCGGCTCCCATGCCGCCAATCGCCTGATAAACGGGGCGTCCATTGCGCGTCAGCAGGGTCAGTGCGGTCGTCGGCAACTTTCTTCCGGCAAACTCATTAGCTTTTGCCATAGCTTCTGACGGCGCGACGCGCACCCGCGTTGCATCGATGTTCTCAATCTTGCCGCCCTCAACTGCGTTGGGCCACGCATACAACAGACCACTGGACGCCCAGGCCAGCACGGGTATGGCTACAATCAATCCCAACCAAAGATGAGTTCGGTAGATGAATTTTCGCATCGCGTCATTGTCCGGTGGCTGGTAAGCCCGGCGCCGGCTCGTCCAGCAGTTTCTTAATCATCTTGTTGAGCGCCGCGGCTTCTATCTCGCTCGAGCCGATGCTGATAAAACGCACGACGCCACGCCGGTCGAGCAGAAACGTTGTCGGAATACTTGAAACCGTATAGTTGCGATCATTGTCCTCTTCATCAGAAATGGCGAAGCCATAGGTCAGTCCATTTCGTTTTTTGAAGTCCCGCAGATACTCCAACTCCTGCGGTCGCGTCAAAGGCGTGCCTCCGGCGTGTCCCTCGAAATTCGTCAGACCAAGAACAACCAACCCTTTGTCTTTGTAACTTTCATGCCACTTCTGAAATCGCGGGAGTGTCTCGCGACAGGGACCGCACCACGTCGCCCAAAAATCCAACAGCACCACCCGGCCGCGCAGTTCGGCAAGCTTAACCGGCTGGCGATCGATCCATTCATCCGCGGTGATCTCCGGCGGAGGAGAGGCCTGCGACGTTGCATAGTCAACGACGTCAAAGACATCGTCCAAATCGATTTGCAGATGCCGGAGCAGGGCCAGCTTGTGCAAGTTCCCGGACGGAAACATCAAGGCGAGCCCGCGCAGCTCATGCACGATGGCCAGGGCGTCAGCTTTTTTCTTGAGCTTGAGGTTGATCTCAGAGAGCATGATCGCCGCATCGTTCAGCGTCGCGTCACGAGCAAGAGGCGGCTTCTGTTTAGCGGCAAGTTTCGCCGCGCTCCACATTTGCTGCGCGTGGGGCAGCGCCCGCTCATAGTCCTTTGCATTGAAATAGCCGGCGGCGACCCAGTTTTCCAGCGCGTAGCGATCGGCGGGAACCTGTGGCTGATCATTCGTGTACTCGGTCAGCCGGGATTCCGCCTCGCTTAGCAAACCTTTTTTGGCTGCCTGGATTATGACAATCGCTCGCGCGTTTTGGGCGCGTTCACCGGCAGCTTTCGGATTCTGCTTAAGAAAATTGCGCATCGTCTCGAACGCCGCATCGAAGTCGCGCGCAAGGTTGTGAAGTACACCGACATAGTAGATATCCTCTGCGCTCAACTTCCGCGCCGCCAATGCTACGGCGTAACGACTCGCCAGGTCGCGCTGCTCTCGCTGAATCTTTTCCGCAAGCTGCTCGTCATAGGGCATCTTGAGCTTTTCAAACTCTGCGAATTTCTTGCGCGCGTAGTTGTCGGCCTCTTCGAAAAGCTGGGCCGCGGATTTGGATCCGAGCTCTGCTGCGGGTGCTTTGTTCTCTTTGGTTGCCTCGCCATTTTGCGAAGGGGCCGGCGCTTTGCTGGAGCCAGATTGGGCCGCCGCTGCGCTGATTAGACCAAGACAGCAGAGCAAACCGGCCAGCCAGAGAGAAATGTTTTTCATGCGGTATTCAGTGCAAAAATTGCGACGGCCTGCGGAGACTTCGGGAATGGTAGGGCACGATACTAGCGCTGTCAAAAATCGGTAGTGGGCCCAATTAAATGAATTTTCCATAGCCCAGGCGTTTACGCCTGGGGAACAAATGAGGGCTAGTTTTGAAAGCCCCATTAATGGGGCTTTTAATAGCGACTCCTCTTACTAACCCAGGCGTAAACGCCTGGGCTACAGAAAAGTCCATGAGTAGGTTTCCGCAAAGGAATTCAGGAGTGCAAAAACTCATCAAGCCAATGTGTCCGGTGAGAACGGCGAGATCAGCACAGGATTTGTTCTGCTTACAATCGCTTCAGCGATCAACTCTCCCGTAATCGGCGCCAGCAAAATGCCGTTGCGATAGTGGCCGGTTGCGTACACCAGTCCGTTAATCTTTTTTGAGGCTCCCAGAATCGGTAGTCCATCCTCTGACCGTGGTCGAAATCCGGCCCATGAATCAGTCACGGGCAAAGTCTCGAGCGCCGGAATGATCTCGAAAGCCATCGACTTGATCGCGTTCATGCCTTCGTTGGTGACGCTCTTATCGAAGCCGGCCTCTTCCGTCGTCGATCCTGCCAGCATTCGTCCGTCGTTTCGCGGAATCAGGTAGCCGCGCGCGCTGTAAATCACATGACGCGCCATCGGCGGCGGCGGTTCAAAGCAGAGCATCTGTCCACGCACCGGAACAACTTTTGGCCCCTCGTATCCGACGACTCTTGAAGACCAGGCGCCCGCCGCAATGACCAACGTTGACGCATTGATCAGACCTTGTGACGTTTCCACACCGACGACCCGATCATTTTCGATCACCAGCCGCTGTGCTTCGCATTCCGAGATTAACCGAACACCGAGTTTCTTATTCGCAATCAGCAGCGCCGCAACCAGTTGTCGATTCTCGACCTGATAATCGTTGGGGAATCGCAGCGCAAACCGAACGTGCGGAGACAACTGTGGCTCAATCTGTCGGACTTCATCGCCCGTCAACCATTCGACGGATAGACCTTGCGTCAGTTGCCACGCGTGACGGGCGCGAAGATCGACTTCTTCCGTTTCATCAAAAGCAACATAAATCGTTCCCGTAGTATTGAGCTCAACGTCGATCCCTGATTCGTGTTCAAGTGCTTTTGCAAACGCAGGGTAAAGGTCGCGACTGGCGCACGCGAGCCGAAAGAAATCATCTGACCTGTCGGCTTCAATCTGCGGCGCGAGAATCCCTCCGGCCGCCCAAGAAGCCTCGCGCCCGAACTCGCGCTTTTCAATCACCGTCACGTCCTGCGCGCCGCGTTTTGCCAGGGCCCGGGCAATCGTCAAGCCGATAATTCCACCGCCGATAACGACAACATCGGCAGTTTCAATCGATTGCTGTGATTGATCGCTGCGCATAAAAAAGGGTCTCGCTGGTTGTCAGCTACTCGGTCGAAGCCGTATCCTGATTAGGCTAATTCCAAGAAGCGAGGGAGAGTGAGGTTGGTAGTTTTCCTGCCTACTGTCCACTGCTTACTGCCTACTGATTTTTATGCATCGTATCACACTGATTCCCGGCGACGGCATCGGACCGGAAGTCGCCACCGCAGTCGTTCGCATCATCGAAGCTGCCGGCGTCGCCGTTGATTGGGAAGAGCACATCGCCGGCCAGCAAGCACTGGACAAATTTGGCAAAACGCTGCCGGATGAGCTGATCGAATCGATCCAAAGGAACAAGGTGGGGCTGAAGGGCCCAATCACCACGCCGGTCGGCAAAGGCTTTACTTCCGTCAACGTTGGCCTGCGCAAGGCGCTGGATCTTTATGCGAACCTGCGGCCCGTGCGCGCGTTACCGAATGTCCCGTGCCGCAATCCCGATCTTGATTTGGTGGTTGTGCGCGAAAATACTGAGAGCCTTTACTCAGGACTAGAGCATGAAATTATTCCTGGTGTGGTCGAGAGTTTGAAGATCATCACCGCCAAGGCTTCAACGCGGATTGCGCGTTTCGCCTTCACCTATGCGCGCAGCGAAAAGAGAAAAAAGATCACGGCCATCCACAAAGCCAACATCATGAAGCTGTCTGATGGACTCTTCCTGAAATGCTTCGAAGAAGTCGGTCAACTTTATCCTGATATCGAAAAGCAAATGATGATCGTTGATAACGCATCGATGCAGCTGGTGATGCGACCCGAGCAATTCGACATTTTGTTGTGCGAGAACCTTTACGGCGACATCGTTTCCGATCTGTGCGCGGGATTGATAGGGGGCCTCGGATTAGTCCCCGGCGCGAACATTGGTGAGAAGGGCGCAGTCTTTGAAGCCGTCCATGGCTCGGCGCCGGATATCGCCGGAAAGGGAATTGCGAACCCAACCGCGTTGCTGCAATCAGCAATTCTGATGTTGCGTCACATCGAAGAACGCGAAGCCGCGGATAAAATCGAGAAGGCCATGCTCAAAGTCTTCGCAGAAGGAAAGATTCGCACGCGCGATATTGGTGGCAAAGCAACGACGGATGAGTTTGCTGAGGCGGTAATTGCAAGGATAAATTGAGCATCAGGACGGCGGGACCACGAGGCGTCGCTGAAAATGGTAGAATCGAAACTAATGAGTTCAATACTGAAATCCGATTTGAACGCTAACGACGATCTTATTTCGCGAGGACAGTTTACCTATCGGAAAAAGCTCGCCTCGGCCTTGAACCATCGCACATCGACGAATTTGTAGCCATTGAACCTGACTCTGGTCGTTACTTCTTAGGCCGCACAGCAACCGCTGCGCTTATCGCAGCGCACCATGCGATGCCTAACAATCTCTTCTACCTCACGCGCGTTGGCCGAGAGACTGCGCATACTGTCGGAGGACATGCTACAAGAATCCGGTAGCGTCAACGCGCTTCGCGAAGCTGTAGTGAGAATACGTTTTGCGAAAGGCGATGCCTTCAATTGTCATTGACACCGGTTTTGACGGCGCGTTGATAATGCCGACTTCTGTCGTCGAACAACTAGAACTTCCTGTAGTCGCAAGATTAGTTTTTGAGTTGGTAGGTGGCGCACAAATGGCGGCCGATGTCGCTCTGGCCGAAGTCGAATGGTTCGGCTTTCGGCGTGTCGTCGAAGTTATCATGAGCGAAGGCGATGATGCACTAGTCGGCACCGAAATGCTCGAAAATACAAGACTCGCCGTGGATTATCGCGAACGTTTGGTCGCGATCGAGCGTGACGCCTGAGATCTTGGCGCGCCATCGGCGTGTAACATCCTCAACCTCAAATGTCCGGCAAGCATTCGTTCAAGTCCTCTGGCTGAAAATCGTGCAGACTCTTCCCAATGCCATAAGTATTCAGAACTCAAAACTTACCTGATTTAGATCGTGATCGTCCTGTGACCCGCCGGCTGGCATTCTGATTGCCAATCTCGAGGCATGAAACAAAAATTGACAGCCATTGGCCGATTACTAATCGGCGGTGGATTCGCGTTGATTCTTTCTACGGCTTTCCTGTCCGGAACGGCGGCGCAAATTCAACAAAAAGAGAATTCCGAGATCTCCGCAGCCGACAAGCAGGCGATCGGAGCATTTGAAGATCGCGTGAAGGATTATGTGAAGCTGCGTACGCAGGTCAAAGACAAGCTGCCTAAGCTTTCCAAGGACAGTACGCCGGAACAAATCGAATCGTATCGAAAGAGTTTTGAAGAAGGCATGCGGACCGCGCGTGTGGGCGCCAGGCGTGGCGATGTATTCAACACCACCGGATCGGAGTACATCCGCCGAACACTGAAGACGGAATTCGATCGGAAGGACAAAGCCGAGCTGCGCAAAATAGTCTTTGAGGCAGAGAACAAAGATATTCCGCTGCGAGTGAATTATCCGTACCCGGAATCGAAAGAGCTGACGGAAATGCCGGCCACTTTGTTGCTCAAGCTGCCGCCATTGCCAAAGGAAGTGAAGTATCGATTTGTCGGCCGCAACCTGCTGCTGGTCGATCGGGACAACAACGTAATCATCGATTACATGGTTAACGCGCTGCCGTAAAAGTCAGGGGCACAGGCTTCAGGCTGTGGAGAGAGTCAATCACAGACTAAAGTCTGTGCCACGAGGAGAAAAGTCATGAGACGATTTCTGGTTTCGATTTTATTATCTGCACTGATCATATCCGGCGGTCTGACCCAAACCTCGTACGCCCAAAGTGCGAGCGGTTCAAAAGTCGCGGCGCGCGCCAATTCATCACTGAAGCTGGCGTTGCCGCTCAAAGAAGGTTCGCTCCGTTTTGCCGTGATTGGTGACACCGGATCAGGAACGAAACAGCAATACGAGCTCGCCGAGACGATGACCCGCTATCAGGCAATGTTTCCTTTCGAGTTTGTGTTGATGATGGGCGACAACCTTTACGGCAGCGAGAAGGCTGAAGATTTCGAGAAAAAGTTTTCCAACGTTTACCAGACGCTGCTGGCTAACAAAGTTAAGTTCTATGCTTCGCTCGGCAATCACGATTTGCCGATTCAGATGAACTACGAGGCCTTCAACATGAACGGCAAAGAGTATTACCGTTTCAAAAAAGGGAACGTCGCGTTCTATGCGCTGAATAGCAATTACATGGACAAGAAACAGGTGCAGTGGCTCCAGGACGAACTGGCGAGGGACACTTCTGAATGGAAGGTCGCCTTCATGCACCATCCGCCGTATTCATCCGGCGGCAAGCACGGCTCAGACAGCCAACTGCGGGAAATCGTCGAGCCGATCTTTGTGAAGTATGGAGTGAATGTGGTGCTGACCGGACACGATCATTTTTACGAACGGATCAAACCGCAGAAAGGAATCTACTACTTCGTGTCCGGCGCCGGCGGTAAACTTCGCAGTGGCGATCTGAAGGACAGCTCGCCGATAACCGAAAAAGGGTTCGATCGCGATCTGTCCTTCATGATGATGGAAGTGGTCGGTAAGCAGATGTACTTTCAGACCATCTCACGCACCGGCGAAACCGTCGATTCAGGCGCCATGCTGAATCAAGGCGCGAAAAAATAACTACGATAGCCAAAGCGCATCTGGCGCAAGTGGCACAAACTTTTAGTCTGTGATCGAGAGCGAATCGCAGACTGAAGTCTGTGCCACTTATCAAAATCTATAGCCAACTCCAAACATAAGCTGCAACGTCCCGAGATTCTGTGCCGGTATGGTTGCGGGCCTGAGGCTGTAAGTACTGGTGACCGGATCAAACACCAGCGAATTGGTCGTGCGCGATCCGTAGTGATAGCCCGTCACACCGAAGTCCATGCGCGTGATAAGGCGTTTGGTTGGATAGAATTCGAGCACGCCGCCGACATCGACCGCAAAGGTGTTTAAGCGCTTCTCTGATGTAACGAATGAAAGAGGTACCGTTGACGAGGTCAGCGAAACTATGTCGAATTGGCCCTTGCTAAAGCTAACAACCCCGGGCCGGACTTTGCCGAAAATTCCCCACTTATTAAACCGCTTCCCAATTTTCACGCCAAATAGTCCTTCACTCACCCGGCCGGAATTCCTTCCGCAAAAATTACAGTTGTTTGGGAAGTAGTAGCCTGCCGCCTCAAGGGCCACATGTGAATTGAGGTTATAGGTGAACCTGCCGCCCACACCCAGTTCAGTTGTGCCCGAGCCAAATGTGACGGTGGAGATGTCTCCACCCACTTCGAACTTCCGGTCTTTCACAGAACCATTGTCCTGAGCATTTGCCTGAGTGGAAATCAGAATCAGAAATACCGCCACGATTACGATTGAGAAGAATTCACGCTTCATTTGATTATCCTTTCGGTTATGTCGGGCGCGGGCCTGCAACTGAGCACACTTATCCATGCTCCGTTCAGCCCGGCTGCCGGAGAATAAAGTTTGAGTTTTTTCGCTTTGGAGAGCTCTTAGCCGCCGCTAACCGACACGAGCAAATGAGCCGTCAGTTTCGTGGCAGCAAATTTTCGATTTTGTCCGCGCCGCCAATCATCACCAGGTCGCGAGACTTGGAAGTCTTTTCGAGTTCTTTTGGGTCCACGCTAATTCTAAACGCACCCGGCTTTTCCTTTGCATCCTTTAGCTGCTTTAGCGCCGCAGCCGAGGCACTCATCTTGTCCTTTAAACTGGCGCTCAATTTTTCCAGGGCGTTCTTCTCTTCCGCTGGTGGTTCGCGCACCGCCAGCAACGGCGAGTATTGCGTGTCACGCAGCACCCAGAGATTCCATGCGCCTTCTTCGCGCAGGACCGCGGAACTCGACAGCCATTCATAATGGTCGCCATCAATCGTAAATTCGATCTTGTTGCCGGCCACGGTGCCGCTCTTTTGAAATGAATAGCCTTCGCGGGGAACCAGCGAGAAGATAAAGCGCCCTCGGTTAGGAATGTAGACCCAGAGCAGTGCGCCCGAGCAGCCGTGCTTCGATTTTCCCAGCGCAATCAATTTGTCGTTAACCATCAAGCTGTAATCTTTCATCTCCAGCGCGACCACATCCAGGGAAAAGTCTCTGGGGCGTACGGCAGGCCGTTCGACTCCGAGCCGCGATCGATCGAAAGTCACCTTCACGACATCGATAATCTTGACGCCCGTGTTCTGATTAATCAGCAAATCCAGCGAGAACTCCGCGCCATCGTCGAGTGTTTGTGGCGCGCTCGGTTTGGGAAACGTCGAGATTGTTTCGGCCGCATTCGTTACCGCCTGCGTGCCCAAATTCGTTTCAATTTCTGAGTTCAGCGGTCGCACGGCGATCTGAAACTGCTTCTTCGCAGGATCGCTCGAGACCCAAAGGTCATATCCAAAAATGATCTTGCCATCGTGGTCCCGCAGCACTCGATGAATTGTCTGATTCTGATCCTGCAGCGCCTGAGACCCGAGTTCCGCCGGTAGCTTTTGCAATTCAAACGCGCGGCGAATGTCGGTCCAGGCCGTTTGATTTTTGAAGGATACAAAACCGCCCTCAGGCAAAGACACAACCAATTGCTTGGCCTCGAACCCCTGCGCCTGGCCGACAATCGGCAGAAACAGCACCAGCGAAATCAGAAGGAGGATCTTACTTTTCATTGGGTTCGCTCCCTTTGATAATCGTGAGCTTGGCCTCGTGGGCAGGTTTGAAACCCTCCAAAGTTCTGACTGGCGATTCCATTTGCTGGTTGTCAACGGTCTCATCGATGCGCTCCGGCGCCGCCGGCTCGCGTTGCGCGTGGCGAACGTTTCGATACACCACGCGAGTGACTAATTTCTCCTGGACGACCGGAACTGCGACCGTCTTAGTGATGACTGAAGGCGGGGTGAGGGTTGATGTCACGCTCGAAGATGGTCGAGCATAAGCCACAAAGAATAGCGCAGCGCCGGCGAAAGCGAGCAAAGCCAAAGCGGCCGGTACCGGCACCGGAATAGATGCGGTCGCCAGCTGGCGCAACCACGGCCCCAAACCACTCGCTGCCGCGAACGCCGATGGCTGATTAATATTTTCAAGACGGGCCCGCAAACGTTGATTGTAGCCGGGCCAGAAATTCTCAGCCGGTTCGGCCAGCCACATGGTCGCTTCGGTTGACCGGAGAGCGTTTCGCAGTGAAGCAAATTCTTCGCAGCATGCGACGCATTGTTCCAACTCCGCCGGCATCTGGCTCTTGTCAGTTTGCTTCAGCGCCAGGTCCACCAGTTTTTTTCTTATCGCTTTGCAGTTATGCATCTTGATAACTTCCTCGTTTTCAAAACTCGCTGGCCGCGCAGGGAACGTATTCATTGGCTTGTTCGTCCACGTGCAAATGCTCTCGCAATTTCACCAATGCGCGTGACACGGCCTTCTTCGCGGTTCCGGTTGAACATCCAACCGCGGCGGCAATCTCTTCGTAAGTCATTCCTTCATGATGCTTGAGCAGGAAAATCAATCTTTGCCGCGGCGTTAGTTGGGACAGCGCGCGCATGACGCGGGCAAACAAGATTCGATTGTGCAGCGTCGTCTCAACGCTGGGAGCCTGCGGCAGTTTCTCTTCGCCATCAACCGGCTTCTGGGCCAGGATTCTGCGCCAACGAGCAAAACCCGCGCGCTCGCGATTGAGGAAACAGTTGATGGTAATTTTCCGAATCCATGTGTAGAAACTGGATTCACTTCTGAATGTTCCGATGGCTAGATAAACCTTCAGCCAGACTTCCTGCGAGAGGTCTTCCGCATCCTCGCGGTCATGGCAGTAGTGCAGCGCGAGCGAATAGATGCGCCGCTCGTATCGACCGGCGAGTTGACAGAAGGCATCAGTGTCAGCCAACTGCGCTCGTTTGATAAGTTCTGGTTCGTTTTCGGTCACCGAGGCTCAATTTGCAAAGGCCGTGGTCGAATTTTCCGTGCTAGCGATTCAATAGACTCGAAGGGCTGAGATTTGGTTGGCCTGACAGTATCAGAAAACCGTTGGATCACCGACTGAAGGGAAGGACTCGCCAAGTACCGCAACAGATTCTGGCAGCGGCGATGCGCGGCCGGCTGATGGTTCGTTAAGTTTTTTCAGTCCCGTAGGGACGAAATATTTATAGAAAACGTTGCCCCCTGAATTTCCTCAGCCCATTTATGGGCGGCTCAAAGGTGATTTCGCTCCTAAGGAGCTTAGGGGTTCGAGCCCAATCATCCTGCTATAAACATTTCGTCCCTACGGGACTTCAATCTGTGATTCGCTTTCGTTGATCACAGACTGAAGTCTGTGCCACTTGCTTAGCGGCGCTTACCTGATTTCTTTTTGCCGGCGGCTTTGGGCGCGTCAAGCGACGATTTCAGCTTCTTCGGTAACTTCTCAAACACGAGGTCGTATGAATTGCGGAGCAAAGCCTTGAGTTCCTTTTCGCTCAGCGCGTCGAAGGTCTCCAGCGCGACCCAATGGTAACGCGCAACGTAGGGAGCGGGGACGATTCCATGACGTTCCGTCAACTCGGCGAACTTCTCAGGCGTGCACTTGAACGACATGCAATGATCCGAAACTTCTTCCAGGCTAATGACCGCAAACATTTTGCCCGCGATTTTGAAAACGAGGTCGGCTCCCCACTGAACATTCTCGGTAGCGTGCGGAAACGAGAGGCAATATTCTCTGACTGATTCAATGTCCATAGGTCGTGAATAGTAAATCGTAAATGGTGAATAGAAAAACCGTCACGAAGAGCTGCTACATATTCTCCAAAACGAGCAGTGCCGTTTGCCCACCGCCCGAACTCACATTCAACAGCGAAGAGCCGGACAATCGAACGAGGGCGCCTTCGGTTTCATTGTTGAACAGGAACGGATTGAAATCGATAAACATTTCTTCCAGTCGCACCCGATCACTGAAGACCGGCATCGGCACCTTCTTTAACGGAACGCGTTCCTGCACGACGTACGGACGTTCAAGCGCGACAGAGATGGCACGTTCCCATTCATCCGCGTTGGTTTCCCAGCCGATAAATACACCGTGGCCACCGTAGTCGTCATTGGGCTTCAACACCAAACGTTCGCGCTCGCGCCGGATCAGGTCAATCAGGTCATGCTCGGAATTATGAAACGTAGTTGAGCCGGGCTGAACGCGACGCGTCCACGGAATGTGTCTGCGAAAAACCTCAACCTCTTCCGGCGTGAACAAGCCGGCGTACTGCGGATCACTCAAAATCGCGAAGCTCGCTTTCTTGTGCGGCAGCTTTGTGCGAAATGAATTGACCATGCACACACGCCGGGAAACATATGCTTGCGCGAGCGGGTGGGAATCGTCACATTGCTCAAGAAACTCGTGAATGATGACGCGTTTGTAAACGATGTCGATGCGCAAGCCGTTCGCTGACAGATCGCTTCGGTCGAATTTCAATTCGCCTGGATCGACAATTACCGTTTCATAACCCTCTGACGAAAAGTACTGTTGCAGAATGCGAAACTCGCTCTCAGTTGGCACACCCTTCCAATCGACGATGGCGATGTGCGGACGCTCTTCTTCTCCGCCCCACTGACGATAAGCGTCCAACAACGCGGTCAACAGACGCCGGTGCGGTGCAGGCCTCCAGTGGGCGCGATCGAAAAGGGCTTTCAAATGGTCCAAATGAAAAAGGACCTTTTCCAACTGCATTTGATCGCCCACGCCCGCCGGCGTTTCCGCGTTGTATTCAAGAAATTGAAAACCGTAATCCGAAAGATACGAGTCGAGCCGGCTGGAAACACACAGACGCGAATATCCGGGATCGATTCGCGCCATCCTTGCCTCCCGATCAGTTGGTCCGAGCACCGACAGCAACTCGTCGTCGAGCAAGGCGCGCTCCACCATTCGTTCGACTGCCGACGCGATCGTGGAAGCAGCCCGCGAAACTTCATCGTACTGTGATCGCGTGATTATGTGTGGGCGCAGAAACGGACAGGTCGGACGCTCGCCAAAAACCAGACCCAGTTCGCGTTGAGCGGCAACTAGTTTATCGAAGAGTGGCTGAGCAATTTCCGGGTCATTAAGGATTCGTTCGTCGAGTTCGCTGACAATTTGGGAGAGCATGAAAAGGTGGGCATCAAAATTCGTCGACTAACATGATTCCATACCGCTGGGAGCGCGGACGTCCTCGTCCGCATCCGCGCGAAACGCTATCCGACGCGACCAGCATTACCGGCAAAACAATCACGTGTCATTGAACGAAACACTGCGGACGGGGACGTCCGCGTTCCCAGGTTCAGGTGATCAATTAACGCTCACGTCGCGATGTCCATTACCTGGTTCGCCGATTTCTTTCAGACGCTTGATCACTTGATCAATCAGCCAGTTTGGCGTGGATGCTCCGGCGGTCACGCCGACGCGATTGGCGCCCATCAAATCGGCGGGATCAATTTCATCCTGGGTTTCAATTAGATAACTCTTCGCGCATTGCTCCTGACAAACCGCGAGCAGCTTGATGCTGTTCGACGAATGTTTTCCGCCGATAATGTAAAAGACATCGACTAATCCGGCCAGCGCGCGCGCGGCGTCCTGACGATCACGCGTCGCGGAGCAAATCGTGTTTACGACTTGGGGCTCGGCGTCAGCTTTGGTTCTGACGGCGTCGGCGACTTCCAGGAATGTCTTGAGCTTGAGAGTGGTTTGCGAAACAACGAGCGGCGCGTGAAGCGGAGGCAGGGCGGCGACTTCTTCAGCATCGCGCACCACGAAAGTATTGTTCGGCGCGTAGCCGACGACGCCAATCATTTCCGGATGATCGGGGTTGCCGGCGACTACGACGTGACGGCCTTCGGTGGCCGCGCGTTCCGCCAGACGTTGGACGCGGGTCACAAATGGGCAAGTCGCGTCGACGACTTGGGCGGCGCGCTTTTCCAGTTCGGCCTGGACCTGCGGAGTTACGCCGTGCGCGCGGATCACCGCGATTTCATCTTTCGAAACCTGCACGGGGTCTTGAATCGTCGATACGCCCTCGCACTCGAGGCGTTGCATCTCCTGTGTGTTGTGGATGAGGGGCCCGAGCGTGCGCACCGGCGCGCCGACACCGAGCGCGTCTTCAACCATTTCGACGGCGCGTTCGACGCCGAAACAAAATCCGTATTCGTTAGCTAAAAGAACTTCCATGATTGTTTGAATGTTAGCATAGCGTGTTGACTGGAGCGCAACCGTCCCGGTTGCAGGGTAGTGATGTTATGAAGCAAGCGCCTCCTCCGTGAGTGCTAGACTCACGGCAGCTCTGTGACATGGAGGCTGAAAGGA
>UEXV01000040.1_pt1 | contig 62308 bp, 49 predicted proteins | sample 4301181 | NCBI WGS metagenome assembly UEXV01 (sample SAMEA4773175, study PRJEB27434) | metagenome | biome: 2259; feature: agricultural soil; material: soil | place: USA | collected 2014-09 | depth 0.25 m | reverse complement strand
TGGTCGGGGCGAGAGGATTCGAACCTCCGACCTCTCGGTCCCAAACCGAGCGCACTACCAGGCTGTGCTACGCCCCGAAAAGGGTCTCTTCGTCATGTCAGACGAACCTTGGGAGTCGTCATTCTAGCGAGCGCCTGGAGAAACGGTCAAGGTACGGAGAAATTCGCACGCCGCTCCCAACGCCCGAGCCCTATGACTTATTCGATTCTTCACCTGCGCTTCTATCTCTCCAAAAGTCTGGTTGAACCCGTCAGGAATAAAGACCGGATCATAACCAAAACCATGCGAGCCCCTCGGTGCCTCGGCAATTCGACCGTCGCATTTCCCCATAGACAGGTTGACGATTTGTCCGTCTTCATCGGCAATTGCGATGACGGAAACAAATCGAGCCGTGCGCGCTTCAACCATCACGGCAGAGAGTTCACGCAAGAGCTTGGCGGTTCGGTCGGAATCCGATGCTCCTGATCCGCCATAACGCGCGGAGAAAACGCCGGGAGTGCCGTCGAGCGCGTCGACCTCGAGACCTGAATCGTCTGCTAACGTCAAAAGACCGGTTTGCTTCGCATATCCTGAGGCCTTGAGCGTGGAGTTATCAGCGAATGTCTTGCCTGTCTCGGCGATGGGCTCAATGGTTGGGAACGAACTCAGATCGGAAATTGTGAGCGGCACCTCCGCCAGTAACTCGCGAAGTTCTACCAGCTTCCCTTTATTATGCGTTGCCACCAGAAGCGTGCGCTGTCTCACTTCTGATTCTCCGGAAGTAGCTGTGCGGCAAAGGAACCACCAATGCCGAACGACGATCGCGCAGTCCATTCAAGGCTCGAGTCTTTCAAGATGGTGATACTTACGGCCATCGGCAATCCTCGCGTGACTTGCTCTATCGCACCGCCGGTCGTGGCGAAAGCGGACCGCTGTTGATTTGAGAAAGCCTCGACGAAAGAGATTGCTGCGCGTTGGTCATTGGTGAAGGTCGTGGCAAATATGGGCAGCGAGACATCGATGTCGTTTCTCGACTTGCGAAACGATTCGTTTGAAGCGATCGATTGCCGGTCCATCAAGCCCACGAGACAGCGACGAACTAAATCAGCCGGGCCAATCAGGAAATAGCTATCAGCAAATGCCGCCGCCCAATTATCGGATGACGTATTCATTTCGTTCTCGCCGACCTTTTCGCTTTTCGGATTTTTCCCGAGCCGGCGCTCAGCCAGGCGTCGTAATGCCGGCGGATCGAATGCCTGGGCCGCCAGGACCGACGGGCCACTCTCGTCAAATCGAATAGTCTGCAACCGCGTTCCAATCGCGTGGGCAAAGCCGTCGGCGTCCTCAATGCCATAAGGCTTGAGCAGACTCCGCAACAGCGGTCGAGCCGCGACTGACCCGACGAGATCAGTGTGTGACGAAATGGCGGCGTTCAAATCAGACCAAAAACCAGCGCTGTCGTGAAATTGGTAGAGAGAAACGGAATGGACATTCGGCGGCACGAGTGGAAGATTGGTCAGCTCCGGGGCGCGATCGGGTGAGACGCTGGCGCGGAGTTTATTCGAAACGCCGTCAGCAAGTTTTATCGAACATCTATCTTCGACCATTCCGTCGCGAAACCTGGCTGTCCAGCCGATACTCTTCATTACTCCGCCGAAGACGTCGGCAAATATGCGCGCTCCGGTGACCGCGTCGGCGGAAGAGCCGCTTCGGGACAATGCGAAGGCCTGAAGTAAAGATTTGATTCCGAGCTGCGACACAAAACCAAAGATGGAGCTGCCGGCGACGTCGGTCCTTTTCCGCGCATCATTAAATTCTTCGGAACCCTGAAGTGAGGGATTATTTCCGGCGCGCGTCTTGATCAAACGCAGCACCGAAGCCTCGTCGTTTCCTACGATGACTGTCGAATCATAAAACGCGGTGACGATCCTATGCGAGTCGTCAGAAGTTGCCCACTCAGTAAGTTCGATATTTTCGATCAACTTACGAACCAGGACCGGATTCTTGTAAACACGACGTGCAAGCTCCTCGACGTGACGTTCCACCGTTGCTTTCATTCGCCATTGTGAGGTGTGCGTTTCGATGATGAACGTTGCGAGGGGCTTGATGGTAAGAGTTGATCCGGACTGAGAACCCTCGGCGCCGGAGAAGACGACAGCAGCCTGGGCCCGCGCGTAAAGAATCGCGTCGGTTGACCCGATTCCTGTCCAACGCGCAACTGCAATCCCAAAACGGTTGGGCGACAGTTTTGTGGGGGCGCCGATAGGGCCGGCTAACCCGCCCCAGGCCTGCGTTTGGTCAATACCCGTGGCCAGAGCGGCGAGGTCATTGGTTTCAACAAAGGCGAGACTGTCGGACGGCGCGAATACAGACAAATCTGCCTTCCGGGGTCGATTCCAAAGAACCCATAGAACCGAGAATCCAGCCAGCAAGAGAACGATAAGAAGCAGTGCGCGCCGACGGGTAATCAACGGACGCATCGTAAACGTTGGCTGCTCTGGTGGCAAATCGTTCTTCTTCCGACGCGTTCGAAGCTCGAATAATTGCTCGTCTTTGGCCATTGTTGGCCATAAGAAAATGATGTTGACAATAGTTGGCCGCCTATTGTAGCCTGAGGATGGCCGTGGTGGCTCAGACCTTTTACCATCTGAGCGTCAGTTCTTTCGCTGCTGCTAACCGTGGCACACCCGCCCGAAAGATTTGCCCCGCCTTTCACCGAATCGAGCCCGTCAAGTTCTAAAAGTTGGAAAATCCGATGATGAATAATGCAAGCTTTTCCCGCCGGATTACATTCGTGCGTCCCGGTTTGACTCGTGCTCGCAGAGCGCGAGCCCGGATACGAAGACAGCGTCTGTTGATATTTAAGATGGCCAGGAGCAATTGATGATGTTCAAACGTAGCAACAAGTCGATGGTCGGCGTTGACATTGGTTCGAGCAGCGTCAAAGCGGTCGAACTACAAGGCAAGAACGGAGACTTTCAGCTGGTCAGCCTCGGATATGAAAGCCTCCAACCGGACTCAGTGGTTGACGGGCAGATTATGGAATTGAATTCCGTGTCGAATGCGATCGGAAGCATTTTCAACGAGCACAAGATCAAAACGACCAAGGTAGCCGCCGGCGTCAACGGTCATTCAGTGATTGTAAAAAATATTGTCCTGCCGCAAATGAGTCCTGAGGAACTTCAGGAATCTTTTGCGTGGCACGCCGAAGAGCACATCCCCTTCGACATCTCGGATGTGAATCTCGACTATCACGTCACCGACAGTACTGAGGACGCCATTCACGTATTGATGGCAGCGTGCAAACGCGACAAGGTTGCGAATCTCAAGCAGGCTATTCAGCTCGCGGGCAAACAGCCAACGGTGATCGACGTCGATGCGTTCGCGCTCCAGAACTGTTACGAACTGAACTATGACCCGCAGCCGGGCGAAGTAGTCGCCTTGCTCAACATCGGCGCCTCGACGACGAACATCAACATTTTGAATGGCAGCAGGTCGGTGTTCACGCGCGACGCTTCCTTCGGCGGCAATCAATACACGTCGTTGCTGCAAAAGGAATTGGGATTGACCTTCGAGCAAGCCGAACAAGTTAAGCGTGGCATGCCTTTGCCGGATGGTTTCGAGCACCCGGAAACGGGTTCGATTCTGGAAACGGTTTCGGACATTCTCGCGCTCGAGATTCAAAAAACGATGGACTTCTATCGCGCGACTGTCGAAGACGGCAGCTCGGCGGTCGAGAAGATCCTGGTTTCGGGCGGCGGTTCAAAACTGACCGGCCTAATTGAGTTTCTATCGAAACAATTTGAGGTCCCCGTGGAAATATTCGATCCGTTCAAGAAAATCAAGATCGATTCGCGGGGATTTGATCCTGAATACATGCGCGAAATCGTTCCCGAGATGGCGATAGCTGTTGGATTAGCGCTGAGAGGAGTTGACGCGCGGTGATCAAAATAAATCTTCTTGAATCGATAACCGATCGACCCGCAAGCGTAGCCTTTGTCGAGGACAAAGTCTCGAGCACGCGCACACAAACATTCCTGCTGGCGCTGACGGTGCTGGCGCTGCTGGTTTTGGGTGTCGGATATGACTTTGTGAGTGCGAACGCCCAGCATACGGCGGCGACCAACGAACTTGCGAAGCAGCGTCGCATTAACGATCAAATGAACGCCGTCAAGCGCGAGCAGCAGGAGTTGGATACTAAGATCAAGGACATTAATTTCCGGATCGACGCAATTCAGAAGCTGCGGGCTTCGCAGCAAGGTCCGGGTGGCGTACTGACTGAGATCAAGGCCCGGTTCGACAGCGTTCCAGGTTTGTATCTGAAGAGCGTCGAGCAAAAGGAAGCCGAGATCATCATCAAAGGCGAATCGCCGAACGAAGCCGCGGTTACTCGCTTTGGTCAGAGCATGGAATTCTCTTCAGGTTTGTTTACCAATCTTAATATTGAAACCACGAGAGAAGTAGCTCCCGGAATTAAGGCCGCTGGTCCCGCACCCGCTCAGGCCAATGCCGCCGGCGCAATACCCCTTCCCGAAGTTGTCTCGTTCACGATCAAGTGCAACTACGCTTCCGGCAAGGCGCCGCAGAACTCCAGCGCCCCGGCAGGAGCAACTTCGAGTAATACGGCCAGCAACAATGTTGCCGCTCGCCACTGACTCTCAACATTAGGGACGCAACAGGAAAAAACTTATGAAGATCGGAAATATGAACAGCCTTCCCTGGTACTTGCGACTGATCATCTTCTCGGCGCTCGCGATCGTCGTCTATGCGGGTTTCTGGTACTTCGTTACCAGCGGCAAGCGGAAAGAGACGAAAGCCTTGCAGGAGCAGATAGGTTTGCTGCAAAAAGCCAACGCCGAAGCGCAGATTGCGTCGCAACGACTCAGCGAATTCCGCACCATCTATCGGAACAAACAGGAAGAGTTGGAAGAGCTCAAGGCGCTCCTGCCCGAGCAGCGCGAATTGACGAAGGTGTTGGAAGGCATTCAGGAGCGAGCCAGAGCCACCGGCCTGTCTTTGAGAAAATTCTCGCCGAAGGACGACATGCAGCAGGACTTTTACAGCGGCAAGAAGATTGACGTTTCGGTTCAGAGTTCGTTTGCCGGTCTGCGCTCATTCTTCGATGAAATGGCGCACTATCAACGCATAGTCTCGATTACCAATTTCGAAGTTAAGCAGTTGCCCGACCAGGGGGCGGCGAAAACCGTCGAGGCGCGTTTCGACTTGACGGCGTACTACGCTTCGACTGAGAACTTGCAGAAGCAAGCCGGCAACCAACCCAAGGGAAATCAACCGGCCAATCCGGCAGCTCCGGGAACCCAGCCGGGACCGCAACAGGTTACGCCCGCGCCCAGAAACTAGGGACACTACTTCTTGACTCAGGAAAGAAGATAATGAAATACACAAAGACAATTCGTTTTGGAGTTATGACGACGGCAATTGTTTCGGCCCTCGGGCTGGCTGCCATCAATATCGCAGCGCAGGACAAAGCCGAAGTTAAACCCGCAGCCGGCGAAAAGACATCAGGCCGCGATCCCTTCAAGAAGTATCAGCCGGTAGTCAAACTGCCGAAAGCTGCGCCGAGCAAGTTGCAGCCACCGTCAATTCAAGTGCGCATCGAGCGTTATCGCGCGCAAAAACTGGCTGCTGCCAACGCACATATCGCGGCGCCGAAACCGACCACCGCTTTGTTGTTGGACGAAGTTCAAGTTACCGGCATCTTTCGCACCCCACGTGGATGGTCGGCGATGGTCGAAGCAACTCCGCTAACTCCCAAACTCTCGTATGTGATTTATCCTGGCGAGTTTTTCTTCGACGGCCAACTAGTGGCCATCGAAGAAGGTCGTTTGATTTTCCGCCGGGACATCGTTTGGACTGATGGACGCAAGGAAAAGGCTATCGAGATGAAAGCCCTGCGCCCGCCGACACCCATTGAAGCGATGACCTCAAGTCAGTCATCAGCGAAAGCCTCATCTGCAGAAGCTCCGGCAGCAGCGACCGCGAAGCCGGGAACTCCTGAAAAGCAATAGCCAAGTTCTTTGGGCCGTTCGCACCGGGACGGCCACCCCCGTGAACGAAGCATCCTTCGGTCACTCTTTGACAACAGGCTGAACTGCCGTGTAGTGCGGCCGCGCTCTGAATGTTCAATAGGCATTTCGGGCGAGCGCGTGCGGAAGTTCGGCTAGTCCCTGAGGAGGGAATAATGCCTAAGCACTTTAAGAATGTCGCCGTCAGAACATGCGCCCTCGCGTGCATCGCCGGCCTATCTCTCAACACTTTTGCGTTGGCTGTCGGCGCTTCGTCCAGAACGACCCGGAAGTCCGCGCGAGCGGGCCGCGTCGATTTCGCGGCGCAACCAGATCCTTCGCCCACGCCGTTGGGCGTGGCCGCCACTCCGGCGAAAGACAACATGACGCAGCAGGCGACCCAGGGCCGGCAGTACGGCGAGGCAGGATTCGCCGGCGAGCCGATCAATCTGAATGTTGTCAATGCCGACGTGCGCGACATCCTGAACTACATCACGGAGCAGTATGGCATCAACTTCGTCATCGACAGCTCTGTCGGTGCAGTGCCCGTTACCGTCAACGTGCAGGATGTACCGTGGAATTACGCGCTCAACGCGATTCTGCGCGCGAACAAATTAGGCATCGATGTGAATGGAAACATCCTGCGAGTCGCGACCAGCGAGACGCTCGCCAAGGAAGCTGAAACGCAGCGAGTAATTAAAGACGCGCAGCTCAGCAACGCTCCTTTGGTGACTGAGTTCATTCGCCTTAACTACGCGCGAGCTTCGGGCACGTTGGCCCAGGCAGCGGGTTCGACGAGCGCCTTCGCGGGCGGCGCGACGAATCTGAGTTATAGCGGCGGCGCCGGCGGCGACCTAACGGGTGGCGGCGGCGATCAAGGTTTGCTTCCGATCATCAAGCGACGTCTGTCCCGTCTGGGTTCAGTCGAAGTTGAAGGTCGCAGCAATACGCTGATCATTACGGATGTGAAAGAGAATATCGACGCGATCCGTCAGTTGGTTGCGATCCTGGATCAGCCCGAGCCTCAGGTGGAAATCGAAACTCGCATCGTGATAGCCCAGCGCAGTTTCAGTCGTGACCTGGGCGCGCAGCTTTCACTGGGCGTGGCGGGTCTCAATCGCGGAAGCCTGGCTAACATCTCCTCGCTGCCGACCAGCGGTTCGAGTGGCGGTTCAGGCAGTGGCGGCAGTGGTGGAAGTGGTGGTTCGAGTGGCACCAGCCTGCTTTCTGGTCCGAATCCGTTCAGCATGTTCGGTGGTTTGGGTAACACTGCGATGCCGCTGAACAACCTGCGCGCAGCCGCGGCTAATACTGTAATTGGTTTGACGACCGGCTTGATCGGAACTGCTCAAATCAGTCTGCTGGTCAGCGCCGCGGAAAATCGCGGCGAGGTTAAGACGGTTGCGACTCCTCGTATCACCGCCTTGAACAATCGTCCGGCGCAGATTGAAAGCGGATCTCAGATTCCGGTTCAAACTACGCAGGCCGCGGGTGGTACCGCCGTGGTTACCACGACGTTCGTATCTGTTCCGCTTCGTCTTTCAATCACACCGCAGATCACTGACGCCGGAACCGTTGTGTTGCGCGTCACGATCGAAAACAACACAGTCAACACCGGTATTGCGGTGGGCGGCGTTCCCGGCATCGACACTCAGCGCATGCAGTCAGAAGTGCTGGTTCCAGATGGTGGAACGACTGTCATGGGCGGCGTCCTGGCCGATCAGGAAGCCACGCAGAGACAGCGGACTCCGGGTGTTGCCAGCATTCCGATCATTGGCAACCTCTTCAAACGCAAACTCGTGACGAAGGACTCGACTGAAATTCTGTTCTTCATCACGCCGCACATCTATCGTCCGGATTACTTCGGCCGTCCGATGACATCCACGCCGCAGTCCGGCCCGCGCACGCAGTCCGTGCCGCAGCCGGTGCCGCTTGGCAATCCGCAGACCAACACGCCGACGCCGACTGAATTGCAACAGCCGGAAAGACCGGCGCAACAGCAACCAGGTCAGCCGAACGTGCTTGGTTCGCCGACGCAGCCAGCCGTACCGGCAACCGGGACCGCCCGGCCGGGAGCTGTCACCGGACAGCGTCCGGACTAGACCGGCATTAAGTTGGCTTGATTCATGTGGCGCAAGTTGTTAACTTGCGCCACATCCTTTTCTGAGACCGGGACATTCAATATGTTCAAGGAAGTTCTTCAAAGCATCGTCGAAAAAACCGAAGGCAGCCTGGGCGCCTTGATCATGGGCGTCGACGGATTGTCCGTAGAGAAGTTCTTTACCGAAGATGGCGTCGCGGCGAATCTGGACGTAGCCGCCGCTGAGCTGACTTCTTTGATACGCAGCGGCGCCCGCTCGGGACACGATCTGAGTCTCGGCGAGCTGCGCGAATTGATCGTCGCGTATGCGAACGTGACTTTTGTCCTGCGGGTTTTCGGAAAAGACTATTTCGCCGTGCTCGCGTTAGCGCCCGAAGGGAATATCGGCCGCGGACGATATGAAGTGCGAAAAGCTGAATTGATCCTCGCCGGTGAATTTACGGTCTAGTTTTTCTCGGCCATCACTCTCAACCAACACGCCCCTTCAATCACCTCAAGAGGGAAGTCATGAACTCTGTTACGAAGCTGCTTACGGCTCTAGCTATCTTAATTTGTGCTTCGGCGATGACCAGCGCGGCAACGCTCCAAGCTAAGGTCACCGAAGTGCCGACGGGCAACACGCTCATCGTCAGCAACACCAGTCGTTCCGTTCGAGTCCGACTGAAATCAGTCGTGCCGCCGGAAGCCGGCCAGCCGTTTAGTGATATCGCGAAGGAACATCTGAAAGCGCTCGTGATGGATAAGGCGGTGATGGTTGATTACACGCATCTCGCGGACGGCTATCTCGAAGCGAGAGTCTTTCTCAATGGAATTGATATCGGATCGCAGATGCTGCGCGATGGCGCCGCCTGGTACGATCACGCCACCGACTATCAATTAACGGAGAGCGACCGCGAACTTTACGCCAAGTGTGAAGACGCGGCGCGCGCTGAGAAGCGAGGACTCTGGCAACAGGAGTCACCGGTTGCACCCTGGGAGTTTCGCCGAATTCAACAAGAAAAAATCAATAGCATTGTCACGGGCAATTCCAGTTTGCGATCAAAGTCGGGTGGGGCAAACCAAGCCACGTTTTCTAACAGCGACATGATGGGCGCTCTGATGGGAGGCTCGCGCTCGCCCAATGCTTTACCCAGGATGCGGCCGATCGTTGAAAATGGCACCTTCGATAGGTGGACAAGTTACGATTCTCCCCTCGCACATTTTTCCGTGATGATACCGAGCAATGCAATGACTGCCTCGAACATCGCCTCGGACCCGAGAGGTAAGCCGGTGGCGCTCGAGTTGCTGGTCGCCGGCAACGAGCGGGTATTCATGGTGCTGGTTTCCGGTAAGGGGCCGAACGACAATCGCACCGACGCATCGACGCTTGATCAATCACTCCGAAGTCTGATCGACGGAATGAACGCGGGAGCAACGCAGCACGGACATGGTGGGCAGTTGTCATTGAAGCCGACTCGGGATTTGAATCTCGGCGATTATGCCGGCAAGCAGTACAGCCTGACGGGAGACGTGTTGTCAGGAACGGGTCGGGTCTTCACAAAGCAGATTGGTGAAGAGCGACAAATCTTCGTGCTGTTCGCGATAACTCGTCCGGGCAGTGAAGCGATTGGCGCGCAGTTTTTGAACTCTTTCAAGATTACTCCATAGTGTCCCCGTTCATAGACTGGCATCCCGGACCGGAGCGCAACCGTCCCGGTTGCCTTGTCGCGCTTGGAGCGGTAGGTTTTGACTCCCTCTCCCTTTGGGAGATGGTCGGGGTGAGGGCTTAGTACGCCAGGCTCGGAATAATTCACCGGGCTTTAGCCCGTATCGAGAACGAGCCACCAGTTAACTCTTTTACCCTGTTCATGCTTGCTAAGAATTCCTGAACGGATTGCGGGCGGAAGGCACCAATTTTTGTGGTTGCAATTTGCGCTCAGGCCCTCACCCCAACCCTCTCCCAAAGGGAGAGGGAGTACCAATCGCTGGAATCGTCATTTGATTGAGCGCGCGACTTTCTTTCCTGTAGAATCGCGCACGCTTAATGAAAGCCTTCGACTGTCCAAAATGCGGCGCGCCAGTCGCTTATGATCCACTCGTGGCAACCACCGCGCGGTGCTCATATTGTCAGAGCCAACTGTCGCTTCCTGACGAACAACGTGGCCGGCCCGCGCACGTCATTCCAAAAATCGATATCAACATTGGCCCGGAAGCGACTGCGACGGCCAAGCGAGTGATCTGGGTTCTGATCCTGATCCCGGTCTTGATCGTCATAGTCGTGTTGGGCGCGATTTTCGGAATTGTTAGCGGCCTACGGAAAACGATCACTTCTGTGGCTACGCCCGGCGGCTCACGAACCAGCGATCCGGCTAACGCCTTTGCCAGACAAGTGATGAAGTTTGGCAGCGAGGGCATCGGTCCCGGCATGATGACCGACGCGCGCAGCATCGCGCTCGATGCCAAGGGGAACATTTACGTCGGAGAGTACATCGGCGGTCGCATACAGGTCTTTGATGCCAAAGGAAATTTCATCACGCAGTGGATGGTCGATCGAAAAATGCCTTTGCGCGGAATGGCCGCGGACCGCAAGGGGACCGTTTACATCGTGCAGCAGGGAACTATCAAACGTTACGACGGTCAGAGCGGCGAGCTGCTCGGCACAGTTTCCTATAGCGAGGGCGATGGCTTCGACGATGTTACGACGACGCCTGACGGTGGTTTGGTTTGTGCGTGGCAACGCCATCGCGACGACCTCGTCCGGTTCGATTCCGCGGGCCGAGCCGTACAGACAATTCGCGCCGCGATCAGTACTGCCGCGGATCGTTCGGAGTTGAATACCCGCGTGGCTGTCGATGGCCAGGGCAACATCTATGCGCTGGGAAGCTTTACCAACGGAGTTTTCAAATTCAGTCCCGAAGGAAAATTTCTGAATCGCTTTGGCGGCGCCGGCCATCAGGCAGGCCAACTAACCGCCGTGAGCGCGATTGCGGTTGATGGCAAAGGCCGCGTATTCGTCAGCGACATCAAAGGTGTCCAGGTCTTCGATTCGGAAGGCCGCTATCTCAACGTCTTCAAAGCTGATGGGGTCGCCTCTGGAATGGTCTTTAACGATAGGAACGAACTCTTCATCGTGGCCCGGACCAAAGTGATCAAGTTTGAGTTGAATCAATGAAGCCGCGTAGTTCCGTCATAACTTGCGGCTCTTTCGGTCTCTGTGACTCTGTGCACGCTCCGTGTCTCTGTGATGAAAATAGTTAAGGAGGAATCAACCACAGAGATACAGAGAATTACGAAATCAAGCTTTACATAGGTTCGGATAGGTTGACCGAGATACATGTAAAGCTGCGGAAGAAAACGCACAGGCCGCGGACAATCCTTCCTGATAGAAGTATGTTTTCGTTATGAGGCGGAACAAAAACGCAGCTCCCGCTGTCAATCAATAGGAATGTTCAGTTGGATGCCATGAAGCTCTCCCGTCTGATTATCCTCATAGTTTTGATTCTCGTCCCGGTTGCTGCTTTAGGGCAGGTCGCCGGTAATCCGGAAAAGCCGCTAACCGACCAGCAAAAAGCAAACGCCGCCGCTGAAGCTTTAGCTGCGGAACGTCGTACCTTCGTGGTTTCGCAACTGATTTCACTCGCCGACGAAGCTCGCACGTACAAAGAGTTAGGTCTGCGGGCGCAAGTTTTGGTTCGCGTGGCTGACGCTCTTTGGAACACAGACGACGACGCCGCGCGACGAATATTTCGCCGGGCCTGGGAAGCGGCCGAGCTGGCGGATACCGAAGAGTCGAATGCCAAAGTTGAAGACCGGCAAATGCAAATGGTCGCGGCGCTGAGGCGCATAGGCGGCGTCAATAAACGCAATGAGGTTTTGCGGGTAGTAGCTCGTCGTGACCAGGCCCTCGCCGAAGAGTTTCTCTCGAAATTAAAAGAACAAGCCAAAGACGAGCCTGACTCAAAGTCCAAAACTTCTGCCGAAGACAATGCGCGCCGGCTGCAACTCGCGCGCAGGTTGCTTGAAGACGGCGCCGTCGATGAGGCGGTCATGTTTGCGACCCCGGCCCTGGTCCAGGTCAATCAGGATTCGATCGGCTTTCTTTCAAGCCTGCGAGGCAAGCGTCCCGAGATTGCGGATCAGACTTACACGCGTCTAATGACCAGGGCGGAATTCGATCCGGCCTCAGATGCAAACACGGTCTCACTCTTGTTCTCGTATGCTTTCACTCCCGGCTATTACATAATCTACAACGCTGATGGAACTTCCACCTGGGGTTTTGAGGACGCGACGCCAAAACCGCCGCCGAACCTGCCGGCCGAGGTTCGCTCCACGTTCTTCAAAGTCGCCGGCGGCATTCTGTTGCGACCGTTGCCGCCGATAGAACAAGACACGACCACCTCAGGGCGTAAAGGAAAGTACGCCGTAATCAAAAAGCTGCTCTCCTTGTTTGATCAAAATGCTCCGAACATCGCCACCGCGCTGCGGTCCCAACTCACGGCGTTAGCCGCCGAAATGCCGAAGGGCCGGATGAATGATCCGGATCAGAGTGGTGACACGGCGAACTTCGGCCCACCGTCGTTGCCTTCGCCGAGTGATGTGCTCGAGAGGCTGCAGGAGCAACTCGATCGCGCGAAGACACCCAAGGCTCGGGACTCGATTTGCCGGGAGGCCGCTGCACAGTTGGCGGACCAGGGCGATGCTCGCGCGATCGATGTCTCAAATAAGATTGATGATGCGAAGATGCGTAATGAAGTTCGCGCCTACGTTGATTTTCAGTTGGCGAAATTCGCGCTGAAAAAGAAGAACGTTGCGGAGGCCGTACGTCTGGCGAAGAAAGGCCAGTTGAGTCATTTGCAGCGAGGCTGGTGTTACCTGCAGGTTGCGCGGCTGCTGGCTAAGGCGGACAAGCCCGACAAATCAGAGATCACCGCCCTGCTGGAAGAGACTGTTGAGGAAGCGCGGCGGATGGATGATGGGGACGCGGACAAGGCCCGCGTGCTATTTGGGGTCGCGACGCAGTTCTTTGCCTTGGACGAAACGAGAACCTGGGATCTCGTCGGCGAGTCGATCAAAGCGGCCAACGCCGCGGAAAAATTTACCGGAGACAAGACCTCGATGTTCAGCATGCCGTTGAGTATGAAGGCGGGAACGGCTTTCGATACCATCAGCGAAGAAAGCTTTGGAATTGCGCCAGTGATGCGATTGCTGGCCGGAACTGATCTCAATCGTTCGCTGGAAGTTGTGAGGAACTTCAAGAAAGATGGGCCGCGGGCCATGGGAATCCTCGCGATCGCAAGCGCGGTGCTGGAAAAGCCTTTGACTCAGAACCGTGAGGCCAAATAACTCAGATCGTTATCCCGTCCCTTGAGGCATTTTCACGCTCGGCATTAATCTCAAAATTATTCTTTGGCGGCGGGCGACGCGCTTCGGATTTACTTGCGGATTGAAGATGGTGCGCGGGTTGGGAATCATCGCCGACAGAAATGCGGCCTCGCGCACATTCAAGTTCGCCGCCGGCTTGTGAAAGTAATATTGCGACGCTGCTTCCGCACCATAGATTCCGTCACCCCACTCAATCACATTCAAATAGATCTCCAGAATGCGCGGCTTCGAAAGATTGCGCTCCATGAAATAAGTGATGAGGGCTTCCTGCCCTTTGCGGAGGAACGAGCGTTCGCTGGAGAGATAAAGATTCTTTGCCAGTTGCTGCGAGATGGTTGACGCGCCGCGCTTAAAGTCCGGCAGGTTGGGCAGCCATGAATCGTTCTCGCCTTCCTGCTTCGCCGCTTTATCGGCTTCCTTCTGCGCCTGGTCCCAAGCCTTCTGTATCGCGTCATAGTCAAAGCCGTGATGAAAAGCGAAGTTGCCATCCTCGCCGGCCAGCACGGCGCGTTGAAGTTGAGGTGAAATTCTCTCGAGCGGAACCCAAATCTGAACTCGCTTCGCCTGGACGCCATTACGCTGCGCTTCGCGGATTCGCGTTTCGATCATCGAGGTAGTTGCCGGATTCTGATCGCGTAACTCAGCGGCGCGGGGCAGGGTGACGGCTTCAAAGATGAGACCGCCGAGAAGTATTCCCGCCAGCGCGTAGAAGACGTAGCGAATCACGCGAAACATGAAAGCTAGGGTAAGGGGAATTTGCGAATGCGTAAAGAGGAAGCCAGAACGTGTGTCCTAATTCACGGCCTTATGAGCTGCGAAGCAGCGCCCAGAGCTAAGCCCAGGGCGAGTCCGCGAGCCCTGGGTTACGCGGTGAAAATTGTTGGGAGCTGCGGAGCAACGCAAGAGGTTGCTTGCAAGAATTTCTCTAATTAGCCTAATCACTTCAAAATCAGCAACAGCCCTTTCCTCTCAGAATCATTATTTGATTTGCGCGCTACGATTGTAATCATGACCTACACGAATCTGGTCTATCACATCGTTTACGGCCATGGCATAGAGTTCGAAGAGAAATATCTCTGGGAGTGATTCTTTCGCTGCGCCGCAGCTCCCAACAATTTTCACCATGTAACCCAGGGCTCGCGGACTCGCCCTGGGCTTAATTTTGACCGCTGCTCCGCAGCTCATTGAGTAATTCATTTCCAGCGGATCATCTTTCAGTTCAGTTTATTACGCCTGACAACTGAGGTTTGGAGCCGGTCCTCGGACTGAGCCGATGCTAAACGTCAATCGGCCTGAAATATCGCCGCTTTTCGTCGTTTTCACTATCTGTTACTGAGACTTGAGGCTGGAAACTATTATGAGACGAACCAATGCGTCGTTGATTGTTGCGCTACTCCTTACCGTTTGTGCGGCGGCGGCCAACGCACAATCGCCCGATCCAAATCGCCGGCCGCCGGTCCTACGTTCGACGAGCGTGGTTCCGGAGAACAAAGAACGTCCTCAAAGTTCGACGACCGGGTCAACGAGCCCGGCGATGATGGTTACGGTCCCGGCCGTGGTGATGGACCGCAATGGCCGTTATATCGCCAATCTCCGCCGCGAAGACTTTCGCATTTATGAAGACGGCGTAGAGCAAAGTGTCACGTACTTTGCGTCAGTTGAGAAACCTTTCACCGTCGCTTTGATGCTCGACGTGAGTGGCTCGACGCAATATCAGCTCTCACAAATCCGCGACGCGGCCAACACGTTCGTGAGTCGTCTGCGACTGAATGATCGCATGATGGCAGTGACCTTCGACGGCAAGATCAATTTGCTGTCTGAGGTCGCCGACGTGCGCGCGATTCGCCAATCGAAGCTGCGCATTCCGGCGGTCACCGATGGCACGGTTTTGTACGACGCGGTTGCGTTTACCTTGAAACGAATGGCCCAGGTCCCGGGACGCAAAGCGATTGTGTTGATGACTGACGGCGTCGATCAAAGCAGCGTCGCCACGCTTGAGAGCACGGTGGCGGAAATCGCCGAACAGGATGTGCTGATTTACACGGTGCAATACAACACGCTGCCGCAACTTCCGCAGCGTCTGAGTTTTATTAAGAATGAGAAGGCGCGGCGCAAAGTTGAACAGAAACTGCTCAAGGGTTATGCGCTGAGCGGACCTTATCTGCGAAATTTAGCGGAAAAGACTGGCGGTCGTTATTACAAGGCAGATGATTTGCGCGACGTGGGTCCGGCCTTTGAAGCGATTACCGCGGAGCTCGGTGTCCAATACAGCCTGGGCTACTATCCCAAAGACAATTCCAACACCGGCGCTGAACGAGCAATCAAAGTTAAGGTGAACTATCCGAATTTGGTTGTGCGCGCGCGCGACAGCTACACAACGGCGCCCATAATTGCCAGAAAAGACTGACTGGAGCGCAACCGTCCCGGTTGCTCTGTCGTTTCCAGAACTCAGGTGGCAAGCGAGGACGCTTGCGCTCCAGTCTAAAGCCACCGAAACTTTCATCGACGGCGCTGTCGCGGATCAAGATACTCGCGCAGTCCATCCCCGATAAAATTAAAAGCCAGAACTGTCAGCGCGATCGCCAGACCCGGAAAGATCAGCGCGTGCGGGGCGGCTGCCAGCGTGGACAGATCGCGCGCCTCTTCAATCATCACGCCCCATGACGGCGCCGGCGGCGGCACGCCCAGACCAAGAAAAGAAAGCGACGCTTCTGAGAGAACGGCTCCGGCCATGCCGAGACTCGCCTGGACAATCAAAGGCTGAATCGCGTTCGGCAGGATGTGAACAAATAAGATTCGAAGATCTCCCGCTCCCAGCGCGCGGGCAGCTTGCACAAAGTCATATTCGCGCACCTTCAGCACCTGAGCGCGAATCAAACGCGCGTAACCCACCCAGCCGATGATGCACAAAGCGAAAATCAGTTTGTTGAGGCCGGCGCCGAGGAAAGCGACCAGCGCGATGGCGAGCAGAAGGCCAGGAAACGCCAGAAACACATTGAAGAGGTAGCCGGAGAGCAGGGAATCGACCCACCCGCTGTAGTAACCAGCCACCGCGCCAATCAGCGTCCCGACAAATGCCGAAACCAGCACGACGATGACGCCGACTTCGAGCGAAATCCGCGCGCCAAAGACGACCCGCGAAAAGATGTCACGTCCGGTGGAATCCGTCCCGAACCAGTGGGCCGCCGACGGCGGCATGTATCGCATCGCGAGATTTGTAGTGCCGACATCGTAGTGCGCGATCCACGGCGCAAAGATCGCCACGATGATAAAGACGGCGACGATCGAGATTCCGATGATCGATAAGCGATTCATGTTTGATTAGAATCCCGTAGGGATGAAATGTTTATAGATTCCTGGCTGTTTACGTTTCATAGCTCCGGAGGAGCGCAATGTGTAGCGCGGTCCCATTGCGCTCCTACGGAGCTTCGACTGTGTTGTGATCGCGGTGGCTATAAACATTCTGCTCCTCTGGAGCTAAACGCGTTTCGTTGCGCGTCTGCCGCGCCGTGACTCTGGCAATCTCCTAAGAGACCCTAATCCTCGGATCGAGCCACCGATACAACATGTCAGTCAAAGTATTAGCGATGATGTACGTAGTGCTGATCGCCAGTACGCAACCTTGCACAATTCGGTAGTCGCGTTTCCCGATCCCATCTTCCACCAGAAGCAATCCCAATCCCGGCCAGCCGAAAATCTTTTCCGTAATGATCGCTCCGGCCAGCAGTATTCCGAGTTGCAACCCGAGTACTGTCACGACGGGAATCAATCCATTCTTCAAAACGTGTTTGTAAACGACCGCGCGTTCGCTCAAGCCTTTGGCGCGGGCCGTGCGCACGTAACCTTCGCTCAGTTCTTCGATAACTGAAGAACGGACCATCCTGGTTAGGATGGCCGAGAGCGCCGCGCCCAGTGTTACAGCAGGCAAAATAATGCTGTCCCAATTCTCGAGCCCATACGCGGGCAACCACTGAAGCTTCACGGCAAAGACGTAAACCATCATTGGGCCAATCACGAATCCGGGCAGACTTATCCCGATAAGCGCGATCACCGACAAAGAATTGTCGGTCAGCGTGCCGCGATTCTTTCCGGCAACAACTCCGAGTGGAATAGCGATCGAAACAGCAATGAGCATCGCCGCGACCGCTAATTCAATTGTGGCGGGATAACGTTCGAAGATCAGTTTGATGACTGGTTGATCTGTCCGGAATGATTTTCCTAAGTCGCCGTGAGCAATGGCTATCCAATAATCGCTGTAGCGATTGTCCAGTCCATACCAGCGTAGATGACGCTGACCGTTAGTATCGGCAGGAAAACCAAAAAAGAAAGCCGGCCGGTCCAAACCGTGCCGGGCGCGGAATTGGGCCAATTGTTCCGGAGTCGCCTGTTCGCCAAGTACGGCCACTGCGGGATCGCCGGGAACAAGTTCGATGAGCAGGGTGACGAGCGAGACAACTGTCCAAACGACGAGGATCAGAAAGCCAACGCGGCGCAGCAATCCAAACAGTTTATGCTTCATCCCTGAGTGATGTGACCGGGATCGGTTTTGGGTAATTTCCCTAATTAGGTTCTCTGCGCAACATCTGCGACCTCTGCGTCTCTGCGGTGAATAATCAACCAGACCTCACCGCTGAGACGCAAAGAACGCTAGAGATGGCGCAGAGAACTTCAAATTAGAGAACAACCCATTCTTAGCGACGACGGATGATATCAGATTGGTGAGATCGGCGATACGCCGGTTAGACAAAAGAAAAACGTAGCCGGGATCCGCTTTCGCCAACCAAGTCCGGCCCCGACAACCGTACCCAATCAGCTAGGCGAACCCCGAAGACTACGTTGCTTGATTGCTGCCCTGCGGCTGCAATCAATGCCTGCAACGCAAGAAGTTCTCGCGCTCCAAGCGAACTCGAGGTGCAAGATTGCGTCTTGCGCTACGCGCGACGGCCCAAATGCAAGGCTGCAATGCCGCCGCTCAAATTTTCAAACTCAACCTCTTCAAATCCTGCGGTGCGCATCATCGATGCCAGCGTTTCCTGATCCGGAAATTTGGCAATTGAATTGGGCAGATACTCGTACGCGTTTCGCGACCCGCTCACTTGTCCGCCAATCCAGGGCAGCAGACGCCGGTAATAAAATCGTACAAACTCGCGCATTCCCGGAATGGTCGGCTGCGAAAACTCAAGGATCGCAACCATGCCTTTCGGCTTGAGGACCCTCCGCAACTCCGCCAGGCCGCCTTCGACACTCGACAAGTTTCTCAGGGCAAAACCAATCGTGATGCCGTCAAAAAAGCTGTCTGCAAAAGGCAAACGCAAAGCGTCGCCTTCGATAAAAGAAAGCCGGGGAGCTTTGGCCTTTGCCAGCTCGAGCATTGGCCGGCAGAAATCAATTCCCAAAACCTGCGCCGCAGTATTTTCAAAGAGCTCAATGCTCAGGTCTCCGGTGCCACAACCGACATCGAGCACCCGAGCATTCGCCGCCAACAGCGGCTTTAGCTTCCCGACAACGCGACGTCGCCATCTCCGGTCAACGTTCGCCGAGAGCACATGATTCAGCAGATCGTATCGCGGGGATATTCGCGAAAACATATCGCGGACCCGCCGAGCGTGGGCATCTGCTGAATTTTTCTCGCCGGGATCAGTTAAGCCCATGAGCGTGGATAAAAGGTTGCAAGCCGCTTGCGAAAGTTTTGTAAATCAGGGCTTCTTAGTTGGCGTCTGAGGATCCGCTTTGGGTTTTTCAGGTTGGCGGTCATCACGAATCTCGACCTTCCCGCCCAGACTCGTGCGAATTTGATCGGCGTCGGCTACGACTACTTTGGCTTGAGCAGGGTTCCCAAAAAGTCGCGACGCGACGCGTTGAATATCAGCAACCGAGAGGCGTCCAATTTCATTTGCCGCATTTGCGGTTAGTGGAGTTTTGTAGGTCTCGGAGTTCAACCAGACGGTCGCGAGTGAATCTAATTCGCCGAGGCTCTTGCCCATCTCCGCGAGAAGCAAGTTGCGCGCGCGATCCAACTCAGCGGCGCTCACTCCTTTCTCTGCGATGCTCTTCGTAACATCTTGTGCCGCGGCAATCGCTTTCGCGGCGGCGCCAGTCGGTACGCTGGCCGAGAAGACAATCATCCCCGGTAACGCATGGGCTTCGCTTCGCACAGAGGCTGATGAAAGTTCCGGCACGGCCGCCTGCCAACGATCCCGAGCTATCTGCGCCAGAATCGATGCCGCGCCGGCGTCTCGATCAGATCGCGCCAAGCCTCTGACTGCGAGCCGGACTTCAGCGTTATTCATCCCGGTCTGGTTGATCAGCAGTATGCGATCGTCCGGAGCGCCCGGCTGGCGAAAGGTTTGGGCTACGCTTCGATCACTTTTCTGCCATGGGCCCAGCAGTTGTCGCAGGGCGCGCAGCAGACGAGCTTTCTCTACACCACCAATCACGGCCAGTGTCGCGTTGTCGGAGTGCAGAAAACGTTCCTGAGCAAACATCAAATCGGCGCGGTCAACTTTAGCCAAAGTTTCGGCTGTGCCTTCAGCGGTTTGTCCATAAGGAAACGCGCCGAACAGGCGCAGGGCGACGGCTCGATCGGCCATCTGAGAAGGCGAGACGGGAATTTTCGTCAGTCGCGCGAGGCGCGCCTCGCGAAGTTTCGTCACGTTCTCTGGTGACAAATTCAGCGTGATGATGGCGTTCCGCAACAATTCGACGAGACGCTCGATCTGCGCAGCCTTGCCTGAGATTGTCACTTCGATGGCATCGTAGTTTGTCGAGACCTCCAGCCGCCCTCCAAGTTCCGTGGTCACATATTCAAAAGTGGCCGGGTCGGGAAAGAATGCATCGCCCAGCAACGCCATCGTCCCTGACTTGCCGGCCAGGTCGAACGCGGCCCCGCTGTGAATGCGCAGCTTCATCAATACATCTGAGTCACCCGGGCGCTGCCAAAAGAAAACGTTCAATCCATTAAGCAATTGTTCCCGATCCGGAGACTGAGAACTCTGCGCGGGCGCAGTCAGAAAGGTGGCAAAAATTAGCAGGAACGTGAAAAGACAGTGATAACTAGTGGATCTAATGGTCATTGAAGGCGTCTAAGTTGGTCTTAACAAATTTGCTGACGGCCAATTCACGAGATGGCCCGAAAACACGGAATCGCCGCCGACGAGCCGGTTGGGATGCGATAAAAAAGAGTTTAGATGCCGCCTCAAGGGTCGTCAACCCGAAGCTGTTTCGCGGCATCAAAGCCCTGTCACCAGCGAGGTTTAAAGCTGCTCGACCGGTGCAAAACGATAGTATAATTGGCTCGCGGAAAGAAACTGCTGGAATCGGTCAAATTTTTCCGCAACTTTTTGTCGATTAGTAGTAATTAAACAGTAGGAAGCCATTTCCTACAGGATCGAGCGCTTTGTTTGACGAACCAGGAAACAGACGAACGGCTGTTGGAAGAAGCAGCGCAGGGAAAGACGACGGCTTTTCAGGTCCTGTATGAGCGTTATCGCGATCCCATTTTTCGATTCGCATATCGAATGTTGGGGTCGGTGGAAGCAGCCGAGGACGTGGTTCATGATTGCTTCCTTAGTTTGATAAAGGAACCTGGTCGGTTTGATTCCGCGAAAGCGTCGCTGCGAACTTATCTGTACGCCGCCGCGCGAAACCAGGCAGCGAAACGGTACCAGACATTCGGACGAGAATCTGGCATCGATGAGCTGACCAGCGAGCCACGGATGGCCGAGCATCACGAGCCGATCCGGCAGGTGCTCGACAACGAGCTGGCCGGCGAGGTTCAAAGAGCGATAGCGAGTCTGCCGCCGCTGCAACGCGAGGCATTAGTTCTTTTCGAATACGAGGATCTTTCACTCGCGGAAATCGGGGCTGTCGTCGGCGCTGATGCAAACACGGTGAAAGCACGGCTGTTCCGGGCCCGCGACAAACTGCGTTCGCGGCTCGACAAATATTTCCGGATTGGCCGCGAAGCTGTTACAGTTAAGCGGGCGTGAAACGCAGTTATTGCGCCTGCATGACAGGGTTTGTTATGAGTAATTCTGATTCCAGGTTCATGCAGGACGAAGAACTGCGTGGTTTGCTTAATAGTTGGAGCGCTCCCGAAGCTCCCGGTTCTTTGGATCAGCGCGTCGCCGCTTCGTTTCAGCAAATGAGCAGCGAGCGCTTTAGTTCAGTACTTGATCCCCTACGGGGCAACGAGGTCGTTAAGATGAAATTTTGTAATTCATGCCAGGAACAATTTGCCGATCGATTCAGTTTCTGCCCGGTAGACGGAACGCCATTGAGTGCTGTTCCGGTTGCCGAAGCCACGCCCATAAATAAAGCCGTCGCGGCGGACATCGAAACTTCATATCCAATGTCGGAAACAGTCGAGCCGGAAAAAACTCCAGCCGTTATTCCTTCAGTTACGCCGGCAGTCACGCAAGCAGTGACTCCAACTGTGGTCACGCCGGTGACACCGACGGTTGCGACGTCTTCGGCGGAGATTCCGATGGCGGCTACTTCAGCAGTCTCGGCCGGCTCAGCCGCACCCACCACCGGCCACGACATGATCGGTGAATATCATCTGACGATTCTGGAAGATCGTGGCCTGGTGCCGCGACTGGCAGAAGAACTGGGCGAGGTCGCGCACAATTATCAATTGACGTGGCCTGAGTTCAAACGCGATCCGTTTGGCTTTGTGAAGCGATCAGTTCAGGGCTACGGAAAAATGTTGGGCGGTCTTCTCGGCAGCCGTGACGTAATGATTGCGCTGTTGCTTTCGGTGATTGCGATGGCGGCCATGGTGGCTGGAATCTTCCTGCTTGATCGCACCGGAGCAGGCGGACCTTCGCGCCGGACGATGATTATTGTGGCGGTGGTTGGTTTTGTGGGCCTGCTCGCAATCTTCGCCACGTGGCTCAGCCGTGATCGCGGCGCTGCCGTGATGGGCGCTCGACCTACCGATTCGCGTAACGCTTTGTCCGGAATTGTGGCGAGCTTTGCGCTGCTGTTCCTGATTTTAGGCGGCGCCTTCTTCTGGGACCGGCATCAACAAGCTAAAGCTGCCGAGTTGGCCAAGGATGACGAACTGGAATTGACCCAGATGATTTCGGAAATCCCCAACGAGCAGCCAACGCCCGACGAAGGAAACGCCGGCATGGCCAAAGGCAGTGGCGGCGGCAGCAAGGCTGAGAAGATTAAGCCCGGCGGCGGCGGCGGCGGTGGACGCGAAGAACAGACGCCCGCGTCATTCGGAAAATTACCGCAGACTTCACTTTCTATTCCTCAGGTCGTTGCGCCTGATCCGCATCCACCCGTGATTAAAAATCCCGCGTTGCCGATGCCGGCGACGCTCGACGCTGATCCGGTTTTGTTCCCGCCCGACACTCGCCAGCTCAACTATGGCGATCCGAAATCGAAGTCGACGACTCCGTCATCTGGCGGCGGCAGCGGCAACGGAATCGGTGAAGGCAACGGCGGGGGCGTTGGTCCTGGTTCGGGCGGTGGCTATGGTCCCGGTGAAGGCGGCAATACCGGCGGCGGTCCGCGTCGTGAAGGCGGCGGCGGTCCCGGCGGCGGTGGCGGCGGCACGGACTACAACAAGATTTTCAGCGGCAAGGAAGTAACTTCCAAGGCACGTGTCCTTTCGAAGCCCGAGCCGACTTATACTGAAGCCGCTCGCAAGAATCAGATCACCGGCACGGTTGTGCTCCGCGCGGTCTTCTCTTCAGGCGGCACCGTGACGAACATTCATGCGGTGTCTGGTTTGCCTGATGGCTTGACCGAAAGGGCTATCGCCGCGGCAAAGTCAATTCGATTTGTGCCCGCGACCAAAGATGGCCGGCCAGTCTCAATGTGGATGGAGCTGCAGTACAACTTCAACCTGTACTAAGGACTCAACAACCAAATCAAAGAGTAGGGGTCGGGCATGGCCCGGCCCCTTTTTTCGTTCCGTTTGATCCCACCGGAGCAGGGCCCGGCGCCTTTTTCGCTCCCGGCATTCCTTCCGCTGGGGGCACGGCTGCTGAAGCCGGCGGCTGCAGGCTTATGATGCGAACGTAGGGTTGCGTTTGACCGTTGTTCGGTTGCGGAGGCGTCCCAGTCTGGCTAACCTGCGGCCAAACCGCGACGAAGTTCAACTTACCATCATGAAAGTAAAACCCACCTTTCATATAGTCGCCCAGCCAGGCAATTGGATCGGCATTTTTCACCTGCCAGCCTGCCGAAGTTGAAAGTAGCTCCTCCTTCCCAGGGAAAATTCCATTAGTAAACAACATGTACCGGGCCAGCATTCCCGTATTTGTTCCGGTCGCGGGTTGCGAAGTCGTCTCGAGCCAATAGAGCATGCTGGTAGCGTTCTTAGCGTCGCTGCGATCGTCTTCAATGAAGGTTGCGAAGATGACCGATCCTTGCGGGTCTTGAGCGCGGATTACTTTCATCGGGACTACTGTGGGACAGTCGTTTGTCCCTTGGGTGACCACCCAAACCACGGCCGCGACTTGCCGGCTTATCGTGCTGGACCCGATCGTTACTTCTTCAACTGTGGGATAGACCGCCAGCACCGCGTTGTTACCGGTCCGAGCAAGCGCGATAGCTTTCTTTGTCCCCCTGGCCACGCCGACGACCGTCTCTGCCACGAACCCTGGTAACAGTCGCAGCGGCTTGCTCGGATCTTTAGGGTCGGGAAGATTCTTATTGGTCTTGGTATCGACCGGCATGTAGGTAACGTCCCATGGGCCCTGAACTGGGCCGGGCGTTCCGTCGGCGGTCGGATCTGCCCAGTAAATTTTCGCGCCCGGATCGTTTCCGTCGTCGACTAGCTGAAACATGAAGAGCCGTCCATTCGGCGGCGTTGACGTCATGGCCATGGGCTGCGGCGGATTCAAACGGATGCCCGGCTTCCAGGTGGCGCCGCTATCGAGTGAGGTGTAAAGCTGAACGTTGTCATCGTCGAGAGGTAGTGACTGGTTAGACGGGCACGGAGGTTTCTTGCAACGGCCACAGAATGTCGAGACATAAATCCGCTGCTTATCGTTTGATTTCACTCCCCACGGGTCGACATATAATTCGGGCCGATCGAAACCAGCCAATCCGGGAGCGAGCCGCGCACAATAACCACGCTGGAGAACTCCGCTGCGAAAAGTAGTGCTCAGCTCCCCGCTGTCCAGGGCCGTGGGACCCGACCACTGACACGTGGCTGCCGAAAATCGCCATAACAAATGAGCGGAACGAAATCCTTGCCGGCCACCGGGATGCAAGTCCAGGACTTTTTTGACTCCTGGAACGTCGACCAAACTATGATCTTCCTCAGTGGCTGGATCATCCCATTTTGTGTCTACCAACCAGTCGTTCCACCAGTCCGGAGTACTGCCATCAGACAACGTCGCGGTTGTGTTTCCCTGCCACAAGAGCAGCAAATCACCGTTGGCTAATCGGGCCATCTGATTATCGGAAGAACCGGAACTTGATTGCGATGGGCCGGCAGCGGGAAATGTTTCGTTGAAGAATGGTCCGGCGCCTGGGTTGGCCAGCTTTCGCATTAAGAGATTATGCCCTCCGGTTGCAACGTAAATGCGTCCCTCGCTGCAAGCGCCGCCACTGCCCGGCGCTATAGCGCCGACGGTTGCTTCGCCGTGTTTGGTCCCGCTCCCGGTCACTTCAACCGGATCCGGAATGCCTGACGTGGTTGGCGTGGGATTACAGTTATCGTTACAACTCGCCAAAGAGATGATGAACGCGAACAGAGTTGTGTTCAGGATTGTTCGACGGGCGTGCTTAATCATCCAAGAACCTCCGATTAGTGAACGTCTCACGTGCGCAAAGCTAGAGTCACACGCGTGTGTACTAATGCGGCGGGGGATCTAAGAATTTTCAGCGATACGACTTATGCGCTTGACGCCTTCCTGCAGACGATCGAGGGATGTAGCATATGAAATACGAATGAATCCGTCGGCGCCAAAGCCGGCGCCGTCCGTGACTACGGTTTGTTCTTTCTCGAGCAGTTCGTTCGCGAAATCTCCCGACGTTCGCAGCCTTCCTTTCAAACATCCGCGTACATCGGGAAAAGCGTAGAAGGCGCCTTCGGGCCGCGGGCATCGCAAACCCGGAATTTCGTTCAAAGCGTTGAGCAGCCATTCCCGACGCGCGGCATACTCGCCGAGCATTTTGGCGACTGAATCTTGTGGTCCGTTGAGAGCTTCAACTGCCGCCGCCTGAGAAATGGAAGTCGCATTACTGGTTGAATGGCCCTGTACTTTGAGCATGGCGCGCGTCCAATCCGCATTCGCGAGCGCATAGCCAATGCGCCAGCCGGTCATCGCGTAAGTTTTTGAAAACGATCCCGCAATGCACAAACGGCGGCGCAATTCCGGATCGAGCGAGGCGGCGCTAAAGACCGTAGCCGGCTCGTAAACAAATCGCAGATAGCACTCGTCCGACACAGCGTAGAGACCGTGCTCGGCGACGACTTCCATTATTCGTTTGAATTCGTCGGGAGGAATGACGCGGCCGGAAGGATTGCTCGGTGAATTCAGAATGATCAGCCGGGTCTTGTTCGTAATCGACTTGCGGACCATTTCGGCCGTCAGCACAAAACCGTTTTCTTCGGTTTCGATGAGAACAGAGCGGCCCCGCGCGAACGTAACCATCTCGGGAAACGAAACCCAGTAGGGCTGAGGGATGAGAACCTCATCGGCCGTGTTGATGAGCGAGACCACGGCATTGAAGATTGCCTGCTTCCCGCCCGTCGTGGCCATGACTTCTTTCGGATCGTAGCTCGCGCCGAAGTCGCGTTCGTACATTCCAATGATGGCTTTTTGCAGATCGCGCGTGCCGGCCGTCGCAGTGTATTTCGTTTTGCCGGCGCGCATCGCTTCAGCCGCGGCGTCTTTGATATTTTGTGGCGTATCGAAATCAGGTTCGCCCGCGCCCAGGTCCACGACGTCGACGCCGGCGGCGCGCATGGCTTCCGCTGCCTGCATTGCGGCCAGCGTCGACGACGCTTTCATTGCGCCGACGTTTTCGGAAACCTGAAAATCGCTTGAGATTTTTGTTGCGGCCATAAGTGGATTCTAGAGTGCCGATCTGAGTAATTTCTCAGTCTGGTTGCGGGCGTTAGAATACCGGCTTATGCGAATGAGGTCAGTACCGGGAGCAGTAGCGACCGGGTAACTGCTGACAAGTTCGCTCTCAGCAACACTGAACCCGGTCGCTACCGCTCCCGGTACTGACTCCATCACCCCGACTAAAGTCGGTACTCTAACGCCCGCACCTCGACATTACTTCTTGTTTCGCATCCGTTCTTCGACAACCGCGGGGACGAGCCCGTCGATGCGCGCGCCCAGGTGAAATACTTCTTTCACCAATCTTGAGCTGACGTACGAATAAGTTTCGGCCGGCATCATGAATACGGTTTCAATCGCCGGCTCGAGCCGCCGGTTCATCAAAGCCATCTGCAGCTCGTATTCATAATCGGAAATCGCGCGAATGCCGCGGACGATCGCATTTGCCTTGCGGTCGGCCGCGTATTGAACCAGCAATCCCTCAAAACTCTCGACCGACAAATGGCAATCGCCCTCGTCAATCTCTTTGAGAACTTCGGAAAGAATGTCGCAGCGTTCCTCAACCGAAAAGAACGGAGTCTTGTCCGGGTTTATCAGCACCGCGATGATGATTTCATCAAACAGTTTACAACCCCGCTGAATAATGTCGAGGTGTCCGTTAGTGACTGGATCGAATGAACCCGGATAGATGGCGCGACGCATGGACGATGATGGTAAATCGGAAATCGAGAATCGTAAATAGCCGAGACGGGTTCTGCGGCGGATTCCGACGATGAGTTAGGGCCGAGTAGTGATGGAGTTTCAAGCCGGAGATCCAGGATTTGGCCTTTTGTCACATTTTTTTCGCCATGCAAGCTAAAGCTTGAGTTCTAAACAGTATCACGACCACTGTTCCATTGAATCATTGTCAACCGTTTTACGTTAGGCTTAGAATTTGGGCGTTAACGAACTCCGATGGCCACCGCTTTCTATCCAATCGATTTACACCTACCGCCGAATTTCATCCTCGATGTTCATTCGGTCCTGAACTGCGATGAGTTCGAACAGTTGGTTCGCGACAATCCCGAAATCCGAATGGAGCTCACATCGAAAGGAGAACTTGTCCTCATGTCTCCCACTGGCTCGAAGACGGGCGCGCTGAACTTTGCGATTGCTCGCTTGTTTGGAAATTGGGTTGAGGCGGACGGTACTGGCATTGGCTTTGATTCATCCACTCTCTTTGTCTTGCCAAACGGAGCCCGGAGATCACCTGCCGTTTCCTGGATCAGACGTGAGCGCTGGGAGAGGCTGATTGAGGCGGAAAAGGAACGATTCGCGCCCCTCTGTCCGGACTTTGTCATTGAGCTCCGCTCCCGGTCTGATGACTTGCCGCCTTTGGAAGACAAGATGCTCGAATACATTGCCTGCGGATCCCGACTCGCCTGGCTGATTGATCCGTTGCGACGGCGCGTCTATATCTATCGGCCCGGAAGGGAGACGGAGATCCTTGAGGATCCCGAAACAGTCACCGGCGATCCGGAGCTCCCTGGTTTTGTCCTTCAGTTGAGGGAATTGTGGTCGATCTGAATAGACAGCAGGTTGACAGCTAATGAGGTCAATGTTTCAATAGCCGTTGACAAAAACGTGGTGAGTTAAGGCGACTTGCGGCCACGTAAAACAAACCGCTAAACAGCTCGGCGAGTCTTTCAACTGCAGCTTTAGAAAAAGTTTGAAGAGAGGCCCTGCGTTGTTTCAGCGCGGGGCTTTGATTTTATAGACCTAAACGTCATATAGGTTCTATACGACCTATGAGCGACTTTCTTAAAACTTTGAAAGAACGCATCGTCGTCTTTGATGGCGCGATGGGCACCAATCTGCAGGTGCAGAACCTGACGCTGGATGATTTTGGCGGCTTGCGGTTCGAAGGCTGCAACGAGAATCTTCTGAACACGAGGCCCGACGCGGTCGAGAATGTGCACACTGCATTTCTTGACGTCGGCTGCGACGTGATTGAGACCAACTCGTTCAATGGCACGACCGTCGACTTTGCCGAGTACGATATGGCCGCCGAGACCTATGACATGAATGTCAGGGCGGCCACTCTCGCAAAACGCATTGCCTCTGACTATTCCACCAAAGATAAGCCACGCTGGGTCGCGGGTTCGATGGGCCCGGGACGCAAACTGCCGACACTGGGACACATAAGCTTCCTGGATCTGAAGGCGGCGTATGCGGTACAGGTCAACGGGTTGCTCGATGGCGGCGTCGATCTGCTGATTGTCGAAACGTGCCAGGACTTGTTGCAGACAAAAGCAGCTTTGTCGGCAATCTTCGAAGACTTCAAAAAGAATGGCCGGCGCGTGCCTGTGATTGCGCAGGTTACGATCGAAGTCTTCGGCACCATGCTTAACGGCACTGAGATTAACGCGGCGCTGACGGCGCTCGCGCCTTTCCCGATCGATGTTATCGGCATGAACTGCGGCACCGGACCGCGGCACATGACTGAGAGCATTCGTTATCTTTGCGAGAACGCTCCCTTGCCGGTTTCAGTGCTGCCCAACGCGGGCCTGCCCTCGGTCGTCGAAGGCAAGATGCATTATGACGAGACGCCGGAAACTTTTACTTCGCAAATCGTCCACTTCGCCAACGACTTTGGCGTTAACATCGTGGGCGGCTGTTGTGGGACCACACCCGCGCACCTGAAGCTGGTCGTCGAGGCGATGAAGGGAATCACGCCAAAAGCGCGCGACGCCAAACTCGTACCGGCCGCATCGTCTATCTACTTCCAACAACCTTATGTGCAGGATGCATCGTTCCTGATCGTCGGCGAGCGCGTTAACGCCAGTGGCTCAAAGAAGATGCGCGACCTGCTGAATGCCGAAGACTGGGACGGTTTGGTGTCTCTGGCAAAGGAACAGGAGCGTGAAGGCGCGCACATTCTCGATGTCAACGTCGACTTCGTCGGGCGCAATGGCCAGGCTGACATGCACGAATTGGCTTCGCGACTGGTCACCAGCATCAAGCTGCCGCTGATGTTCGATTCGACCGAATGGGAGAAGATGGAAGCCGGCCTGCAACACGCGGGCGGCAAGAGCATCCTCAATTCGACTAACTATGAGGACGGCGAGCCGCGCTTTGCGAAAGTGATCGACCTCGCTAAGGGTTACGGCGCCAGCATTGTGATCGGAACAATTGACGAAGAAGGAATGGCGCGCACCGCCGATGGCAAGTTCAAGATCGCGAAACGCGCTTACGAACAGGCCACGGGAGAACTCGGCCTGCCGGCCTCGGACATTTTCTTTGATCCGCTGGCGCTGCCGATTTCTACCGGCATTGAAGAGGATCGCCGCAACGCGCTCGAGACAATCGAAGGGATCAAGCGCATCAAGGCTGCGTTGCCGGGCGCTTACACCATTCTCGGCGTTTCGAACATTTCCTTTGGCCTGAATCCCGCCTCACGCGTGGTGCTCAACTCGGTCTTCCTGCATGACGCGGTTGAAGCTGGTCTGGATGCCGCGATTGTGAACGCCAGCAAGATTGAGCCTTTGAATCGTATCGGCGAACAGGAATTGAAGGTCGCCCGTGACTTGATTTATGACCGACGCGAGTTCGACGGCGACGTTTGCACTTACGATCCGCTGACGCAGTTCACCACACTCTTCGAGAACGTCAAGACCAAGAGCGCCAAGAAGGCCTCAAAAGGCGCCACAGTCGAAGAGCGGCTGAAGAACCACATCATCGACGGTGAGAAGATCGGGCTTGAAGACGAGCTGAGGACCGCGCTCGAAACCTATTCGGCGCTCGACATCATCAACAACATTCTGCTCGAAGGCATGAAGGTAGTCGGCGACCTGTTCGGCAGCGGGCAGATGCAGCTTCCTTTCGTCCTGCAATCAGCGGAAGCGATGAAGGCCGCGGTGCGTTTTCTTGAACCATTCATGGAGAAGAAGGGCGGCGCCACTGCCAAAGGCACGATGGTGCTCGCGACGGTCAAGGGCGATGTGCACGACATCGGCAAGAATCTCGTTGATATCATTCTGACGAACAACGGCTACAAAGTGATCAACCTCGGCATTAAGCAGACGATTGACACGATCCTCAACTCGTACGAGGAGCACAAAGCCGACGCCATCGGCATGAGCGGCTTGCTGGTGAAATCCACCCTCATCATGAAAGAGAACCTTGAGGTGATGAACGAGCGCGGCATTCAGGCGCCGGTCGTCCTGGGAGGCGCAGCGCTGACGCGTCGTTACGTGGAGGACGATTTGAAGTCGCTCTACAAGGGGACGTTGTTCTATGCGCGCGACGCATTCGCCGGCTTGCACACGATGGACAAGTTGATGGCCGGTGATGGACAGCCGGAGCTTGAGCAGGCGAAAGCAGCCGGCGCCACGCACACCGGCAACGGCGATTACGTTGATGACGCTGAAGAATTAGTCGGCGAAGACGCCAAACTGGGCATTCGCAAATCAGAGACACCGCGTGGTGCGACGAGAGTCTCTGGAGACACGACGCACACTAAACGGTCTGCGGTGGCGGCGGACGTCTCGATTCCGCAACCACCGTTTTTGGGATCGCGCGTGGTCCATGACATTGAATTGTCTGAGGTCTTCAGTTACATAAACGAGACCGCGCTATTCAAAGGACAATGGCAATTCAAGCAGGGAAGAAAACCGGCGGAAGAATATCAAGCCTTCGTTGCGGAACATGTGCGCCCGGTGTTCGAAGAGCTGAAAGCGCGCAGTGATCGGGAAGGTTTACTGATCCCTCGCGCAGTCTACGGTTATTTTCACTGTCAATCGTCGGGTAACGATCTCATCATCTATGACGGGTCGACGAGGAATGAGCTGTCGCGGTTCAATTTTCCGCGGCAACCCGCCGGCAAACATCTCTGTCTCGCGGATTATTTTGCCTCAGTAGAATCCGGACGCATGGACGTGGTCGCTTTCCACCTCGTCACGATGGGCCGTCGCGCCAGCGAATATTCGCAGCAACTTTTCAAGGCCGACAATTATGCGGACTACCTCTACTTTCATGGGTTAAGCGTGGAGAGCGCCGAGGCTTTGGCGGAACTCTGGCACAAGAAGATTCGGCAGGAACTGGGAATTGCGGACCAAGATGCGAAGACCTTGAACGAACTGTTCCGGCAGGGCTATCAGGGCTCGCGTTTCAGTTTCGGCTATCCCGCGTGTCCGAATCTCGAGGACCAGGTTAAGTTGTTTGAGCTGCTCGATCCTTCGCGAATTGATGTTGAATTGACCGAAGAGTTCCAGCTCGATCCTGAACAATCAACCTCAGCGATTATTATTCATCATCCGGAAGCGCGTTATTTTTCGATTGACTAAACTCAGTCAAGAGTTAGGCCGAGGTCAGTACCATCCGCGTCAGCGGATGGGATAAGGAAGCCTTCAATCTGAAGTCGACTCCTGATCCCATTCGCTTACGCGAATGGTACTGACTTCACCTGCTGACACCGGAATCGTGTCAGGATGGTCGCTCGCAGCATGTCTTTCAACGAACGGCTGGTTTCTTCATGTGCGTCGTTCGTCTGACCGCTCGCATGCGAGCCAGCATTCGTCGGCGGTGAGGCCTTCGAACGTGATCGTATCCGTGCTTTAAGGTTGACGCTGTTTGCGACTAGGTTTAGAGTGACCGCACTCTTCGGATGGTTTCATTCGCGCATCTGACAAACGTCAACCAGCAAAGAGGCGAATCATGAAATCCCTGACGCGCGTTCTGCTCGTGATTGGTCTCCTCGCTCCTACCGTTACCCGGGCGCAAGAGCCAAAGCCAGCCGGCAGGACTTCGTCTGAGCAGGATGTCGAGGTGCTGAAGATCGACATCAACCTGGTTACGGTCCCGGTGATTGCCAACTCGCGCACCGGCGGTTACGTCGCTGACTTGAAGAAGGAAGAATTCAAGCTGACGGAAGACGGAGTCGCGCAGGAGATTGCTTTTCTCGCTTCAGTAGATGCGCCTTTTTACGTCGTGCTGCTGTTGGATACGAGCAATAGCACGAGAGACAAGCTCCTGGCGATTCAGCAAGCAGCGATAGATTTTCTTGACCAAATTGGGCCGAACGACAAAGTAAAGGTTATTTCTTTCGACGGCGAGCTCTACAACTGGAACAAATTCACGAACGACAAGACAATCCTGCGCAGTGTGATTTCGCAAACCCGTACGAGCGGCGCTACGAGGGTGTACGACGCCGTGCAACTGGCGCTCGATTCCCTGCGGCCAATCCAACAGCGCAAGGCGATCGTGCTTTTCAGCGACGGCGGGGACGCAACCAGTAAGCAGTCCACCTTTGAGAGTACCGTGCGGAGTCTCGATGAGTCGGGCGTGATCGTCTATCCAATTCGCTTTGATACGCGGGCTGAAACTGAGAGACGGCAGCAGGCTGCGGGGCCGAACAGGATCAGGCCGCCCCGCATTTCCGGTCCGGGTACTACGAGTACGAGAGGCGCTCCGCCGCTGAATGACACCAATGACGACATCCGGTGGGAGTTGGACAATCTTTACTTCAAGGCGGACAGTTACATGAAAGCCCTTGCCGTTCGATCGGGCGGCCAACTCTATCGAGCCGACACCCTTGCTTCGTTACCGAAAGCCTTCGCCGCGATAGCCGCGGAGCTCCGCACGCAATATCTGCTTGGGTATTATCCGACCAACAAGGACGACAATGCGAAGTATCGAAAGATTCAGGTCAAGACCTCGCGCAAAGACGTAGCCATTCGCGCCCGGCCGGGTTATCGCCCGAAGAATGCGGCACGGTGAATTCTGGTATTGCCCCAATTTGAAATGAAGTTGAGAATCCTCCTGAGAAAATCGTGACGCCAGCGCGCGCCATGTCGCGGTTATCGCTCCATTAATTCAGACAGATCGGGTTTTGAATTCGGGGAATTGCGGCAATGGCTCGCTGACGAGAGAACAAGTGAACGAAACCATATTCAATCATGTCTGAGGTAGTCTTTGAACCAACACCCGAAGAGTTCGAGGCTCTCGCGCCCTTCGAACGCTTCGCCTTCCGCGTCACGCATCGGATGAACCTGGGCCGCTGGAAACGCTTCTGGACCTGGTGTCAGAGTGTTTTTGGCGCGGGCTGGATTCACATCTCAACTTACAATCTGATACGCATCCACGGGCTGGAGCACGTTGAAGCAGTCGATCACACTCGGCCGGTGATTCTGGTGGCCAATCATCGATCGTTCTTCGACATGTACGTGGTCTCGACTACGCTCTTTCGGAAAACAAGATGGCGGAAGCAATTGTTCTTTCCGGTGCGCGGCCGCTTTTATTACCAGTCAATCCCCGGCATGTTCGTCAACCTGATCATGGGCTGGTGGTCCATGTATCCGCCGTTCTTCGTCACCGGAAGAAATCCGGTGCCGGCGAAGCGCGAGTTCGATAAGTATTCGCTGCGGCGTCTGGCGCAGATCAGTCGCGAAGGCGCCGGCAATGTCATCGGCTTTCATCCGGAAGGCACGCGCAACAAGAATGACGATCCGTATTCATTCCTGCGGCCGCAGCCGGGTATCGGCAAATTGATCAAGGAAGCGAACCCGCAAGTGGTGCCGGTGTTTATTGCCGGCCTCGGTAATAATCTGCCGAAGCAGGTCCTGGGAAACTGGTTCGGCGGCGACCAGATTCGAATTCACTTTGGAAAACAACTCGACCTGTCAGAGTTCATGGTGAAGAAGGACCACGTAAGGACCTACAAAGAGATCGGTGAATTTGTGATGAGTAAAATCGGGGAATTGGGCGAGGCGGATCGCGCAAGCTATGGAAATAAATTAACCACAGAGGACACAGGGGAGAATTAATTGCCGATTTGCGATTGCCAATTGTCGATTGAAATCAGTAACAATTGGTGGACTCGCCAAGAATGTTCCAATCGGCAATCGTAAATTGGCAATCGGCAATGAATTCTTCCCTGTCTCCTCTGTGGTTAATTACCCCTCTGTGGTTAAATCAATGTCATGACCCTGCCACTCGTCATCGTGAACCCCGCTTCAGCCGAGGGCGCGACGCGCGAGAACTGGCCGAAAATAGCCAGCGACCTGCGCACTCACTTTGGCGCTTTCACCGTCGCGTTCACCGAAGCCACGGGGCATGCGCGCGAACTTGCCAAAGAAAATGCTGAGCAGGGTGCGAAGCTGATTATCGCCTGCGGCGGCGACGGCACTATCTCAGAAGTCGCGAATGGAATTATCGAATCGAGCAATGATGCCGAGCTGGCAATTCTGCCGGGCGGAACCGGCAGCGACTTTCGCCGGACCTTGAGCATGCCGGCGAACATAGCGGCAGCGGCGCGGGCGATACGCGACGGACGCACGCGCAAGATTGACGCCGGCCGCGTCACCTTCGTCAACGAGAATGGCGAGCGAGAGACTCGCTTCTTTATTAACGTGGCCAGCTTTGGCATGAGTACGGACGTTCTGCATCGCACGTCCAGCGGCGAAGCGACGAAATGGATTCCCGCGTTCACACCGCGCAAGCTGACCAGCAAACTCTCGTACGCGGCCGCCACGGTGCAAACCACTCTTACTTCATCGCCGGTCGAGGTTAACGTGCAGCTTGATGAACAAGCTGAGCGCCGGTTGCGCATCGCCGAATTTTGTGTGGCCAATGCGCGTTACTATGGCGGCGGGATGAAAATCGCGCCCGATGCGAAAGTTGAAGACGGCTTGTTCGATATCGTCACGATTGGCGATGCCAGTTCATTTCGGATTCTGGCGAACGCGCCGCGACTTTATTTCGGTGCGCACCTAAGCATGAATGAAGTTACTCATGCGCTCGCCAAACTAGTCGTTGCGCGTCCGGTCAAGAAGGATGAATTAGTGCGCGTAGAACTCGACGGCGATGTTGTCGGCCGCTTGCCCGCGACGTTTGAAATTGTGTCACGCGCGTTGCGCGTTCGTTTTCCGTAAGGATCTTGTCGTTCGTGCAAGAGGACGGGATCCGGACGCGAACGGAGGTCAGTACCATCCGCGAGCGGATGGGATCAGGAGGTGCGCGGAGGTCAGTACCATCCGCGTGAGCGGATAGGATCAGGAGGTACTCACTGCCAAAACGAAAGTCGAAAGCTCAGACGCGAAGTTGGTGGATGTTTGAGCGCCGGGCGGACGGGCTCGCGCCGCAATCGATCTTTATCAAGCGCATAATCGCATCACTGGCGGTCGCGCTTGCTGTTATCGTTGTAGCCTTGTCCATCGGGGTCGTCTGTTACCACTTCATCGCCGGATTCAACTGGGTCGACTCGCTGCTCGAAGCGTCGATGATTCTCGGGGGCATGGGTCCGGTTAATGAGTTACCGAATGATAGCGCAAAAATCTTCGCCTCGGTTTACGCGCTCTTTAGCGGTTTGATACTCATAGCATTGATGGGAATCGTGCTGTCACCGGTCATGCATCGCGTGATGCACAAGTTTCATGTCGATGAAGAGGATGTAAAGTAACGCAAGCTGTTAGTTTGCGTGTCAGAAGCCCGAGCGTCAGCGAGGGCTAGTACACGGTCAGTACCGGGAGCGGTAGCGACCGAGTAGGACGTTGCCTGCCATGAGGCGCAATCTCTCGGGCCCGGTCGCTACCGCTCCCGGTACTGACTCCATCAATTGGAGGTTCCTCATGTCCGAACAATACAACCTGGAAGCAAACAAGGCTTTGATGCGCCGCTGGTTTGAAGAAGTCTGGAACCAACCCGTCCCGAGGCCGTCACCGAAATGATGGCTGAGGACTGCGTCAACCACGGTCTGTCGGAAGGCGGTCAGCCGATGCGCGGCCCCGCGGACTTTTTGCCCTTCACATGCAATTCCGCGAAGCCTTTCCCGCAATCGAAGTCGTCGTCGAAGACGCGATCGCCGAAGGCGACAAAGTCGCCGTGCGTTGTTCAGTGCGCGGCAAGCACGAAGGCAACAGCCTGGGCTTCGAGGCGACCGGCACCACTGCCGAGTTCGACGGCATCGCCATCGCGCGCGTCAAAGACGGCATGTTCGTCGAGTCATGGAACAACTTTGATTTTATGAAGATGTATAAGCAGTTGGGTGCGATTTGAAGGCTCAACGGCTGCAGCATCGAAAGTGGCCGCTCACGCACCCTGATCCTCGAGTGAAGGAAGCCGAATGAACTTTCGGAAACGACCTTCCACCCTTCGCATTATCTCGGTTTCTGCCACGGCAGTGCTATGCCTCTTGCTCTCACCTGTAATGGCTGAGATCGTGTCGTCGAATGGACTATTGAGAAAGAAACCGTCGGTTGAGCTGCAAGCCTCGACGACGCTGATTACGTATCCATGTCCGCCGAGTGGTCATAGTCTCTCCGGCTCTTGCCCCTCGATTGCCAACCTCCAAGTTGGTCTAACGGCCAGAACAGAGGCTTTCAACAGGCAAGCCGATTATCTCTATAAAGTAACCGGCGGTCGCGTCGTCGGCGAGGGCAGCAAGGTGACCTGGGACTTAACCGAGGCCGGGCCCGGCGTCTACACTGCGACGGTGGAAGTTCAGGACAATAAGAAACATCGCGCCCTATCTTCAGTGGTCGTGACGATCCGAAATTGCGCGGATTGTGTCATCTCTGACTGGTGTCCCCTTGACTGTGGTGAGCTGCTATGACGAAGTGAACGCAGGAACGCCGGTTACCTGCAAGGTTGCGGTGTCACCGTGGTTGAATGCGATTACACTTGAATGCTCACTTTTCAGCAAGACCTGATCAAGTTCGATATTGCCGTTGTGCTGCTTCAAGCGGAAAGCATTCAATTAGTGCATCTACTTCCATTGATTCCCAAGGTTCTATCTGCGCTGCCGACTCTCGCCTCTGGGCAAGTTGTCTGCATTTCCACCGAAGACTAGAAACGCGCTACTTCCCGCCCAAAAAATTCTCACGCACATACTGCACAGTGTCATTGAGCGTATCTCCCGGATCGCGCGGTGTAAAGTTGAGTTCGCGACGGGCCTTGTTGTGATTGAAGTACCAGAAGTATTCGGCCATCTCCACGGTGTCGGCCTCGAGCGGCGAAGCCATGTTCCATTGACGGAAGAGTGAATCGATCACATGCGCGCCGGTGATGGCGAACTTGGATGGGAAGGCGAGTCGCGGCGAAGCGATCTTCGTAAGTCGCTCGAGCCGATCGAAGAATTTGACGAAGGTCCAGTTGACTGCGCCCAAAAGATAACGTTCGCCGTGCCGGCCTTTCTTCATCGCGGCCCGAAACGCCTCGGCCGTGTCGCGCACGTCCACAAAGTTCAGGCCGCCGTTGGGCACGGCGCTGATCTTGCGCGCCATGAAATCCAGAATCACTTTGGTTGAACTCAAGCGATCGTCGCCGGGGCCGAGCAACAGACTCGGATTCATGATGACGAGGCGCTGGCCTTTGCCGCTGAATCGTTCCAACCCGGCCATCTCCTGATAGGCTTTGCTCGCGTAGTAAGGCCAGCGCGCAATGATGTCGAGCGGCGCAGCGTACGTTTCATCGGCCACGACGTCGTTCTTTTCGCTGACCGCGATCGTGCCGCTGCTCGAGGCCATCACGATGGTTTGCACGCCCGCTTTTTTGGCTGCGTCGCATAGCAGGCGCGTTCCTTCAACGTGCAGCTTATACATTTCGCGCGCTTCATCTTTTTCGCGCGCGACCTTGCCGGCGAGATGGTAAATCTCGTTGACACCCTCGACGGCGCGTTCGACATCCTCAGCATTCGTGACCGAGCCTTCGAACGTGTCGACGCCCAGTCCCGTCAGCCATTCCGGAATCGAAGTCGCCATCACGCGAATGTCTTTGGCGCCGGACGCGACCAGTTGCCGAACCAGATGCGCGCCGAGAAACCCTGTGCCGCCGGTGATCAGCGTCGTCGCGGGAACTTTCTTGACGATGGCCGCATGCTTCTTCGTGCTTTTCTTGGGCACGATTTGCGCGGTTCGTTTTTTGGCAGGTGTCTTTGGCATTTGCAAACTAATGGGACGAATAGGACCTATCAGACGAATAAGACTTATAGTGATCACGCTTCCGCGGTCGCGAACTCTTCGTCGCTGGCTTCAATTCGCAGTTTTCCCGCGCGCCGTTCGGCTTGCCACTGTTCATGAATTGCGCCGGGGTCGAACGGCAAGTTTGTGCGGTCGCGCAGATTAACCACTTCATGGCGTACGCGCGCGGCAATCAGACGATAGGCTTCCGCGCGCGCCAAGCCGTTCGTCATCGCTTCCAATTCAGCACTTTCGATGAACCGGCCGATGCGCGCGCTCACGTCCCGGCTCTTGAGCAGCGTCGCGCCCTTCGGAAATGCTTCATAAGCGCCGTGCAGATACATTGGCAGAATTCCCACGCGGGCGGCGAGCGCCAGGTAACCAATCACCGGCTTGAAGTCAGCCATCTGACCGCTCATTGAGCGCGTGCCCTCGGGAAAGATCAGCGCGTTGTATCCGCGATCGAGGAACGAACGCGCGTGTCTGAGCGATTGTCGCAGCGAACCGGTGCGCTCCATGGGCACCAGGTTCGTGAAGTTTTCCATGTAGGCGCGCTTGTATTTGGTATCAAAGAAGTAGTCCGCCGCGGCCAGCGCCACCAGATCTTCACCGGCATCGTCGAGGGCCATTTTCACCAGACCCATGTCGAGGTGCGATGAATGGTTCGCGGCGACAATAAAGTTTGTGTGATAAGGAATGTTCGTCCGACCTTCGTATTTCGTTCGCAGCAGACGCTCGTATAGCGCGCGCTGCGCGAGCTCGACTGTCTTGTTGCCGACGGTCTTCAACAGTTCGGGAATGTGAATTTCGTCATCTTTCTCTGAGTCTAATCGCAGGCGAGCTGATTCGCGCTTCGCGCTTTGTGTTGCTTGTCGATCTACTACGGTCAAGAGTTCGCGCACGTCCTGCACTTCGTTTAATCGTTCGGGCGCCGTCAAGGTGCCGCCGCTGTTTTCAACCGCCTGCGCCAGCTCAACGAACATCAAGCTGTCGAATCCCAGGTCGCCGAGACGCGTATTGATCGACACTTCATCCAACGCGCGGTTTGATACCGAAGCAACGATTTCGACCAGCCATGCTGCATCGCCTGTCAATTCTTCCGCGGGCGGCGCGTCGGCCTGGGTTCGCGCTTCCAGCTCCTGCACCATGGCCAGGACCTCGCGCCGTTTTACCTTGCGCGTGGCCGTCCGCGGCAATTCTTCATCAGTGAAATGCAAAAGCTTCACGCGCTTGTAGTAAGGCAGCCTGGTAGAAACTTCGCGGAAGTGTTCCTCGATCTTCTGGCGCACTTCGGCGCGCGAGAGGGCGATGTCGTATTCGTGATCAGGAGCCACAATGCACGCGACCTTTTCACCGATGCCGTCAGGCAAACCGACTACGCTCAGCTCTTTGATGTACGGTGAATCCTGATAAACCTCTTCGACCTCGTCGGGATAAACGTTCTTACCGTTTGTATCAACGATGATCTCTTTCGATCGGCCCACGAGATATAAGTTCCCGTCGTCGTCAAGACGGCCCAGGTCGCCCGTGTACAACCAGCGATCGACGAGAGTTTGGCGCGTCGCTTCTTCGTTGCCGTAATAGCCGAGCATCACGTTCGGTCCGCGGGCAATCACTTCGCCCACGCCGCCGGCGTCAGGTTCAGCAATGCGGATTTCAACGCCAGGCAAAGATCGTCCGACAGTGCCGGCCAGCATCCGGTTCTCAGGCCGCGTGACGGTCAGGACCGGCGATGCTTCAGTGAGGCCATAGCCTTCGAGGATCGTAAAACCGAGACCCTGAAAATCGCGCTGCACTTTTTCATTAAGCGCCGAGCCGCCGCTGATGAAGTAACGGATGCGTCCGCCCATGCCTTCATGAATCGGATAAAAAAGAACGTTCCCGAAATTCAGCGGCGTCTTGTCACGCAGCCACGCGTTGAATTTGATGAGCACGTCCGCGGTGTCGCCGACCCATTTGCCGTTGTCATTAAGGCGATTCTTGATTCGCCGGTGCAGCAGTTCCCACAGCGCGGGCACGCCAACCATTCCCGTGACGTGGCCGTTTTTGATCGCTTTCGCGAGGTTCTCGCTGTTGAGTTCATCGAGATAAGTGATTTGGGCGCCACGACTTAGCGGCGTAAGGAAGCCGGTCGAAAATTCAAACGTGTGATGCAGCGGCAGCACCGACAGGACGCCGTCGCTCGTGTCCATGTCGAACACGGAAGAGAGCATTGAGACCATACTGGTCAAGTTGCGGTGCGACAGCATCACGCCTTTCGGGCGGCCGGTCGTGCCCGAAGTGAAAATCAGTGAAGCCACTGATTGCGCCGTGACGCGCGCCGGCAACATGGCGATGCGCTCGCTTTCAGTCTGCTCGTCCGCCATCTCGAAGACTTCATCAAACGTCCACAGCTTTACCGCATCAAGTCCGGCGGCTTTCAATTGATCCGGCAACGCTGAACGCTCTTGCTTCAGCTTGTCGCTAATTACAATTCCTGAAGCTTCACCCGCGCGCGCGAAGTTAACAACTTCTTCGGTGGTGCTTTCCGGATCGACCGGGATGCAAGTCGCGCCTGCCTTCAGCACTCCGAAGTAAGTCATGCCCCATTCCGGAGCGTTATGACTGAAGAGCATCACGCGCGAGCCGTTCTTGATTCCCTGGCTGGCGAAAAATGCAGCGGCCCGCGTCGCCAGTTCACGCAAATCCGCATAGGTGTATTGCTCTTTGTGACCATCACGTTCGATCCGCATCGCCACTCGCGTTTGGTGACGCTTGGTCGTCGTCTCGAACATCTCGAGCAGGTCGCGATAGGTGTAGATGCGCTTCGGTTGGGCGCGCATGTCTTCTTCCAGTGTCGGCAGCACCCACTTTTTCAGACCCGGCATGTGGATGTTCATCCAGTAGTCGTACCAGTCGAACTTTTCCGGGTCCCAGGTCAGCAGTTGCTGCTCGTCTTCGCTGATGCGATCAAAAAGCGCGCGCACATTGTCTGAGCGAAAGATGTAGGCATTCTCAACGGTGAAGGGAAGAAACATTTCGAAAGCTTCTTTGGCTTCGCGGGTTTGTTCTTCGATGCTATCGACGGTCTGCTTCATCCGGTTGATGACGCCCTCGTAACGACCGCCGCCCCATTTCGGCTTGGCCTTATCGAGCAGCGATGAAACCTTCTTCGCGGCGCTGTTCATCATCGGGACTGAGGTTGCCTCGAATCGTTCGGCTGAGACCAGCAAGGGTTCGAAGCGCGCAGATATCTCGCGAAACAGCCGCAGACCTTCCTCTTTCTCTAATCCCTGCTTGCGCGTAAACAGACCGACCATTCCGATGATTCGCTCCATGTCGTTCGGATTTGCAGCTCCGGTCGCAGCTTGATAGACAAGCTTCGGCTGTTCGACGCATGCCTGGGCGGCGACCGCGAGCATGACCGAAGCGACTTGATCGACGGGCGTAATGTCGAGAATCAATTTTGGATTGGCCGGCAATTGTCGCTGGCCCTTCAAGGTCATGAAGATGATCGGCGCCGTGGTGGTGAATCCTTCGTTCCAGCCGGGGAAGGGATAATCCTTCGCGGATTCAACGATGGACGGACGAACGATGCTGCGGACGATTCCGGTTTCGGCCGCGACTAACTGTTCTCCGAGTGCTTTCGCATAAGTGTAGATGTTGGGCCAGCCCCAGAACTTCGCGCGTTCGATGCCGAGATCGGTGAGCCGATTGCGCGTCCAAACTTTTCTTTCCCGCGCGACGGCCAACCCGAGCGCATCCGGATCGTCCCCATCGCGCATTTCTTCGTTGAGTCGCTTGCGGGCCAGTTCGCGAAACTTCGCCAAACGCATCGCGTCTTTGGCTTCCTCGCGCGCGCGTTCCGACATCTTTGCACAGTCGGCAATTTCCTGTTGCACCGAGAATTCGACGCCTTTTAGTTCGTTTTTGCGCGGAAAATAGCCAATTACGGGCTCATCTTCCCAGACCGGTCCGGAACGTTCTCCGGCCACAAAGCACGTCGAAACGTGGACCAGACACGGCCGCTTCATACGCTTTGCAAACGCGATCACGTTTTGCGTGCCCACGACGTTGGTGCGGAGGCCGCTTTCGAGCGTGGGATTAAAGGTGACGTTTCCGGCTGAGTTGAGGACGACGTCGATGTCGTCGGCGATGCGCTGCGCTTCTTCTTCACTGAAACCTAAATTGTCTTCGGCGATATCGCCGCCGACGATTGCTACTTTGTCGCGAACAAAATCATCCATGGCGGCGCCATAGCGTTCACGCAAAGGATCAAAAGGCGGCGCGCTAATCACGTTCTTCCAAAAGCGCGTTTCGGATTCTTCCTGCGACCGGGCGCGCACCGTTACATACACGCGGCCGATATTCGGGAACCGGTACAGCAGCATGCTCAGCGTCACTTTGCCGAGAAAGCCCGTGCCGCCGATTAGGAACATCCGCCGCTCGTTGAAGATTTCAGTCGGTGAAAGCCTGTTCGTCATGATTATTTAAGTCTCTTCTCCCTCTCCCTTTGGGAGAGGGTCGGGGAGAAGGCTTAGCCGAGAAGTCACCCTTCCCTTTACCCTCTCTTTTTTCCTCGCGCCATTGAAACACAAAACAAAAAGGGGTGGTTTTTTGCTCTTGCTAAACCCTCACCCCAGCCCCCTCCCAGCGGGAGAGGGATTCAGCGAAGTTCGCTCGCGCGCTTGGCGCCGTAGTGCTTCAAGAGATCGATAACCGAAACGTTGTTGCGACTCACGGCAATGTCCAGCGGAGTTCCGCTAACTGAAACAGTGTTGACCTCTGCGCCTCGCATCAACAACTCCTTAATAATTGTCTCGTGTCCGTAATAAGTCGCTTCCGTCAGCGCCGTGTTGCCATGTGCCCCGCGCAGATTCACATCCGCGCCTTCATCCAACAGATAACGCACGGCGCTCAGACGTCCTTCGCCGGCAGCAAGGAGCAACGGCGTACCGCCGAGGCCATGCGCGTTCACATTCGCACCAGCCAGATGAAGTAACTGCATGCGAGACACGCTGCCCGTGGTCGCCGCCGATGCGAAATATCTTTGCCGCCGCTCTTTGAATTTCGGCAGATTGCCGACAACCGCCAGCGACATGATCATCGTGCTGGCGAATGCCACGGCACGGACAGCGATCAGTTTGAAGGCGGCCAGGTTCATAAACTAGCGGCACAGACTTCAGTCTGTGATTCGTCTCTCTTAATCAAACACAGACTGAAGTCTGTGCTACTCAATCAACACAGACTGAAGTCTGTGCTACTCAATCAACACAGACTGAAGTCTGTGCTGCTTACTCCATATCGGCGATGCCAATCATCGGCTGATGCAGCATCGTAATTTCGGCCGAGCTGCCCATATAGGTGCGGGCCATTGCGATCGCCTCAGTCAAATTGTCAGCGCGCTCCCAGCCAAGCATCGCCGGCACGTGCGCGTTCTCAGCGCCGGCCGCAATCACCTTGCCGACGTGCTGGCGGCCGTTTTCGCCCCAGTACCACATGAAAAATGGATGCGCGCCGTGGTAGGCGTTGCCGCGCCGGTACATCTCGATGTAGCTGGGGTTATTCGCAAATTCGCGCTCGTACTTTTCGCGCAGATAAAACGCGTCGCGCGATTCGGGCAGCAGACGGTTAAAGAATTCGATATAGCTCGGATGAAAGTTGTGATCGAATTCGTCGTAACAGGGATGATGGAGTATCAGCACGCCGCCCTTTTTCAACAGCGGCTTGTTGCGATAAAAATTGAAGTGATAACCGAGGGCCATCACTTGCACGAGCAGCGGATTCAGAATCGAATAGACGTTGTACGGCGAGATATCGGGAATCCCGGTAACCAGAATGTCGCATTGACCGCGGACGGGAATGGCGTACTGCTGAAAGCCCTTCTCAACGATCTTCGCGTGCACCGGTTCAGTCTTGCCGGCATAACAGGCGGTCATTTCGTATTGCGCAGGCCGGGAATGTAGTAGTTTGCGGCGTGCCGCCCGCGGCAACTTGCCCATCGTGTAACGCATGGCCTCGAACTTCATCCGGTCAAAGGCTGAGAAGTCGTCTTCGTTCTTCAAGAGGAAGTCCATGTCGCTGCCGTACATCCGATTGTTGATAGCCGTCTCGATGTGAAAGACGTTCAGCTCTTTATCGACGACCTTTCCCAGCCGGTTACATTTATTCGCCAGCTCGGAGCGGGCCGGATCCATGTAGCTGTCCGAGTCGCGAATCGTTTGCGGATCGTGATGCGCGCGCAACGATTCATAATCACAAAGGCCAACCGCTACTGACTTGTGACCGCCATCCATTGGCACAAAGTTGATGTTGCAGTAAATCAGCAGATCGCTTTCTGCCGCGCGACGGTTCAGAGATAAAGGCTCTTTGTGTCGCGTCTCGCCGATGCTTATCAGGCCTTCCTTCCACTCCGCATCGTGGTTGTAATAGCGATCCGGGTAGTAGTCGTCGTAAATCTTTTGCCCGACCATTCGCTTCATTTCCCACGGCGTCATCTTTCGGTGCAGGGAATTGGCGATAATGATGTGCACATCGTCGACGCCGTGGCCGGCCAGCATGTCGAGCACAATCTCAAGCATGGTCTGGCGAATATCCGGCGTCGCCATGGGCGGCAGGGGCAAACTGATGTCGTCAACTGCGATAGTCACCTTCATGCCCGGCTCGAGCTGCGCGAACAACGGATCGCAATCAAGCGGATGATTCAGCGCATAGCGGATCGCGGCTTCCCGATTGGGCAGACCCTTGAGCGGCGGATTCGGATAAAGTACGCGCGTTCCCACCGGCAGATCCTCGAGAATGAAATCTTCGCCGGACGGCATCACGCGCGGTGCGCTATCGCTGTCGATGTAGACGATCGATTCGTGTGTTTTGCGTCTGAGTTGGAGAGCCATAAATTTGTGGCACAGACTTTAGTCTGTGAATACTGTCCAGACACAGACTGACTGTCTGTGCTACTTCAGATTCAGAATCGGCCAGTCGTGATGCAGGGCCGTTTGTCGCAAGCGAAAATCAGGATTCACGGCTGCCGGATGTCCCACGATCGAAAGCATCGGCAGATCGCTCATGCTGTCTGAATACGCAAACGACTCGCTGAGATTGATCCCTTCGCGCTCGGCAAATGTTCTAATCCACGAAGCCTTGGTTGCCGACGCCAAAACTGGCGGCAGCAGACGGCCCGTCGCGACGCCCTTCACGAACTCCAGACGGTTAGCGACGTAATCATCGATGCCCAGGTGTTCCATGAGTGGCTTCACCGACACTTCCAACGCGCCCGTGACGACGACCTGTCGCAAGCCCAGGCTGCGCGACTTTTCGATCAGTTCGAAAGCTCCCGGGAACACAGCGGGCTTCAAGATCTTCTCGAACAACTCGTCCGCGAAGAACCTCATTCGATCCTCGGTCTCGCCCTTGTAGCGTTTGAAAAAGAGATCGTTGAAAACTTTTCGGCTATACTGATCGCTGACGGCAAAGAGGGGAACACTCAAGAGGGTAGTAGCGCTCTTAGTAAAACTCTTAATCAGGTTCGGTTGGTTTCGCGCGTAGAATCCGAGCGTGTGGACCAGGTTCGTGCTTACCAGGGTTCCTTCGAGATCGTAAAACGCTGCTGCCGTCACCTGTTCCTCCGTAAATTGACGCTGTTATCTAGCGCGCAATATACCTTATTTGGCTTTCGGATGAAACGCAATTTGGTGGTGTATGACTATGCTAGACAATATGACCTATATGAAACCTTATTTGCAGGAAATGCCCAAGAAACTCGCTATTCTCGGCATCTGCTCAACCCTTGTTTTGGTAGGAATCTCGTGCCGGAAAGCCGAAACAGCGATCTATGTGGGGCCGTCCGGGCGTCCGGTGGCGGAGGCAATCGCCGAGGCTGACCGTTTCTATGCCGAGCGGGCCGAGCTGGTCAAAGTCCGGCAGGGGATTGTGACTCTGCGCCAGGCCCAGGCGGACAATCCGGAAAATTTTGACTTAGCCTGGAGACTGGCAAAGTTCAACTATCATCTCGGTGCGCATAGTGACAACTCGACCGAGCAGGACAAGGCCTTTAGCGATGGGGTCGCAGCGGGGAAGCGGGCAGTGCAGTTACAAGAGGCGAAGCCGGAAGGGCATTTCTGGTTGGGGGCGAATTACGGCGGCCGGGCCCAAATCAGCACGCTGTCGGGGTACTCAGAGATCGAAGACATTAAGCGGGAGATGGATTCAGTTCTTAAGATCGATGAGCGCTTTCAATCGGGGAGCGCGTACATGGTTCTGGGCCAGGTGTACTTACAGGCGCCGAGACTGCTGGGTGGTGACGTGCAAAAGGCGATCGAGTATCTGGAAAAAGGAATCAAGATAGGGCCGGATAATTCTTTGTTACGGTTAAGGCTGGCCCAGGCCTACGCTGCGGCGAATCGAAACGGTGATGCGAAGAGAGAGGTCGATGAGCTCCTCGTGATGAAATCTGCGAGCGGTTATGAACCCGAACACAATGAAGCTGTGGCGGAAGCGCGAAAGCTACAAGAGAAGTTGAAATAATGTTTTTACTCCCTTCTCCCTGTGGGAGAAGGGCTGGGGATGAGGGCTTAAGGCCCTGATAAAGTCTAGAGTGGGTGAGAAGAGATGATTTCACTTGGGTGAAATCATCTCTTCTCAAGGTGGTGGAAAGAAGGCCTCCACCAGCTAAGCCCTCACCCAACCCTCTCCCAGAGGGAGAGGGCCCAAGCAGCTATTTGGGCTGGCCGGCCGCTCGCTTCAATTCTTCGAGCGTGCGTTTGTGTTCCTCGAGCTTCTTACCAGCCTCGGCTAATTTTCCCTGCGAAGTTAGTCGCTGATACTCCTCAAATTCCTGTACCGCCCGAATGACCAACTGTTGCAGGTTCGGCGTTTCTCTGATTACAGGTGATGGCGAAGCTTGGGGTGTGGCGCCCGGTTTCGGCGGTGATTCTGACGGCTTTTGATCTGGAGCGACTTTGGCCGAATCGCCGAACATGTTGTTCACGGCTTCTTCAAAAGTGTTTCCATAGGCGAGCCGCTCTTGCGTAGCCAATACCACTATGCGCAGTTCAGGCATCGGGCTGTTTTCAGACCTGAGGTAAACCGGCTCCACGTAAAGCAACGAGTTGCCCATCGGGATCACGAGCAGATGCCCGCGCACTACCCGCGAGCCCTGTTGGTTCCAGAGAGTAAACTGCGACGAAAGTTGCGCGTTCTGGTCAATACGCGCTTCGATTTGCAGCGGCCCATCGATCAAGCGTGACTTGGGAAAGTCGTAGACGAGAAGCTTGCCGTAATTCTCTCCGTCGCAGCGCCCGGCCATCCACCCAATCATGTTGTTCCGGTTCGCCGGCGTGAACGGGACTATCAAAGCGAACTCTGGTTTGCTTTGCTCACCGGGAAATTGCATCAGCACGTAGTAAGGATCGATGGGCCGGACCTGCTTCTTGTCCTGCTCGACCGAGACCTGCTGGGCAACGCTCCAGACGTCTTCCTGTTGAAAAAAGACCTTTGTGTTCTGTATGTGATAGAGGCCAAACACTTCGCCCTGTGCGCGCATGAGCGTTTCCGGATAACGAATATGAGCACGCAGGTCGGCAGGCATCTGGCTCGCGTCACGAAACAGAGAAGGGAACGTCGAGCGATAGCTGGCGATCATCGGATCGTTTGCGTCGAAAACGTAAAAGTGGGTGGTGCCGTTGTACGCATCAATCACGACTTTGACGCTGTTGCGGATGTAATTAACCTCATTCTCATCGACCCGGTAGTGTTTGGAATACGGGTAACTCGAAGTTTCGGTGTAGGCGTCAATCATCCAATAAAGCCCGCCGTCATTGCCCGAAACGATGTAAGGGTCGCGGTCATAGATGAGGAAGGGCGCCAGGCCGTTTACAATCTCCTTGATATTGCGATGGATCAGCACGCGGCTTTCAGATGTGACATCGTCTGAAAAAGGCAGCTTGCTGAGATCGCTGAGCGCCCAGGCCAGAAGCAGCCGTCGCAGTCCGCCGCCGACACGAATTCCGCCGGTGCCCTCGTAGTTAGTGTAAGCGGCATTCTGGTCGCCCTGAGGAAAATCAAACTCACGCTGTTTGGTCTTTACGTAAACTTCGGTGTCGGTCATTTGTCCGTAATAAATCTGCGGGCGCGTGATCTTGATCTCCGGAGCGGTCGATTCAATCGGCATGTTCGAAAGGATGAAACGCGGCATGCCCTCAGGCGTGAAACCGGTGGCCGTGTTCATGGTGGCGCCGAAGCCGTGCGTGTAAATAAGTTTCTCGTTAATCCAATTGCGGGAAGACTCAGGCAGTTTCTTATCGTTGAGTTCGCGCGCGGCAATCATGACCTGCCGGTTCTGCCCGCCGATGTTATACCGATCGACGTCGACGTCGGGAAAATCGTAATAAGTCCGAATCGCCTGAATCTGCTTCAGCGTGTCCTGAAGCGCGCGCCAATCCCACAGCCGAATATTGTCCAGGGTCGCGCGGTTGTTCTGCACGTCGAGCCCTTCGGCCGCCGTCGTCACATCAAAATTGCGTTGCTCAATCTTGTCGATCCCAAATGCCCTTCGAGTCCAGGCAATGTTGTGTGTGATGTAAGGCGTCTCGCGGGCCAACTCATTCGGCTTAACGACGAAGGCCGTAACGTACGCCGGGATTATCACGACACCGATGACATAGACGATGATCGGGATGGCAATGGCCGCGATCATTATCCGCACCTTGCGCAGTGCGAATGCATTTACCAGCGAAATGACTGCGGCAATAAGCAATGCCACCGCAACCCAGATGTACGCGGGTAACAGATGATTTCCTTCGACATAAGTGACGCCCGTGAAAGTCTGGTGTTCACCCCAAAGGTAGGGATAACGAGACAGGACATATCGCCAGGCCAGGGCTACGAGCCAGGGAGCGATGGCGATGGACACCGCGGCAATGCTCGTCTTGCGCGCCTTGGCCAGGTCGCCGGCATTTGAAAGACCCTGCTGCGACACGGCCAGCACGGCGTAGATGACGGCCGCAATCAGCACCACAAATGTCAGGGAAAGGATCCATGAACTGACGGTGTCGTAAACCGGAAGCGTGAATAAATAAAAGCCCAGCGGTTTGTTGAAGATGGGGTCGTGCAACTCAGTGGGCGCCTGATGAAAATACAAGGCAAAGCTGCGCCACGACTCGCGCATGCCGAATCCGAAAATCAGGCCGGCAATAATTGAGACCACCCACGAGAGAGGTCGCAGAATCCGGCCGGGTGAAAAATCTACCGGCTGTTGATTTATGAAAACCGTTCGTTTACCAAAAGCGAGTGACCCAAACGACCGCCCGACCAACCAGAAGGCGGCCTGAAGAATCAGAACTGTGAGTATGAAGAAAGTCAGAAACAGTCCGAGCTTGAGCTTGAAGATGTACCAAAAGACGGCTGAGTAACCGAGCGAGTTGAACCAGAGCGCCGAAATGTAAATCGAGAGTCCGCGCGACCCCAGGATAAAAAGGAGGATGATGGCGCCGACGACGAATAACAAGAGCCAGCGACGACGACGTCCGGGCTTACCTTCACCCACGTCGATAATCTCGCCGTTCGGGTCGAGCGAAAGAGGTTGACTCATGTGGGCTAAGCATACGCTCAAACACCAAAGTCGCAAAGACCATCACTCGAGCCGCGCGTCTAAATAAATGGATGGAAAAGTTTTTGAAAGATCATTGCGGAAAGCGACTGAAATCGAAACCAACGACGTTGGCCTTGCGTTCCACAGAATGATAGACTCCAGATTCGATTAGATATCATCATCATGCTTGCACCGGATACAGTTTTACAGGGTCGTTATCGAATTGTTAGCCAGCTCGGGCAGGGTGGAATGGGCGCCGTTTACGAGGCGGTTGACGAGCGTTTAGACACCATTGTCGCGCTAAAAGAGACGCTTTTTACTGATGAAAAACTGCGGAAGCAATTCGAGCGCGAAGCGCGTCTGCTCGCGCGTATGCATCACCCGGCGTTGCCGCGGGTCAGCGATCACTTCAACGAAGGCGAAGGCCAGTTCCTCGTGATGCAATACATTCCGGGCGAGGATCTGGCGCAAATGCTCACCGAACGCAACAGCGCATTTCCGCAGGATGAAGTGATTCGATGGGCAGACCAGCTTTGTGACGCGCTCGATTACCTTCACACGCAGGATCCGCAAATCATTCATCGCGACATCAAGCCGCAGAACCTCAAGCTGACCGCGCGCGGACAGATAGTCCTGTTGGATTTTGGCCTGGCTAAAGGATCGGCCGGACAACTAACGGCAGTAACCACCTCGGCGAGCATCTTTGGCTACACGCCGAACTATGCGCCGCTCGAACAAGTCCAGGGCATGGGCACCGACGCGCGCAGCGATATCTATTCTTTGGCCGCGACGCTTTTCCATCTGGTTACGAACGTGAAACCGCCTGATGCACTGAGTCGCGCCGCCGCGGTCGTGAATGGTGAACAAGATCCACTGCCGCTGGCGAATCTGATCGCCGCGAGTGTCGGCGCGGCCTTTGCGAATGTGCTCAATAAGGCAATGTCGCTGAAGAGAGACGATCGATTTGCGTCAGCCAGTGTGATGCGAGATTCCTTGAGCGTGGCCGCCGAACATTCGTTGAGTGATGCTGCGACCCTGGTGCCGTCAGGAGCTTTGCCGGTCTCCGCGAGTGCAGGTACGTTGCTCGCCTCTGAACGCGCGACGAAACTAGTCGGTAGTCAGACGCAGCAAAGCGGGCCGCCATCTGTTGCCAGCGAAGCCCAAACATTAGTCGCCGGTGAAGCTACCAATGTGCGCGAGCCGATGGTCGCTTCGGTCGCGCCGCAGCGAAGCTCACGATCGATGTGGCTGGGCGCTGCAATCTTGTTAGTCGTGATAGTCGGCGGGGCTGCCGGTTTCTATGCTTATCGCGCGCGGCGGCAAGCGCAGCAGAGCGCGGCGCAACCTGCGCCGACTCCGACGGAAACCGTCGAGTCTGCGCAGCCGGCGAATAACTCAGCGCCCGCGAGCAACCCTTCCGATACTAAGATCAATGAGGCAAAGACTCAGACCGCGAAGACGGAAACTGCGACGACGACCCGCAGCAGCGCGTCGAAGAAATCTGAGCCGAAGCAGGAGGCTGAGACAACAACTCAGCCGCCGATCCAACCGCGGCCCGAAGAGCCGGGGCACGATCCAAATCGCGATCCGGCCCGCCCGAGGGATTTTCCACCGCCCGGAAAACCACCTTTCGATCCGAATCGACCGCCGCCGGCAGGTCGACATCCGCCCAGAGGCTTACCCGAAGTCAGGCAATTGCCCAATGGTGGAAAGGTAATCAAGCAACCTGACGGCTCATATATTTTCATTGGGCCGAAGGGACAGACCAAAGTTGTAAAGCCGCGCGAACGACCGCGTAACGGAAATTCCAATCAGCCTTGAGAACTGCCGAATCTGGATTCGCGCCTTAATGCATGAGGCGCGCTTTCTTACTACCATCTTTATTCAGGAGTTGAAGAAATGAAGAAACGAGTTAGTTTTCTCCTTTGCTTTGTGTCGCTGAGTGTCCTGGCCCTGGCCATGCCTGCGCGGACGCCGTCCGCTCGAGCTGAGAATGACACGCCGCCGCCCAGCGTTATTCGTGTGACTCCTCCGGCTCCTGTTTTCGATGAAGCGAAGCGATTAGAAGAACTCGCAGCGCGCCGTAAGCGCGTCGCAGAGGCGATTGGACCGAAATCAATGCTGGTGCTCTTTAGCGCCGAGCCGCGCGTCTACACGAACGACGTCGATTATCAGTTTCGTCAGGAGAACAATCTTTTTTACCTCACGTACTTGAACCAAAGCCGCGCGACGCTGGTGTTGATGCCGGGGAACTCGGTCACGCCCGAGATCTTATTTGTGCCGCGCCGCAATCCGGCGGCCGAAACCTGGACCGGCCACATGTACAGTCCGCAGGAAGTGGCGCAGCTTTCGGGGATCAAAGAAATTTGGGAGGCCAGCGAATTTCCAAATTTCATCAAGGCAGTTCGCAACAAAGAAAGTTACCAACCAAAGCCGGAAAATATTTTGCTGGCGGAACGGGCCGGCGCCTCCGCAACTACGTCGTCCCCGGCAAGTTCGGGCTTTGAATCGTTATTCAACGCCGTGCCGAGTAACGAAGCTTCCGTTTACCTGCTCAATTTTCCGCGCGAAGGCGAGAGCAAGGAATACCGGCAGGAGCAACTGTTCGCGGCGGCGTGGAAGGATTCAGGGTTCAAGATTCAGAACGTTTCGCCCATCTTTTCGCAGATGCGTGTTTACAAATCGCCGATGGAAATCGCTTTGATGCAACATGCGATCGACATCAGTATCGAAGCGCATCAGCGGGCGCAGGCGTTCGCCTCTGAAGCCAAGTGGGAATACGAAGTTGATGCGACGGTGCTCTACATCTTCAAATTACGGAATGCCGACAATTGGGGTTATCCGAATATCGTCGGCTGCGGTGTTAATGCGACGACGCTGCACTACGAAGAATCGCAGGGCAAGGTGCACCCCGGCCTGCTGATGCTGATGGACGTGGGCGCGGAATACAAACACTATTCGGCCGACGTCACCCGAACGTTTCCGGTCAACGGCAAGTTCACGAAAGAGCAGGCCGAGATTTATCAAATTGTTTACGACGCTCAGGAAGCCGCGGCCCGAGTTTCGAAACCGGGCGCAACCTTGTCTGAGATAAACCGCGCGGCCACTGAAGTAATCAAAGATGGGTTGTTGAAGTTGGGTTTAATCACCGACAAAGGTGCTGATTGGCAGTACCGCATGTGGTTCATGCACGGGACCGGACACTGGCTCGGCATGAACGTTCACGACGTCGGCGGTGGTTCGCGCTTCGCACCCGGCGCAATCTTCACGAACGAGCCGGGAATTTATATTCGTCCTGATGCTTTGGATAACCTTTCGAAGTCGGGCGATCGCGAAAAGTTCATCGCGGCCGTTAAGCCTGCTTTCGAAAAATACAAAGGCATCGGCGTGCGCATCGAAGATGACATGTTGATTACCGAAGACGGCGTCAAATGGATGACCGCCGCCTTGCCGCGCAGCATTGCGGATATTGAAGCGTTCATCGCGAAAGCGAGACAGAAGTAAGTTGCTGTCCTAAATCGGATTTCTCCGTGTCTCTGTGAATTCTTTGTGCCTCTGTGGTGGACAACTCCTTAACACATTCACCACAGAGACACAGAGGACCCACCGAGACACAGAGAAAATCGATGAGCTACCGGCCAGCTGCACAAAGAATCAATGAGACTTCCCGTTATTCAGGGTGTTATTCGGCGTCGCATCCTGGCCAACTTTCGAATCGATCCGGAAATAATGCAGCGCGAGATTCCGGCCCGCTTCCGGCCCAAACTGCAAAAAGGCTGGGCGGTGGCCGGCATTTGTCTGATCAGGCTCGAACACATCCGTCCCAGGGCCCTTCCGGAAATAATCGGTCTTAACAGCGAGAATGCCGCGCATCGCGTCGCCGTACTTTGGGATGATGGCGGAGCGCCGCGCGAAGGCGTCTTTATCTCTCGCCGGGATTCGAACTCATCAATCAACCAAATATTGGGCGGCACAGTTTTTCCCGGCGAACATCATGCGGCTCATTTCTCGGTAAACGACACTGAATCAGAATTGAACCTGACGATGAAATCCGACGACGCCGAGGTCCGGGTTGAGATCGCGGGAAAGCCGGGGGGAGACTTGCCGCCCACATCGATCTTCTCAAATCTCGCTGAGGCATCATCTTTCTTTGAGGGTGGCTCCGTGGGCTATTCGGTAACCGGCGATCCGGGACGTTTGGATGGATTGGAACTGCAAACAAACCAGTGGCGCGTCGAACCGTTTGAGGTCTCGAACGTTTATTCGAGCTATTTTTCCGACGAAGCTAAATTCCCGAAAGGGTCCGTGAACTTCGATCATGCTTTGATCATGCGTAACATCCAGCATGAGTGGCATAGCGCTGATGATCTCTATGTATAGTGGCCGGAGTGTTGTTGTCAGAAGCCCGACCGTCCGGGAGGGCTCCATCGGGCGGATAGTTTAAGCTGCCCTCCCTGACGGTCGGGCTTCTGACACGACACCGCCGCAGGATTTCTGGAGGCGAAATGAAATTTCTAAACGATCGTTTGAGAGCAAATGTGTTTGGGCTTGTGCTCGTTGGGGTTTTGTGTGCGCTCGATGTCGCGGCGCAGACGCCGGCCGACAATGAATATCAGGCTGGCGCCGTTTTGTGGATGCAGACGTCCGGAGAGCGAGCGGCGCTTAGCTATCAAGCGTTCACACTCGGGCGCATGATGCTCGACCGCGATCTCGCCGGCAATCGCAGCCGGAAGCGGCGCGCGGTAATCGTCGACATCGACGAAACCATCATGGATAACAGCCGGTATCAGGCCTGGCTGCTCAAGAATCGTCAGAACTATGGCGACCAAACATGGGGCGAGTGGGTGAATCGTGCCGAAGCCACGGCAATTCCCGGCGCACTCGAGTTCCTCAATTATGCGAACTCAAAAGATGTCAGAGTTTTCTACATTACGAATCGGAAAGTGGCGGAGAAAGAAGGCACAGCGACGAACCTGCGAAAGCTTGGCTTCCCGAACGTCAACGACGAAACGTTGCTGGTTCGCACGGACACGAAGAGTTCAAGCAAGGAGCCGCGCCGCCAATCGGTCAGCGCGAGATACCGCGTGGTGCTTTTGATGGGAGACAACCTGAACGACTTCGCCGACGTATTCGAGAATGCAAAGACGGTAACCGCGCGCATGACCGTCACAGATCAGAACAAAGCCCGGTTCGGAAAGAATTTCATCGTCCTGCCGAATCCAATGTATGGCGACTGGGAAAGCGCCATCAATGAGTATCAAAGACTGAACGAAGAAGAGAAAGCGGCGAAACGGAAAGCTGCGTTGAAGGATTGAGAAGGGTGAACGTCCCAATCGACCTCCGACGCCGTGGGCCAAGAGCCGCGGAGCGGCGGAAGATCTGTAGCCCATGGCGTAAGCCATGGGAAAGTCGGATTCAATGCGAATCAAGCTGCAGAGCGGCGATACCCGTCAGACGTATTTCAGACCGTATTATCCGGTGTCGGACGCGCGAATTAGTTTGTTTCGCCGCGCCGCGGCTTGGTCGCGATAGCAAACGTTTCCCCACGGCTTACTCCGTGGGCTACAGAACTTCCGCCGCTCCGCGGCTGGTTTTGCCGCAACCACAAGTGCCAACCCTAAACGATATTTCACTTTCCATTCCTCTTCTTCGCCGACGCCACGACCTCTTCTTTAATCTCGCTTTCCAATCGCTCGCTCTTAATATCCAGGCGCAAACGGTTGTAGATGCTCATGTACTGGTTGGCGATCCAAACCAACGCAAACAGCGCCAGCAAGTAGCCGCGCCAGTCCGCATATAGCAACTTGAATCTCGTGATGGCCAGAATGGCTGCCGCGACGTAGTGACTGAAACAATATTCGCAGGTGAATAGATAGAAAAACTTCCGTTGGGACCAGCGAGCGCAGTCCCGGCTGCGCCTGACGCAGTACTCGCGCAAGTCGCGCAAAACTTCCTCATGCGTGACGGTCCACGAAACACACGCAATCGGAATCGCGAGCAGAAAGAGTTCGATGATCTGAAAACTAAGCGTGGGCATGCTACTGAAAAGGGGAAAACTGGGGAAAGAGCGAGCGGCTTGATGCTACGAATTACTGTCTTTGATTTCTTTATCAAGCGAGTTGAAGAACTGCGCGGCCAGCATTTTGGCAGCCGCTTCGATCATGCGCTGACCCACTCCGGCGATCACACCTCCGACTTTCATATCGCCTTCATAGGCAATCGCGGTTCCACCGTCGCTGTCGGCGAGATTGAATTCTCCCTCACCTTTTACAAACCCCGGCCCGCCCTTGCCGTCGACAATCATGCGGTAATGAGTCGGTGGCTGCATGTCTTCGAGACGCACATTGCCCTTGAACGTGCCCTTCACCGGCCCGACGCCGGCTTTCATGGTGGCCAGGTAAGTGTTCTCGGCAGTCAGTTCCAACGATTGGCAACCGGGGATGCAGCGTTGCAGAATTTGAGGATCGCTGAGCGCAGCGTAGACCTTTTCACGAGGGGCTTCGATTTGATGAGTGCCTTCGATCTTCATTATTCATAGAGTCAGTACCATCGGCGTGAGCGGATGGAACCGCGATGTTCCACCCGCTTACGCGGGCGGTACTGACTTCATTTCTGTCATCGAGTCGGTGATCCCGGTGATCGGACTGGAGCGCAACCGTCTCGGTTGCCGGGTCGGGCGAACAATGGAGATAGCAAGCGAGACGCTTGCGCTCCAGTCCCCAACGCTTACGCGGGCGGTACTGACTTCATCGCTTGATTGATCGCGCGGCGCGCGTAAACCGCGGCCAGGTGTTTTCGATAGTCAGCGGAAGCAAACAAATCGCCGTTTGCGTCGATGCCGTCGGCGGCCCGTGCGGACGCGGCTGAAATTGTCTCGTCGTTAAGTTGCGCGCCGTTCAATCCGGCTTCAATTCCGCTGGCGCGAAATGCTTTCGCCGCCACGCCCGTAATGCCAATGCTGGCGCGTTGGCATCCGCCGTCACCATTCAACTCGAGGTGCGCGGCGACGCCAACTACGGCAAATCCTGAAGCCGGGTGATGCATTTTTGTGTAGGCCTGTCCCGTCCGGCCGTTCGGTTTATTGATGCGAATCTCGCGAAGAATCTCGCCCGGCTCGAGCGCGGTCGTCAACAAATCGACAAAGAAGTCGTCGGTTTTGATGGCGCGCTCGCCGTTCTTGCTGACGGCAATCATGTCCGCATTGAGCGCGATGATCGCGGCGGGCCAATCGCCGGCGGGATCGGAGTGCGCCACGCTGCCGCCGATGGTGCCTTTGTTTCTGACTTGCATATCGCCGATATGACTGGCGCAGTCAGGCAACAGCGGGCAAATCTTTTTCAGCAGGTCGGATGATTCGATTTGATAATGCGTCGTCGCCGCGCCAATGCGAATCTGCCCGTCCTCTTCGCGAATGTAAGCGAGGTCCTTGATCCGTCCGATGTCCACGAGCAGCGAAGGCGCCGACAGGCGCAGCTTCAGCGCCGGAATCAAACTGTGTCCGCCGGCCAGAATCTTGGCGTCCTCATTCGCCGCCAACAAAGCAACGGCTTCATCAAGAGTGTTGGCGCGCTGGTAATCGAATTGTGCTGGAATCATGAAAAGCCTCCGATTGACTCATTGCTTCATTTGTCCATTGATTCAATGAAAAAATGAGAGAATGAATCAATTGCTATTAATCAATCTCCAAACCTTCTCCGGTCTGATCGGCATGTCAACATGCTTCACTCCGTACGGTGACAGAGCATCGACGACCGCGTTCACGATGGCCGGCGTCGCGCCGATGGTTCCGGCTTCGCCGACGCCCTTTACGCCCAGCGGATTTACCGGCGAAGGCGTTTCCGTGCGATCGATTTCGAACCAGGGAAGCTGCGACGCTTTCGGCAGCGCGTAGTCCATCAGCTCACCGGTTACGAGCTGGCCTTGCTCGTCGTAAACAACTTCCTCGTACAACGCCTGACCAATCGATTGCACGATGCCGCCGTGCACCTGACCGTCGACGAGCAGCGGATTGATCACTTTGCCGCAATCGTCGACCGCGATGTACCGGACGATCTTCACGTCACCGGTATCTTTGTCGATCTCGACGACGCAGATGTGCGTGCCGAATGGAAACGTGAAATTCTTCGGCTCGAAAAAGTAGGTCGCGGAAAGGCCCGGTTCCGTGTCCGGCGGAATTTCTTTAGCGATGTGCGCGGCCAAAGCGATTTCCTGAATCGTGAGACTCGTACGTCCTTCCGTTTGCGGCTCAGGCAAAGCGCCGGCTGGAGCTTCGCCCACCGGCACAACCGGCTCGGAAACGCCGGCGGCCGCGGCGCTGGCAGTGTGCCGCGAATACTTTCCAGCTTCGCAACTGATCTGCGAGGCATCGCATTGCATGATATGCGCAGCGATTTTTGCGGCCTTCTCTTGCAGCTTCTGAATGGCGATCAGCACCGCGGTGCCGCCGACGGCGGTTGCGCGACTGCCGAAAGTACCGATGCCGTACTGCACAACTGCGGTGTCGCCGTGAATGACCGTGACATCGTGAAGATCGACCCCAAGTTCGTCCGCCGCGATCTGCGCGAACGAAGTCTCCTGTCCCTGTCCGTGGGGCGACGCGCCCGTCATGACCGTGACCTTGCCCGTTGGCTCAATGCGCACCGTGGCGCTCTCCCAGCCGCCGGCCGGCATGGCCTGCGACGGACCCAACGCGCAAATCTCGACATAGCTCGACAGACCGATGCCGAAAATCTTTCCGTCGTCTCGAGCTTTCGCTTGTTCAGCGCGCAATTTTTGATAGCCGGAAAGATCGAGCGCTTTGCTCAGCGCTGCTTCATAATCGCCGCTGTCGTAATCCAAACCTGTCGCGGTGTGGAAAGGGAACTCGTCGGCCTTCGGAAAATTCTTGCGGCGAACTTCGACCGGATCAATGTTCAATTCCGCAGCCACGATGTCCATCACGCGTTCGACGACATACGTCGCTTCGGGCCGGCCCGCGCCCCGATAAGCGTCCGTGGACATCTTGTTAGTGAAGACACCAGTGACGTTCATCTGAATTGCTGGGATTTTGTAAGCGCCCGAAAGCATCAAGCCGGTAAGCGTCGGAATCGCAGGCGTCAGCAGTTGATGATAGGCGCCGAGGTCGGCCACGACGTTGTAGCGCAGCCCGGTGATCGTGCCATCGTTCTTGCATCCGACTTCCACCGTGCCCACCTGCGCGCGGCCGTGAATTGTGGCCTGAACATTTTCGCGACGCGACTCGATCCATTTAACCGGCTTGCCGAGCTGCATCGAAATCCAACCGAGCAGGGCTTCTTCCGCATAGACGTTGAGCTTCGATCCGAAACCGCCGCCAACTTCCGGCGTGATCACCCGCAGCTTGTTTTCCGGAAGGCCGATCATCAAAGCGAGTTGCGTCCGGAGCAGGTGTGGAATCTGCGTCGATGACCAGACAGTCAATTCTTCTTCGCCCGGAAAATATCGGGCCAGCACGCCGCGCGGTTCCATCGCGATGGGCGCGAGGCGTTGATGAATCATCTTCTGCGAGACAATTCGATCGGCGGCACTCATCGCCGCTTCAATGTCGCCTTCACCCGAAGTCAATTTGTAGGCAATGTTGTCGCCGTACGCTTCGTGAACCAGCGCACCGCCTTGCGCCGCCTGTTCGACATCGACGACTGCGGGGAGCTCTTCATAATCAACCGAGATCAGATCGGCGGCGTCGCGGGCGGCGTAACGATCTTTGGCGACCACCGCCGCAATCGGATGACCAACAAACAGCGCTTTGTCGGTCGCGAGCACGCGATAGTCCGGCACCTTCAAATCAGGCAGCGCCGCGGCGCAGGGAACCGGACCAATTTTTGTCGCGATGTCCTTGCCGGTGTATACCGCCACTACATTGGGCGAGTTAGCGGCTTCAGTCGTGTCGATGCCGTTGATGCGCGCGTGTGCATAAATCGATCGCACAAACGCGACGTGCAACGTGCCGGGCAAACCAACGTCATCGACGTAATGCGCCAGCCCTTTGATTAATCGCGGATCTTCGGTTCGTTTGATCCGCTCTCCAACGTACTTAGCCATAATGCCTCCGTCTTAGTGGCACAGACTTCAGTCTGTGCTGACACTTATCACAGACTAAAGTCTATGCTACCTACGCTTTCGCTTTTTTTGCCGCGTACTCAACGGCCTCAACGATGTGTTGATAGCCAGTGCAACGGCACAGGTTTCCGTCCAGTCCATGTCGAATCTCTTCGCGCGAAGGATTGGGATTGCGATCGATGATCTGGCTCGCCGTCACAATCATCCCCGGCGTGCAATAGCCGCATTGCAAACCGTGTTGCTCCCAAAATCCCTCCTGGACGGGATGCAAATCGCCGTTGGTCGCGAATCCCTCAATCGTCGTGACGTTGCTGCCGTCCGCCTGCACGGCCAGCATCGTGCATGACTTCACCGCCTGGCCGTCGAGCAGGATGGTGCAGGCGCCGCAGATTGAAGTCTCACAGCCGATGTGCGTGCCGGTCAATTCCAAAACGTCTCGCAGGTAATGAACCAGCAGCAGACGCGGTTCGACTTCCGCCGTATGGTCGTCACCATTCACGTTGATACTGATAGCTTGTTTCATCAGAGCTACCTCATTTCAATTTCAGAATTCTGAGAGGGATCTTTTTGCGTGAGGTTTTCTATGCCAGTTCGAGGCGAAAGTCAATCGTGTTGAAAGCCTTCGAACTGTTTAGAGGCGGGCTACTGCCCGCCTGGTTTGGTAAATCGAGAAGGCGGGCGGTAGCCCGCCTCTAAACGATTGAAGGTTTCGGCCTAAACCGTCGCCTTGTGGATCTGTCGCTTCAAGCGATGAATGCCGCGGCGGGTTTTTTTGAGCGTCGCGTGATCGTGCGCGACGATTGCCTCGTCGCGTTTAGCTTTGAGCGCTTTGATCCGTGACTTGATCGAGGCTTTATCGATCCCGATGACTTCGTGGTGCTCGTGGATGTCGATGTTTAGCGCTTTACAGAGCGCCACGACCAGATGTTCCTTGTTCAACTGCGTGTAGCCCTGGACAGCTTCGTGCTCGATGTCTTTGGCGATGTCGCGCAGTTCCGCCAGAGTCTTGTGTTTTAATTCCTGATGCGTATAAGCCATTCGCTTCTCTCCAAAATTTATTTTTCAGATGCCTGGAAATAAGTTCTGACATATCATGTCCAACCTGAGATGGCGAGTCAAACTCGGAGACGCAAACTGAAGATTCTGCTGCGCATCATCGCGGTCATCCTCGTGCTGCTGGCCGGCGGGGTGCTCTTCGATCTCTATTATCCGCGCACATCCAAGCTGCGCGAATTCGATCCGGCTGAAGTCGCGCGGCTGGAGACAGCTATGTGGCGCTCCTATTACGACAAAAAACACGTCAAATTGTTCAACGAGCTGTCCGAATTACTGCGCACGCAGTATCACATGTCGCCGATTCGTTCTAACCAGGTTGCGTACTACGCGGCGAACGCAGCGTTCACCTTCAAGCAGGGCAGCAAGCGAGCCGACTACGAGAAGGCGCTGCCGGATCTGAAAAAATTCTACGGTGAGATTCGCCGGATAAGCGACATTCCCTTTGACGTTGACCGCGTCTCAGAGTTGGAACTGGAATGGTGGATCATTCATCGCCAACGTGAACAGCACAAACCCGGCGATCTGGATCGTGCGCTGGCTGAGTTGCAGGCCGAGATTTATCGCGTGCCGGTTGAAAAACTAATGGAGCACGGACGCCTGCGCGCCGAAGCGATGACGATTCGCGATACAAAAGCGGAAGCCGGCGGCGTCACCGAAGCAGACTGGGCGAAAATCGGCGAGCTGCTCAGCCAGTCGTGGCGGTCACTGGCCCAGGCAGTAAGGGCTTAACTTTCGAGTGCAGATCGGACTTCCGCGCGCCAGGCACGACTGGAGCGCAACCGTCTCGGTTGCTACGATTCCACACGACTTCACATGCAAGCGAGGACGCTTGCGCTCCAGTCCAATCAACTATTGACTTTCAATCGATCCGACCAAATAATGCGCCGGGTTCCCGACGTGCTCTCTCTCTGTGCTTTGCTGTAGTTCCTCCCGAGGTGGATCGTTTCGCCTGCGGCCAGCCCGAAGGGCTGCAAGATAGTAGCCGGTGGTCGCAGACCACCGGAAGGTAATGCTTTGATTATCAGTACCCTGAAGGGGTACAAGACCTTCACTAAGTCGGGTTAAGTATGTGCAAGCCGGACATTGTTTACGGTTTAGACCGGGGACATCGTTTACACTTTTGCGCCCCGAGCTCGATGCCATGCTTTCACTGGCGTAAGCCTTCGGTTTTT